>Ga0316611_1000012_pt1 | contig 100763 bp, 91 predicted proteins | sample MIS2016202_MG_FD_207675 | JGI IMG/M metagenome (GOLD analysis project Ga0316611, IMG submission 207675) | Microbial mat bacterial communities from Middle Island sinkhole, Lake Huron, Michigan, United States - MIS.2016.202 | ecosystem: Environmental > Aquatic > Freshwater > Lake > Sediment... | reverse complement strand
CCGTTGTTTGCCGTTGTGAATCCGTCCATTCTTGACGGTGTGGGTTGATGCACAGGTCGGGCAGGTAGGCATGGAACTTAAACCGTGTCAGGTTTTACCCCTCTATCATTACATATTGAGCACTACCAAAAAGCTATATGTAATGGTGACATTTTAGCAACATCTGAAAATCTAGATATAACAAACCGCATTCTCTATCTAGAACCACAAAAAGATCCTTGGGATATTGTCTTTAATGCTGCTCAATTTGCAGTGGAAAAATTAAACACAGCCCAAAATAGTAATTCAGTTGATGATTGGGCATCAGCCGTTCTTGCCCTTGAATCCGTAATTGCTGGATTTACGGATGTATCGCCAGATCACCCTAAATATCAAGAAGCCCAAGAACAGAAAAAATCCTATGAAAAAAGCCTTGAATTTGCAAGAGAAAATACATCTAAAGCAAAACTTCTTGAAGAACGAAACACCCCCCCTGCTGAGTCTACAACCAAAACTGTTGCTGCATTTGCAAAAGATTTAGGGATGTTACTAGCAATGGAAGTCCAATGTCCCGCTAAGTTAAGTCGTGGTATTGGTGTCTATGTCAACAGCAAATGGCAACTCTATCCTCCCCATGAAATTACCCCATGGGAATCATCTAGGGTGGCAACAGAATTTTGTAACGGACAAAGCAGTTTTGTCCAGAACGGCGCTACAGTTGAACTGAAAGAAATCCTGCGCTCAGAACTTGAATAACCTACATTTTGTAGGTTAACAATCATTGATACAGCCTTTACCTGAGTTACTCAGGACAGTGTAAGTTCATCTCGTGCCATGGCATGGGTATTGGGCGGCTCTGCCGCCCGTTGGAGGGAGGGAGGTGGAAGCCCTCCCGGAGGGCGTTACTTGACGGAGCTAAGTAATCTTGAAAGCCTTGCCACAACTGCGCTTCAAGCACCTGAATCCTCACAAAAAAACTTTGTAGCAGAAAGTTTTAGGAATTTGGGGGTTTTGTCCTGTTGATCTCACCATGATGGAGATAAGTTCTATTGAGGGAGATGATCCAATCATGCCTAATCAAATCAGGGTTTCTCAAATTATTGTCGGTGTTACTTGGGTAATGGTATTTTTTAAAGGTTTATCGTTGCTGATTTCAGAAGATTTTTTCAGTGCAAAACTATCCAGTCCAACCTTTGTCGCCGAGAATGATACCGGCCCTCACCTCAATCCAGAAGCCTTGAAACAGAACAAACTCGGCTGGTCTGATGCAGAACAAGGACAATATGATCAGGCGATCGCCCACTACAGCTACGCCCTGCAAATTGATCCAAACTATATTGATGCCTATATCAATCGCGCCTGGATGTATTTTGAGAAAGAACAGTATGATTTGGCGATCTCCGACTACAGTCGCGTGATTCAGATTGATCGCAATCATGTAGAAGCCTATAACCTCCGGGGCTGGTCTTATGGGGCAAAGGAAGAATATGATTTGGCGATCGCCGACTACAGCCACGCCCTTCACCTTGATCCCTACTATGTTGCATCTCACAACAACCGAGGCATTGCCTACCAAGAAAAAGGCGACTACGACCGAGCAATGATCAACTACAATCACGCCATTCAAATCAAAAATGATCATTTACCCGCCTACTACAATCGCGCCGGACTCTACACCGCAAGAGAACAGTATGGCCAAGCCATTCAAGATTATAATTATATCCTTCAGGTAGATCATAATCATCTTGGGGCTTACCAAGGTCGGGGCTGGACTTACTTTAATCAAGGCAAGTATGACCAAGCCATTCAAGATTACAATCAAGCCCTTCAGCTTGATAAAAATAATGGGTGGACTTACCTGAATCGAGGCTGGGCTTACTCCGAAAAAGGAGACTATAAGCGAGCTATTGAAGATTATAATCAGGCCCTTCAGCTTGATCCTAATGATCTTTGGGCTTACAATAATCGAGGCTGGGCTTACTTTAATCAAGGCAAGTATGACCAAGCTATTCAAGATTATGATCGCGCTCTCGCCATTGACCCAACCCATGAAAATGCCCGCATTAATCGCAGCCATGCCATCGAAAAACGTGGCAGTTAAGATAAGGGCGAAAAATCTTTCGCCCCTACACCGATCCATTCTATAGCATTTGTAATAGGGTGTGTCAGCCTAACTAACCCAGGTTTACTGGGGAAACTATTAGGACTAACGCACCATTTTGATTATGGAAAAAATCACGCTGTTAACGTGGGGTTTAATAACTGATCCCGCCACCTCTCCACCTGCTTGCTGTAGCGACGGGCGGAAACATCAGGGGAGAGATGGGCGATCGCCTAAGCCGTCCAAGGGCAAATCCACACCCGAAACGCCCAACGCTGAAGCAAAGGGGTACAATCGAAACAGAGATCTAGAAGGGAATTATGACAACAGAAGAACTCTTGATAGCCAAATGGCGTAATCTTTCCCCCGACAAGCAACAAGAAGCAATAGCCTTTGTCGATTGCCTCAGTCGCCCCAATACCGATAGCCCACTGGGGCAAAAACTCCGGGCAATTCGTGCAAAAATTCTTGAATCGGGGATACCCCTTCTCACGGACAGAGAACTAGAACAGGAAATTCGCGAACGACGAGGGGATCGAGAGGCAATTTACTAATGGTTCTTTCCTTCGTTGATTCAGGGATTCTCATTGCGGCCGCCCGTGGCACTCCTCCCCGTGCTCAACGGGCTTTAGATATTTTAGCTGATAGCGATCGCATTTTTTGCTCCAGCATTTTTATTAAATTAGAAGTTCTACCAAAATCATTATGCTACCAACAAACATTAGAAAGTGAGTTTTACGAAACCTTTTTTCAGGGTGTAACTTACTGGATAAGCGACTTAGAAGCACTCAGTCAATTTGCCTATCACTTGGCTTGCATCTATGGATTATCTGGACTAGATGCCCTCAATATTGCTGCTGCAATTTCACTGAAAGCTGATGAATTTATCACAACTGAAAAACCAACAAAACCAATGTATCGTGTTCCCAACATTCAGTTTTTGACAGTTTAGTCGTAGGGTGCGTCAGCAGGATTAACCTGAAAATCCTAAGAACTGACGCACTCTCTTCTCCCATGGATGAGTAAATTTAGTAAGAACCCCCAAAAGCTCACGCCGTTAACGTTGGGTTTAATAACTGATCCCGCCACCTCTCCACCTGCTTGCTGTAACGACGGGATGAAAAACTTGAGGAAAGATAATTGATCGCCCGCTGATAATCGGCGATCGCCAAATTCCAATCCCCCCGCAGATGATAGGCCCGCCCCCGCTCCCCATAGACCCGACCCTTGAGGCGACTGCCCAACACTAACACCAAATCAAAATTCTCAATCGCTAAATCGTATAGCCCCAAATCTCGATAGGTAATGCCTTGATTAATCCAAGCGTGAAGATTGCCAGGGTTGAAATCTAAAGCAATTTGATAATCGGCGATCGCCTCCCCTAATTTTCCCTGAGCTACCGCACAATTTGCCCGATTATTATAGGCACTGTCTAAACGAGTATCGAGGGCAATGGCCTGATCATAATCCCGATTTGCCTGGTCATAATCTCCCAACCGAAAATACATCAAACCCCGATTGTTATAATCCATCGCACTGTTGGGATATTCAGCAATCAGGTGATCCAAAAGGGCGATCGCCCCCCGATAATCCCCCTGATTGGCACATTCCAGGACAAGAGCGCGGCATTGACGCACTGCCTCATCTGTTGTACCGATACTCGTTTGTTGCTCTTGTTGATCCCAACGCATAAGGATTGACCCTCCACGAATAATCTTCAGCCTAAGGCGTAGTGGCTCCCTCCGGGGCCAAGCTTGTGTCAGTCTTAATAACTGGCTCGCTCCCACCACAACCCTAACCCTTGACTACAGACCCCCCTGCCGCCATTTCGCACCATTCCCATAAATCCCTGCATTGCTCTGTTGAGGGATGTTGCGGGATCGCCCCAGACCGGAGCGGACTTGCTAAAATTCATGGGCATTGCCCCCAGCGCAGCGATCGCCTGCTCCATTCACAGGAAATTTTTCGATGAATACTGCCTTATTTCCCAATGCCCCCGATGTCCAAGCCAGTGATTACTGTGTTTTTGGTCTGGCCACCTGCTTTGTCCGTGAGGACGGTGAGGTTAAGGAAGTGCAGGTGGTGGAACCCATCCCCTCCGCTGCCCTCGAAGCCCTGTTTAAAGGCATTCCCACCTCCTATCAATACGCCTGCGGTAAACCTTTGGGGGAATTTTTCGAGGGGGAAAATCTCGCCATGCCTCCCGAATTCCCCCCTCCGGCTCAGTTCTGCGAAAACTTTGCTGCCCGCACCGTCGCCGCCGCCCGCACCTATCAGCGATCGCAGCAAGCCCAAGCCCTGATCCCGGTGGGAACCCAAAAGGCAGACTTTAACTTTTCCACCGAGCGGAAGCGCGTCCTCAATGCCGATAACATCGTCAGCACTGAGGATAACGTTAAACAGCACAGCTACACCCATCAGGTGCTCTAAATGCGGGTTCAATCCCTATGGATCTATCCCATTAAAGGGGCGAGGGGGATCGCCTTGGAACAGGTGCGGGTCATGGCTGCCGGGTTTGAACACGATCGCCGCTGGATGGTTGTTAATCCCCAAGGGCAATTTATGACCCAACGGCAACAGCCCGCATTGGCACGGCTAACCGTGACCATCACCCCCGATGGTCTCCGCCTATCCTTTGCCGATCACCCCGCGCCGGTTGTCATTCCCCTCACACCCACGGGGACAGAATGCCCGGTGCAGGTGTGGCGGACGGAGACGATCGGGTTAGATCAGGGAGAGGCGATCGCCCAATGGTTGAGCCAATGCCTAGCAACCCCCTGCCGGTTAGTCGCCCAATCCCCCCAACACCCGCGCCCCACCGATCCCGCCTATGCTCCAGGGGGGCGGGTCAGTTTTGCCGATGGTTATCCGGTATTGCTGACAAATACGGCATCTTTAGCAGATTTGAATGAGCGGATCAGGGCGAATCAGGGGCAATCTGTGGGGATGGAGCGGTTTCGCCCCAATTTAGTTGTGGAGAGTGGGATCGCGTTTGGGGAGGATGAATGGCGATCACTCCGCATCGGTGCAGTGAACTTTAAGGCGGTGAAAGGGTGCGATCGCTGCATTGTGACGACCACAGATCAGCAAACCGGCGCGAGAAACCCCGATAAAGAACCCCTCAAAACCCTCGCCACGTTCCGCCAACGTCAAGGCAAACTCTACTTTGGCGAAAACCTCATCCCCCAATCCGAGGGCGTGATCCAGGTTGGGGATGAGGTGGCGATCGTTGCGTAGGGGCAATGGGGGGCGAAAAATGGGGGGCGAAACATTTTTCGCCCCTACGCAGCCGTAGGGTGCGTCAGCCCTAAGGGTGATCTGTTAGATCATTCGTTTATCCAAGCTGACGCACCATCTTGGCTAGGATGGCATACAAGGCTTTAATTGCGTATCAATCTTGCGAATATGGTTAATAAACCAATCCAAAAGATTCTGGCTAATATCGAGAACCAGCATAAAACTAGGGCCATGGGCATTAAATTCCGCCTTGATCGCCTGATATTTAGCAATAAATTGCTGATGAGATTGGGCATTGGTGGCTGCAATCGGGCATTGATAGCGGTGCATACATTCTTCTTCAAAACCAAAATGCTGCTCAACGTACCGATCTAAGAACTGGATAATCTTTTGAATTTCCTCCGGCCCCTTATTATCTTTTAAAGCCTGAACCAACAGATTCATCTGATCAATCATCAACTTATGTTGCTGATCAATTTCAGGAATGCCAATCTTTAATGAATCATCCCAAACTAATGGCATAAACGTTCCGCTCCTATGCAGATTTAAAGTAATTGATTATTAGCATAAAATTGTGAAAAGTTTGTAAAAATTCTGCCCCCCACCTTAAAATTGTTTTTTGACCGTCGGAGCAAAAAATCCTCCCCCCTACGACTAATCCCCCTTAGAAACAGATTTGCCTCCACCAGGATGCGTTAAAATCAGACCCATTGCATTGATCCTCTGCACCCCCCCCGTCTATGAGTCCAGTCCCCCCCACCCCTTCCCTCACGGGTTGGCAATTTTGGATCGATCGCGGCGGCACATTCACCGATATTGTCGCCCAAAGTCCTACGGGGCAAATCCATATCCATAAACTCCTTTCCGAAAACCCAGATCGCTACCCCGATGCGCCCCTCCAAGGCATCCGCGAAATTCTGGGGTTAAAGGGTGATCAACCGATCCCCAAGGAACAGATTAGCAGTATCAAAATGGGGACAACGGTAGCCACCAATGCCTTATTGGAACGAAAGGGCGATCGCACCCTCTTGATCACCACCCAAGGTTTAGGCGATATCCTCCGCATTGGCGATCAGCACCGTCCCGATATTTTTGCCCGTCACATTGTTTTACCCCAACTCCTCTATGAGCAGGTGATTGAGGCCGAAGAACGCCATAGCGCGGCGGGGGCAGTGATTACGCCGTTAAATTTGGTGAAAATTCGCCAGGATCTCCAACGGGCCTATGATACCGGCATCCGTAGCTGTGCCGTTGCCCTCCTCCATGGCTACCGCTACCCCGCCCATGAATTAGCGATTGGGGCGATCGCCCGCCAAGTCGGGTTTACGCAGATATCCCTGTCCCACCAAGTTAGCCCGCTAATGCGGTTGGTGGGCCGGGGGGATACCACCGTTGTGGATGCCTATTTATCCCCCATTTTGCGCCGCTATGTAGACCAGATCGCTGGCCAACTCCCCCCTGATACGCCGTTAATGTTTATGCAATCCCATGGCGGCCTCACCGATGCGGCCCAATTTCAGGGTAAGGATAGTATTCTTTCGGGGCCGGCGGGGGGAATTGTCGGGGCGGTGAAAACCTGTGCGATCGCCGGGTTTACGAAAATAATCGGCTTTGATATGGGGGGCACTTCTACCGATGTGAGCCACTACGCAGGCAGCTATGAACGGAGCTTTGCCACGGAAATTGCCGGGGTACGGTTGCAAACGCCGATGTTGGCGATCCATACAGTGGCAGCGGGGGGCGGTTCGATTTTGCGCTATGAGGGGGGTGGTTATCAGGTGGGGCCGGCTTCAGCGGGGGCGAATCCGGGGCCGGCGGCCTATGGCCGGGGTGGCCCTTTGACGATTACCGATTGCAATGTGGTGGTGGGGAAAATTCAACCGGCCTTTTTCCCCCAATTGTTTGGCCCTGATGGGGATCAGCCTTTGGATCGGGAGGGGGTGATGGAGCAGTTTGAGGCTTGGCGGGCAACGATGGGCGATCGCCGTTCCATTGCGGAAATGGCCACAGGATTTTTAAGGGTGGCGATCGCCACCATGGCCAACGCGATTAAAAAAATCTCCCTCGAACGGGGCTATGATGTCAGCGATTACACCCTTTGCTGTTTTGGTGGGGCGGGGGGGCAGCACGCCTGTTTATTGGCGGCAGCCTTGGGAATGCAGCGGGTGATCATCCATCCCTATGCGGGGGTGTTGTCCGCCTATGGCATTGGTTTGGCAGAGCGGCGGGTATTGCGGGAGCGGGCCATTGAGGCGGAGTTAGGGGAGGTTTTTGGGGAATTGGCGGGGATGGCTGAGGGGTTGGCAACAGCAGGAGCGCAGGAATTGCCCGTAGGGGCGAATTTAACGCAAATCGCCACCGTTCAATTGAAATACAGTGGCACAGATAGCACCTTAGAAATTCCCCTTGGGGATTGGGCTGAGATGATCACCGCCTTTGAGAGCCAACACCGCCAACGGTACGGTTTCATTATGGCGGGGCGGGCGTTGATTGTGGAGGTTTTAACCGTGGAGTTGATTGCGCCGGGAGAGATGCCGCCGGAAGTGGTGCAGCCCCAGCGTCAAGGGGGCGAGGTGCAGCCGGTGACGAGGGTTCCGCTGTTTGTGGGCAATAGTTGGCAGGAGGGGCCGGTATTTCAACGGGAGGATTTGGCCGCAGGGGATGAAATTCAAGGGCCGGCCTTGATTGTGGAGGCGACGGGAACGACGGTAATTGAGCCGGGATGGTGGGGAACGGTGAATGATTATGGTCATTTATTGTTGACGGGATCCCCCCTGCCCCCCTTAACAAGGGGGGTTCAAGAGCAAGAGCAAGGGAAAGATCCGGTGCTGTTGGGGGTGTTTAATCATTTGTGGCGGGCGATCGCCGAACAAATGGGGACAACACTGCAAAATACCAGCTATTCCGTCAATATTAAGGAACGCCTCGATTTTTCCTGTGCCATCTTCGATCAGGCGGGGCAATTGGTGGCCAATGCCCCCCATATTCCGGTGCATTTGGGTTCGATGGGGGCTAGTGTGGCCAGTTTAATCGCGGCCCAAGGGGGAATGTTTGCCCCTGGTGATGTCTATGCCTTGAATAATCCCTATAACGGCGGCACACATTTACCCGATATTACGGTGATTACGCCGGTATTTGTGGACAATTCAAAACCCGCTTTTTTCGTCGCCTCCCGGGGCCACCATGCCGATATTGGTGGCATTACTCCCGGCTCGATGCCCGCCTATAGTACCCACATTGCAGAGGAAGGGGTGATGTTGAATCATGTCCTTTTGGTGCATGATGGCGAATTTCAGGAGGCGGCGATCCGGGAACAGTTAACCGCCGGCCCCTATCCCGCCCGCAATCCCGACCAAAATATTGCCGACCTCCAGGCCCAAATTGCCGCCAACGCCAAAGGCGTGCAGGAATTACAAACCCTCGTCACTACCTACGGATTAGCCACAGTACAGGCCTATATGGGCCATAGCCAAGACCAAGCCGAGGCAGCGGTACGGCGGGCGATTACCACGCTCAAGGATGGAGAATTTACCTGCGCCCTAGATGCTGGCCCGGTGATCCAAGTCAAGATCACGATCCACCCAGAAACCCAGAGCGCCACCCTCGATTTCACCGGCACATCTCCCCAAGGGCTGCACAATTTCAACGCACCTTTAGCCGTGTGTCAGGCGGTGGTTTTATATGTGTTCCGGACGCTCATTGATGAGGATTTGCCCCTCAATGCCGGTTGTTTAAAACCGTTAAACTTGATTGTTCCCCTCGGTTCGCTCCTCAATCCCACCGATCCGGCGGCGGTGGTGGCGGGGAATGTGGAAACTTCCCAGGCGATCGCCGATTGCATCTATGGGGCATTGGGGGTATTAGCCGCATCCCAAGGCACGATGAATAATTTCACGTTTGGCAACGGGGCGGTGCAGTATTACGAAACCATTTGCGGCGGTAGTGGTGCGGGGCCGGGGTTTGCGGGAACCGATGCGGTACAAACCCACATGACCAATTCCCGCCTTACGGATCCGGAGGTGTTGGAATGGCGGTTTCCGGTGCGGTTGGAAGTCTTTCAAATTCGCCCGGATAGCGGCGGTGCGGGGACTTGGCCGGGGGGCAATGGCGTAATCCGTAAAATCCGCTTTTTAGAGCCGATGACAGCGGCGATCCTCTCCGGGCGGCGACAGGTGGCCCCCTTTGGTTTAGCGGGCGGGGAACCGGGGGCGAAGGGCTGTAATCAGGTGGAGCGGGCCGATGGGTCGGTGGAAATCTTGCCCGGGCAGGCGATGGTAGAGATGGCAGCGGGGGAGGCGATCGCCCTCTCCACCCCTGGCGGCGGCGGTTATGGTTCGCCCCTCTATTGAAACCGGGTTTTTAGCAAAAGCTCCTGGGGAAACCTGAGGATCGACGCAACCCGGTTTCTGATTGTGGGATGCTTCTCTCGCAACCTTGATTATACTGGGGTTATTGAGGGGAGACCCTGAAGCCAATAGTATTGATTCCTGAAAATTATGCAGCAGTTAACCTGTCAGATTCAGGCAATGTGGGATGCAGAGGCAGAGGTTTGGGTGGCAATAAGTGAGGATGTACCCGGTCTGGCCACGGAAGCCGCAACACTAGAAGCATTAACCGAAAAACTACGGGGGATGGTTCCGGAGTTATTGCGGCTTAATGCGGTGCTGGTGGAGCCTGACAGTCACATGGTTCTGATCAGGTCGTTTGCCCCCTAGGGCCTAGAAATCCCAAGGGGTAAAGAGATCAGCGATCGCCCTCTCCACCCCTGGCGGCGGCGGTTATGGCCAACCCAAACCTTAAACCTTCACCCGAACCCATCAATTCAGCGATAATTGATCCAGCATTCCTAAATTCGGTGGAGTCCGCTGATGATCGCCAGCAACAACATGATTGATTCTTTCCTTGACCATCTCACCACCCTCTTTCATACGGCCATTTTTCCCGGCGATCCCCCGATTACACTGTGGGTAATTATTAAACTGATTTTGTTTTTGTGCTTCGTTATTGTTTTAACGCGAATCCTCAGAACTTTTCTCAAAAATAAACTGCTGCTCACTTTCAAGCTTGATATTGGCAATCGAGAAGCCATTTCAACGATTTTAAGTTATAGCTTAGGAACATTATTTTTTATCGGCTTTGTCCAAAGCATTGGCTTTAAAATTCAATCATTACTGTTTCTGATTGGGAGTTTAGGGTTTGGGATTGGTTTTGCGCTTCAGGATGTCATTCGTAACTTCATCAGTGGTTTAACAGTATTGATTGAACAAAAAATCAAAGTTGAAGATTTTATCGAGTTCGATGGAATTAAGGGTTATGTTAAAGCGATTTCTTTGCGGGCGACAGTCCTGCGTACCCGCTCCGGGGGCGATGTGATTGTACCGAATAATCAGCTTGTGGAAAGTAAGGTGATTAATTGGAACTATAGTGATGCAATTGCACGGATAGATCTCCCCATTATGGTTGAACGGGGCAGTGATCCGGTATTGGTGACTGAAGCATTATTAAATGCGGCTTACTTGGAAAACAATATTTTGCATGAGCCTACCCCTCAGGTTTTATTTATCAGCTTTGGTGAACAGGGTTTACAATTTGAACTGCGAGTTTGGATTAATGGTTTTGACCGCGAATCTGGCATTAAAAGCTCTCTAAACTACTTGATTGATTATCTGTTTCGTCAAAATGACATTGAAATTCCTGCACCTCCCAATATTTTCTCCCTCCAAGATTTAGCAGAGCTAACGACGATGGTTCATAATGCATCCATAACCGAAACTATTGCATCAGATCTCACCGCTAAAGCCAGATCAAAAAGTCGAGCGGTGCGAGATTTACTCAAGGAGGTTATTTATTTTGAAAATTTAACTGATATTGAATTGCGGCAATTAATTGAAGTGGGCTATCGCAAGCGATTATATCCTGAGCAAGTTTTGTTTAAAGAGGGCGATCGCGGCGATGCTTTCTATATTATTTTATCGGGTTCTGTGGATGTAGTTGCTCAGAAAATTAATAAACATTTAGCGACATTGAAAGAAGGTTCTTTTTTTGGCGAGCTTTCTTTGATGTTGGGGATTCCTCGCACAGCAACGGTCATTGCTAAGGAAGAAACGTTGTTGTTTACCATTAGCGATAAGCGTTTTAAGAAGCTGCTTAAGGAAAATCCTCAACTTGCAGAAGTGATTGTTCAAGAACTGGCCAGACATCAACAGGAATTATCGGAACGACGGCAGCAATTAAAGGATATGGGTCTAGAGACGGATTCTGAGGAGGATAAAAATTTAGTCAATTGGGTGCGTCGTCGTTTAACGGTTTTATTTAACTTGTAGAGTGAAGTTTGGTGGGATGGGGGCGATCGCCCCCATTCGCATCAGCCTTGAAACTCACATTCTGCAAGGCAAGACTAATGATGTTAGTGAACGGTGCGTCAGGCACAATTCAACCATAAATATCATTATTGATCCGGTCTGACGCACCCTACAATTGAATCGGATGGTGCGTCAGAGCGATTAATTCATGATGCAAAAGAGCAGCGTAACGGCTGACGCACCATTTGGGGTGAGACATCCTCACAGGGATTGATTACACTGGGTTTGATTCCCAAGAGGGCGAAAGGTTTTTCGCTCCTACCTATGCCTTAAGAGGGCGAAAGGTTTTTCGCTCCTACCTATGCCTTAAGAGGGCGAAAGGTTTTTCGCCCCTACCTATGCCTTAAGAGGGCGAAAGGTTTTTCGCCCCTACACATTTCCGTTTTTGGCCCGATGAACAACTTTTTTGAACAACAAGACCAAGCCAAACGCAATACAGCCCTTTTGATGGGTTTATTTACCCTCGCTCTCTTGATCATTACTTGGGTAATGTATCGGGGTTTTGGTGTGGTGTGGAACTTTATCGGCATCCCCACCTACGCTGATCTGGAGAACTTTACGTTTATTCCTCCCTTTCGTTGGCGGGGGTTTTTGATCACGCTCTTGATTGTGGGCGGGATTATCCTGCGGGCCACCTTTGATAAACTGCGGGAATTGCGCGGTGGTGGGAAAGTAATCGCTGAACAATTGGGGGGGGAATTGCTCACCTATGACTATCGCGATCCCAAGGTGCGCCAATTGTTAAATGTGGTGGAAGAAATGGCGATCGCCTCCGGTATTGCTGTCCCCCCCGTCTATATCCTCTATCAAGAAACCGGGATTAACGCCTTTGCCGCTGGCTTTACCCCCCAAGATGCCGTCATTGGCGTAACGCGGGGCTGTTTAGAGGCCTTTGATCGGGATCAAATGCAGGGGGTGATTGGCCATGAATTCAGTCACATTCTCAACGGCGATATGGGGTTAAACCTGCGCCTGATTGGAGCATTACATGGCTTGATGTTTATTTACGTCACGGGCCGCACATTCTGCGGCAATCACCGCTCTTTCAGCCTCAGTCATCGCCAGGGCTTTTTTGAAAGCGAAATCTTGGGTTTATTGCTGATCATCAGTGGTGGCTTAGGGGTACTCCTAGGCCGATTGCTGCAAAGTGCCGTTTCTCGCCAACGGGAATTTTTAGCCGATGCCTCGGCGGTGCAGTTCACCCGCAACCCCCAAGGCCTAGCGGCAGCGCTCAACATTATCCGCACCCATCCCGGCCATGCCCGCATCCGCACCCCCCGCGCTGAAGCCGCGAGCCATCTGTTTTTTGGGGCGGCGTTCCAAGGCTTTTTTGCCTCCGGTTGGTTTGCGACCCATCCTCCTTTGGGTGAACGGATTCGGCGATTGGGGGGACAGGCCCAAGGGCAAGACCGGCCCCAGCGGAGCAGGGATGCCATGGCGGGGGTGATGGGTTTGCAAGGGGGCCAGGCTCAACCGGAAAAGGTGATCACGACGATCGGCCAAATCTCTCCCCAGGCCTTGAGCAGTACAACAGCATTATTAGCCGGCCTCCCCCCTCAACTCAGAGCAGCAGCACGGGAACCAGAGGGGGCGATCGCCCTTCTCTACAGCCTTTTCCTCCCTGAAGCGCCCGAAAATCCCCAATGGGGCCACCTTCAGAACACCGAAACCCCGGAACGACTGGCCCAAATTCAAGCCCTTCAGCCGGATCTCGCCCAACTCAACCCCCTCACCCGCCTGCCCTTGGTGGATCTGATCGTTCCGGCGTTACGGAACCTCACCCCAGAACAATGCCGCCAACTGTTTAACCAAATCAAGGCCCTGAGCCAAGCCGGGGGGACTGTCACGCTGTCCAATTATGCCCTCTATTTGGTGCTGCTCTATCGCCTCCGGCCCTACTTTGGCAAACCCCGCAGCCCATCGCATCAATACAGCCAACTGGTACAAATTTGGCAACCTTGTTTAACGGTGCTTTCCGCCCTAGCCCGCGTCAGTAGCCCCAAAACCGGAGCCTATGCCCTCAGTAATGGCTTAATGCGCCTGCCGGGAGCCAGCAAACTCAACCCCCCCAAAGAACCCATGGCCGCCAGCCTCAACGCTGTGAGCCAAAGCCTCAAAACCCTGGAGCAGGCCAGCCCGCAACTGAAACGCCAAATCATTGATGCCTGCGCCCATACAGTTTTAGCCGATGGTAATGTTTCCCGTTTGGAGGCGGAACTGTTGCGGGCGGTGGTGATTGCCCTGGATTGCCCGATGCCGCCGTTCCTCGAAGCTGCCACCCGCCATCGGGATTGAGCCTAGCAAAATTCTTGCTAGGATGGGGGCATCGTTGATTTTCCTTGAGGGTTCCTGTGCTATGGCTCCTTTTTTGATTGTGATTGGGGCGATCGCCCTCTTCATTTTTGTCCTGGTCAACATCTACAACACCCTCGTCACCTTACGGAAACGCTATGAAAACGCCTACGCCCAAATTGATGTCCAATTGCGGCGACGTTACGACCTGATCCCCAATTTGGTGGAAACGGTGAAAGGCTACATGGCCCACGAACGGGAAACCCTCGAAGCGGTGATCCAAGCCCGCAACGCCGCGATTCGGGCCAATGAGCGGGCTGCCAATGCACCAGGAGATCCCCGCGCCATGCAAAACCTCGAAAATGCTGAAAATGCCTTAACGGGGGTTTTAAGTCACCTCTTTGCCCTCTCGGAAGCCTATCCCGATCTCAAGGCGAATCAATCCATGATGGAACTGATGGAAGAACTGCGATCGACGGAAAACCGGATCGCCTTTGCCCGCCAAGCCTTTAACGATAGCGTTACGCTCTACAACACCAAACGGGAAATTTTTCCGAACAACTTAATTGCCGAAACCTTCAATTTCAAAAATGCTGAACTGTTAGCTGGCGCACCGCCGGAAATCCAAGCCCCTCCCCAAATTTCTTTTTAATTGCTACTTGTCAACATCGCTGCAAACTGTTCCGGTAGTTAGAGCGATAAAGGTTGAGGAGGAACCTGCATCATTTTATAGCACTAGCCAAGGGGGTTAGGATATCCCATAGGCAATGCCCACGAGGAGAGGGTTGCGGATTTCTGAAACGTCCTCATAATACTGACTACTGCTATACAATCGCAGCTAGAAACCGGGTTGCTTGCATCTCCTCATCCTTGAGGGATATGCTCACAGAAACCCGGTTTCTCAAGATTAGAGGCATAGCCAAGCATCAGCCCGTGTTCCGCATTCCGGCGGCAATGCCGTTAATGGTTAACAACGCCCCCCGTAGCAGTTCTTCCTTGCTGTAACGGTAGTGAATCACCCCGGAAGCTTGGCTACTGTATTGGCGTAAACGCTTCAGTAGCGATACTTGCAAGAAACCGAGGGGGACAATCGTCCCGTTACGCAGATATACAGACCGTTGCAACTCCGGATCATCATCCAACAGATTAGGCGTTCCCTTAATCGCCAGAATGATATCACGGGTGAGCTTAAACTCCTCGGCAATTTGGTCGAATACCTTCATAAAGCGATCGCGATCCGCCGGTTGGGATAACTCCTGAACATAATGCTGCGCCATGCGCAGATCTACCTTGGCCAGCGTCATTTCTACCTTAGAAATCGCCATCCGACAGAAAGGCCATTTAAAGTAAAAATAACGCATCAGCTTGAGGTTTTCCTCCGGCTCCTCATCCATGAAACTCTTTAAGGCGCTGCCCACCCCATACCAAGCGGGGAGGAGGAAACGGCTTTGCGTCCAACTGAAGACCCAGGGGATTGCCCGCAACGAGCTTAAATCCTTCTTGCTACTCTTGCGGCGGGCGGGGCGGGAACTAATTTGCAACTGGCTAATTTCCTGGATCGGAGTCACCGCCATAAAGAAATCAATAAAATCCGGTTGCTCATAAATGAGATTACGGTAGCAGGTGCGCGATCGCATCGCCAACTCCTCCATAATTTCATTCCAGGGGGCAATATCATCAAAGCCGCTCCCCAATAAACTCGACTGCAACACCGCCGTTGATGCGGTTTCGAGATGATAGAGCGCCAATTCGGGTAAGGAATATTTCGAGGCTAACACCTCCCCCTGTTCCGTAATTTTGATCCGGCCATTAATCGTGTCACTGGGTTGGGCGAGAATCGCCTCATAGGCGGGGCCACCCCCCCGGCCCACGGAACCGCCCCGACCGTGGAAAATCCGCAACGCAATGCCATACTGACTGGCGATCGCCTGTAACGCCTTCTGCGCCTTATGAATCTCCCAATTACTACTTAAAAACCCCGAATCCTTATTACTATCGGAATAGCCCAACATCACCTCTTGGAGGGGTTGCACATGGGGCAGTTGCGAATAAAGCGCATCAGGTTCCGGCGTGTGGAGCCGCAACGCATCATAGCCCCGCGCCAACGTCGCCCGGTACAGTTCCAACTCAAACAGCGATTTCATCACCGCTGGCGCATGCTTCAAATCATCCACCGTTTCAAACAACGGCACAATCTGAATTCCACATAACCCCGTAACGGGATCATAAAGCCCCGCCTCTTGGGCCAAAATCAGCACCTCTAAAATATCACTGACATCATTGCTCATGCTGATGATATAAGTGCGGCAAATTTGCGGCCCAAATTCCTTTTGTAAGCGGCGAATCATCCGGAACGTTTCCATCGTTTCCGCCGTACGCTCCGAAAAAGGAGCCTCCGCCGGCACTAAAGGCCGCCGCGTCGGGAGTTCCGCAATCAACCAATCCCGCCGCTCCTGCTCCGTTAGTTCATCATAGGGCTTGGGCAAGGCTTGGATATAATTAGCAATTTCCGTCAGTGCCTCAGAATGGCGTAAAGACTCCTGACGCACATCTAATTCAGTTAAATAAAACCCATAGATTTCGACTTGGGTAATCAGCTTATCCAGGTCTTGGCAGGCAATGCCTGTTTCACTTAAATTCCGTTGCAACAGCCGCAATTCTGCTAAAAACTGATCCCCCGATTGATAAATTGCCTTGGGATTAATTTCATCCAACAATTTTTGTTGATGGGGGTTGGCACTGGTGAGCAATTGGTTGCGATCTTTGGTGTTTTCGAGGCGTTTTTGAATGTAGGCTAACTTGAGGCGGTAGGGTTCCTGACGGTAGCGGATCGCTAACTTATCGTAAACTTCCCCTAAATGGGCGCGGTCTTGTTCGAGGGAATCGAGCAATTCCGGCATGACGTTACTCCAATGGAGCGAGAGACTCAATTGCAGAATCAACTCATGGACGGAGGTTAGGTATTTTTCTAAAACAATATTGCGCTGATAGCAGGCGGTGCGCCAAGTCACTTCGGGCGTAACGGAGGGGTTGCCATCCCGGTCTGACCCGACCCAGGAGCCGAAATAGCAAAATCGACTTTGGGGCGGGCGTAAATGGGGAAACGTATCTTGGAGGGCTTGCTTGAGGCGGATCGACAATTCCGGCAGGGCATCAAACAGGACTTCTTGGAAATAATGGAGGGTATAGTCTACTTCATCGAGTACCGTGGGCTTGAACTGATGCAGTTCATCAGTACGCCACCAGAGGCGGATTTCCTCATGGAGTTGATGGGAGGCGGTTTCCGCTTCCCAAGAATTATCTAACCCTAGGCCCCGGTAGGCTTCTTCGGCTTGATCCAGTTGGCGCAGGAGGTTGGAGATGCGCCGTTGTTTGCGGCGGATCGTGTGGCGGACGATTTCTGTGGGGTGGGCGGTGAAGACGAGGCGAATATCGAGATGATCCAGGAGCCGCTGGATCTTTTTGGGGGGCATATTCTGCTGGCGTAAATAGGGAAAGAGCCAGTGGAATGTACCCGCTTTGGGCTTGGCGGCTTCGCTCTCTTGGAGGTTCTTTTCCAATTGTCGTGCGCCTAAGGGCGGGACATCGACGGTATTGCCGTTGATTTGGCCATGGCGGGGTTCTCCGGACGGTGGGGGCAATTGGGGCGATCGCTGCTCTTTGTAGGTGGCCCGCCGCGAGAGCCGCTGTTCCCGCTGTTCGTAATGCTGCTCAATGATGTTGATCAGTTGGAAATAGAGGGCAAAGGCGCGGGCGGCGCGGATCGCTTCGTTGAGGTCAAGCTGCTCGATCACCGGCAGGACGGCGGATTTATCGAGGTTGGTGGTTTGGCCCTCCGGGGAGCAGATGGCCCGGAGTTGACGCAGGAGATTGACGAGGGGTTGGCCACATTCGGATACCAAGACCGATTCCCATAGATCTTCAACCATCTTGAGGCGATGGTGCAACAGGAGCATCGAGTTGGAGGGTAGTTGCAAGGTTTGCTCTGAGGATTGAAGCAGCGAACTCATGATGGGCGATGGTTGCAGATACTACGGTAGTCTAAGGGATCTCCGGGGATAACGTGGCAGTTTTGACACGTTTAGCAACAGAGAGTTACGTTTAGCGATCCGGGGATGGAACGCTGGGAAAGGGCAGAACGGGGAGGCGATCGCCCCGGAACAGTTCTGTGCTGACTTTGCCCCAAGCTTGGAGGCTAGAGGCGATCGCTGCCACGGCAAAAACTCCTCCCAAAAAAGGAAGCGTGGCGATCGCCAAAAAAATGGGGGTAGGGGGGGCTAACTGTTGGGAATTCACAGGCATTTCCAAAGCTGAACTGCTCAGTAGTGTAGCCGAAAAATACCCCTTTGCCTGTAGTGATTACATCCAAAGGGTTAATTCAGGAATTGTTTTTTTTGCTGTAGCCAAAAGCACGAAAAAAAAGGAGATCCCCCCTGCCCCCCTTAATAAGGGGGGTTCAAACCAACCCCCTTAAAAAGGGGGTCGGCGTAGCCGGGGGGATCTTAAACCTTCGCTTCTTCGAGAATCAGCTTCGATCGCTTCACATTTTCCGGAATCTCAATGGGGTAATTCCCCGTAAAACAGGCAGAGCAGAAATCCTGAGGATGATTCCCGGTCATGGTCAACATCCCTTCCCAACTCAAGTAATAGAGACTATCCACGCCAATATGAGCCGCGATTTCCTCGACGGATTTCGTCGCCGCGATCAGTTGATCTTGGGTATCGGTATCCAGCCCATAGAAACAGGGGTGAGTGACCGGCGGAGACGAAATTTTCATGTGGACTTCCTTCGCCCCCGCATCCCGCAACGCCTTCACCAGCTTGCGGCTTGTCGTGCCCCGCACAATCGAATCATCGATAATAATCACCCGCTTATCCACCAGCACATCCTTAAGGGGATTCAACTTCATCCGAATGCCCGTTTCCCGCATCGCCTGGGTAGGCTGGATGAACGTGCGCCCCACATAGCGGTTTTTAATCAGCGCCTCAGCGTAGGGAATTTTCGAGGTTTCTGCATAGCCAATGGCCGCCGGAACGCCGGAATCCGGCACAGCAATCACACAATCCGCTTCGGTGTAGGATTCCCGCGCTAACTGTTGCCCTAACCGTTGGCGGTAACTGTAGATCGTTTCATCTTGGACGAGGCTATCGGGCCGGGCGAAATAGATCATTTCAAACACACAGAGTTTCCGCTGCGGTTTTTGGGCCCAATGGAACGAAGCCATCCCCGCCTCACTGATCCACACCAATTCCCCCGGCTCCACATCCCGAAGATATTCCGCGCCAATGATATCCAGGCCACAGGTTTCCGAGGCGAGGACGTAGCGGTTAGGACTGCCGGGGAGCATCCCAATCACGAGGGGGCGAATCCCATGGGGATCTCGCACGCCCATCAACCCATCAGGCGTACCAATCACCAAGCTATAGGCTCCCTCACAGAGTTTAAAGGCACTAATCGCCCCATCCAACCAGGTTTTGCCCTGATCCACTTCATTGCCGATCGCCAGGGCGATCATTTCTGAATCCGTCGTGGTGATAAATTCGCAATCTCGCTGGGTGAGTTCTTCCCGCAATGCTTGGGTATTGACGAGGTTGCCATTGTGGGCAAGGGCCAAATTGCCCAAGCGACAACTGACGATCGCCGGTTGGGCATTGACCACCAAACTCGATCCGGTGGTGGAATAGCGGGTGTGGCCCACGGCGAGATCACCGGGGAGTTCATTTAAAATCGTTTCGTTAAACACTTGGGAGACTAAGCCCATTTGTTTATGACAGGTGAGGCGATCGCCCTCAAACACGGCAATGCCCGCCGATTCCTGCCCCCGATGCTGAAGGGCATAGAGGCCAAAATACGTCAACTTCGCCGCAACTTCGCCAGGGGCATAGAGACCAAAGACACCACAGGCCTCCTCCATTTTGTCAGGGCGTTCTGGGGTACGAGCCAGGGACTCATCCAGGGGGTCGGATTGGTGGGGAAACATAGGCGGTGGGTGGCTCCAGAGTAGGGCAAAAAGCTGTAGTATAGCGAGATCCGCAAGGGGTTGGGTTTGAGGATCCGGAAAGCAGGGGCAATGATGCGTGATGATCTCCGACCGGGCTTTGCCCATCGCGGATCCTGCTTAACATCCCTTAATCTTCCCTTAAGATTGCCCTTCTTTACAAGGGGGAATTCCCCTAGAAATGGGATTCAATCCCCATCAGCCAGCGATCGCGCAGGCGTTGGATCGGAATCGCCAAAGCATATTGATTATGGGGGGTTAAAATTTGCAATGTGGCCAGGGTGACGCGGCCCAACATCCGCCAATTCGTGCCTAACTGAGCCGTTAATAATAACTCCCAATCCTCCTGATGGGCCGAAGCCACCGAGACCAAAATTTGCCCCGCCACCTCCCCAAACAGCACTTCATCCCACCGTTGGCTCGGCTCCTCAAACCGCAGCACCGCCCCAAAATGTCCACTAATACAGCATTCCGCCAGAGCCACCGCCAGCCCCCCCTCCGCACAATCATGGGCCGATCGCACCCAACCCTGACGAATCCCCTCCCGACAGGCCGCCTGCACCCGCCGCTCCCGCTCAAAATCCACTTGGGGAGGTTGACCCGCTACGGTGTTGTGAATCGTGGCTAAATATTCCGAGCCGCCCAACGTCGGAGCCGCATCCGCCCCCAACAAATAAATCCAATCCCCCTCATGCTGCCACCCCTGGCCACAAACTTGGGTGACATCCTCCACCCGCCCCACCATGCCGATCACCGGCGTGGGGTAAATAGCTGTGGGTTTGCCGTTGCTATCTAAGGTTTCGTTATAGAGGGAAACATTTCCCCCCGTCACCGGTGTACCCAACTCCCGACAGGCTTCAGCAATGCCCCGGCAGGCTTCCGCTAACTGCCAATAACCTGTCGGTTTATCGGGACTGCCAAAATTGAGGTTATTGGTAATGGCCAAGGGTTCCGCCCCCACACAGCTTAAATTGCGGGCTGCTTCGGCTACTGCTGCTTTTGCGCCTTCGTAGGGGTTGAGATAAACATAGCGAGGATTGCAATCGGTGGTGGCCGCTACCCCCCGCCGGGTTTTGTTACTGTCCAACTGGGGCCGCACCCGCACCACCGCCGCATCCGCACCACCGGGTAGGATCACCGTATTGTTTTGGACTTGGTGATCATATTGGCGATAGACCCAATGTTTGGAGGCGATGGAGGGGACGGCCATGAGGCGCATCAGGATTTCATTCCAGCCGGTTAATTCCCCATCGAGGATCACCCCCTCGGTTGTACAGGGGGGCAATTGCTCCGGACTCCATTGCCAGGCGGTTTGAGCGTAGGCGGGAGGTTCGGGGGGGAGTTCGTGGTGGTAGATGGGCGTGTTGTTGGCGAGGGCAGTGGCGGCAATTTCGGCGGCGATCGCCCCTTTGTGGAAAATCCGCACCACCGGCTCGGCAATCACCCGACCCGCCACCACCGCTTGTAAACCCCAACGGTGGAAAATATCGATCAATTCCTGTTCCCGTCCCTGATGGGCCACAAACAACATCCGCTCTTGGGATTCGGAAAGCAAATATTCATAGGGGGTCATGCCGGTTTCCCGCGCTGGGATCAAATCCAGATCCAACTCCACGCCTACGCCCCCATTAGCCGCCATTTCTGAAGTCGAGCAGGTAATTCCCGCCGCCCCCATATCCTGAGCCGCCACCACCGCCCCCGTTTTAAAGGCTTCTAAACAAGCCTCAATCAGGGATTTCTCTAAAAAGGGATCCCCCACCTGGACAGCGGGGCGATCGTCTAAAGAAGCATCGGTCAGTTCCGCACTGGCAAAGCTTGCCCCCCCCATGCCATCCCGGCCCGTGGTGGATCCGACATAAAGCACCGGATTGCCCACCCCACTAGCCCCAGATTTAACAATCGTTTCCGTCTCCATCAATCCCAAAGCCATAGCATTGACCAAAGGATTGCCCCCATAGGCGGGATCAAAATAAATTTCGCCCCCCACCGTCGGCACACCCACACAATTGCCGTAATGGGCGATGCCTTCCACCACCCCCGCAAACAGTCGCCGCGTCCGGGCATCTTCGAGGGAGCCAAACCGGAGGGAATTTAAAATCGCAATGGGTCGCGCTCCCATCGTGAAAATATCGCGGAGAATCCCCCCCACGCCGGTTGCAGCCCCCTGGAAGGGTTCGATCGCACTGGGGTGATTGTGGGATTCAATCTTAAAGGCGAGGCGCAACCCTTCCCCTAAATCCACCACCCCGGCATTTTCCCCCGGCCCCACCAATACCTGAGGGCCTTCGGTGGGGAATTGGGAGAGTAAGGGCCGGGAGTTTTTATAACAGCAATGCTCACTCCACATCACGCCAAACATCCCCAACTCAGCACGATTGGGGTGACGACCGAGGCGGCGAACAATATCCTCGTATTCTTCGGGTTTAAGACCTTCGGCGGCAATTTCAGCAGCAGTGAACATAGGAACCGGGAAAAATGAGCACCTTTAGTTTAAGCGGGTCGGGGTCATGGTGGGGAGTTGCGCTCCTGACCAGACGGGTTGCTGACGTTGGCCGTAGACAATGGGTTGATCTCCGGCGGCCAGTTGGGTTTGGCTCGGATTGACGAGCCACAATAACCAAGGTTCTTCCCCCAACACCCCAGCGCGAAACAAAACCCCTTCAGGGTCTAATTGGCTCCAACCCAACAGCACCGCATTGGAATGTTCAATGCCTTTCGGGGTGAGGGTTTGGGTTTCATGGTTATGGCGATTCCAGATCACAGCATAGTCGGAGGCGATGGAGGTGCTGAGGAGGCCCTCAAATTGGCGGGCTAGGAGGCGATCGCCCTCCTTCGACCAAGATACCGGCAACAACACCGAAGCCATCCCCGCCGCTGCGGTACTCTGTTCCGCCTGATTGACCATTTCCACCGCCACGGGGGAGGCAGCGGTAATGGTTTGTAAATCCCCCGTTTTTAAATCTTCTAAAAACATCACCGTGCTGACGGTACTACGGAAAAAGCGGGGATCAATGGCCATTTTGATGCGGCTATAGGCGGCATACTGGCCATCGGGGGAGACCATGGCCGGGCTGCGATAATAGCGGGGTTCCGGTTGGGGAAGTTGCTGTAATTCCTGATGGGTGGTGAGGATCCATTGCCAGGGGATGGGATAGGGGCTATTGAGGGGATCGCCGAAATCTGACTCTGGACTAAATTGGGTTGGGCTGGTTAATGGCTCCCCATTGAAGGTGACAAGGGTTTTGCCGATCAACAATTGGCGGGGGCCGGTGGGACGCTCCCCATTAGCGAGGCGATCGCCCATTGGGAGGGGCAAGGCCAGGAAGGGGTTACTGCGAGGATAGGCGACGGCCGGGGGCAAAATGGTTTTCACGATAACGCCTCGATACGTTTGGAAGCCCTGCGGCTTTAGCCCAGGGAGGAAAAACGAACAGCAGCTTTAGCTGCCAACTATTCACAGGTGATACCATTACCTCATGGAACAAACACTAACACTCAGTTGCAAGCTTCAACCTACGCCTCAACAAGCCCTCAATCTTGAGGCTTTGCTCAAGGCGTTCGCCGACGCTTGCAACTTTGTCAATCAGTCCGTCAAGCCCTCTGTCACCAGCAAGACCACCCTTCAAAGCCAGGTTTACCACGACATTCGGGCACGATTTGGACTGAGCGCTAACCAGGCCGTTAGGGTTTGTGCCAGAGTCGGAGCTAACCGCAAGACTGCCAAGCTGAAGAACAAGCCCGTCAAAGCCTTTCGGCCAACGTCGGCTGATTATGACGCTCGCATTTTTGCCTTCAGGGAAAAGGATTGGACGGTTAGCCTGACGCTTTTGAATGGTAGGGAGCACATCAAGCTCGAGATTGGCAATTACCAGCGGGGCAAACTCAAAGGGCGTAAGCCCACCTCTGCCCAGTTGTGCAAGCATCGGGACGGCTCCTACTACATCCACATTCAACTGACGGACGATGCGCCGGAGCCAATCAAATCCGACAAGGTGCTCGGGGTTGATTTGGGCAGGCGCGAAATTGCCAAGACCAGCACGGGTCAGGGTTGGGATGGCAAAGAGTTGAATCAGGTTCGAGACAGATTTTCCAGGGTAAGAGCATCTCTTCAGAAGAAAGCCTCGAAAGGCACAAGGTCTAGTCGGCGGCGATGCCGCCAGGTCTTGCAACGGCTGTCGGGCAGGGAGAGGCGCTTTCAACAATGGCTGAACCATACCATCAGTGCCGCCATCATCCGAGAGGCAAAGCAGCTTAACGCTGCCGTTGCCATTGAGGATTTGACGGGCATCAGAGAGCGCACGAACCAGCAACCGAGAAGCAAGACCGAACGGAGACGGTCTAATAGTTGGGCGTTCTATCAACTCCGTCAATTCCTGACCTACAAGGCAATTAAGGAGGGCATTGAGTTGGTTGCTGTGCCGCCAGCCTACACCAGTCAAACCTGCCACCGCTGCAACCATATTGGGCTGCGGTCTGGGAAGAGGTTCAATTGTGGGCATTGTGGCTGGCAGGGGGATGCTGACTTGAATGGTGCAATCAATATTTCTAAGCTTGGGGCAGTGGTAAGCCTGCCTAGAGGCTCGGGATTGTTTTGCTCTCTAGAGCAGGCTATCTCAGGGCTACCGAAAGCCCCGTCGCTTTAGCGCGGGGATGCTTACGATTTAACAGGAATCAGGTGAGAGCGGAGGAATGCGATCGCCATTTTAAGCGGGGGCGGCCTTGGGGTGAACCGACAAATCAACGGTTTTGGGGGAAGGAGTGAGGAGTGAGGAGTGAGGAGTGAGAAGTGAGAAGTGAGGAAGAATGCGACTCTATCCTCTCTGCTCTATCCTCTTTTCTTCCCATCTATCCTCTTTTCTTCCCATCTATCCTCTTTTCTTGCCAAGATTACCAGGATGGCATTGTAGGATAGAGGCTATTGTCTTTGGCTTTGAGCGGCTGTGATCGCGCCCCAATCTGACTCTTTCGATATCGCCCCAAAAACCTCCACCTGGCTCCAAAAGCTTTGGGGGCTGTGGTGGACGCTGTTCACCCTGGGCCTAGGGATGGTCTTTACGGGATCCTTGGGCATTTTAATTGCCCTCAACCAAGATCCCCCCCGGCCTAAAGCAGATCCCCCGATCCTCACGGCCCTATGGGAGCGGTATGGCCCTCGCCCTCGCCGTCCCCAGCCCCATTTGGCAACGATTACTCAACCCTTGCCCGATGAAATTGCGACAGTGGCCGGGGCGTTGGAGCGGTTAGGCGATCGCCTCACCATCCTCGAAGCTCAGTTCGGCCTCCCCCCCTCCACCGCCACGCTAGAAACCCGCCTCGCCAGCCTCGAAGCCGCCGCCCAAGATCCCCAAGGCATCAACCTCACCGCCCTGCCGGCCAAACTCCCAGGCCAACGCTTCTACCTGACATTACCCACATCCCTTGTGTTTGACGACAGCTTGCAAATTAGCCCCCAAGGGGAGCGGATTTTAAATGTGGTTTCTCAAGATTTGGCGCAATATACGGGGCAAACGATCCGCATTGCCGCCCATATTGCCCAAAACCCCAACCCCAAAATCAATCAGGAATTGGCCTATCAATTAGCCCAAAAAACCGCCACCTACCTCCAGCAGGGGGGAGCGTCCCGTTGGGTTGTGGTGGGCTATGGCTCTGAGCAAAATGCTGATGCTCCTGCTGCTTTAGAACGTCTTGAAATTGCCGTAGATTGACCCCTCACCCCCAACCCTCTCCCAAAATTGGGGAGAGGGGAGAATTGTTGATCATTAGATCGAGGAGTTTTTGATGAAACTTGTGTTTTTTGGTACGCCAGATTTTGCGGTTCCTAGTTTGGAGCGGTTGCTGGCTGAACCGGATTTTGAGGTTTTAGCGGTGGTGACGCAACCGGATAAACCGAGGGGCCGGGGTAAGGCGTTGATTCCTTCGCCCGTGAAGGCGGCAGGGATGGCGGCGGGCCTGCCCTGTTGGCAACCGCGCCGGATTAAAAAAGATCGGGAAACTTTGGCAAAATTACAGGCATTGGGAGCCGATGCCTTTGTGGTGGTGGCCTATGGGCAAATTCTATCGGCGGAAATTTTAGCAATGCCCCGCTTGGGTTGTATTAATGGCCATGGTTCACTCTTGCCGGCCTATCGCGGTGCGGCTCCGATTCAATGGAGCCTCTACCATGGGGAAACGGTGACGGGGATGACGACAATGCTGATGGATGTGGGGATGGATACGGGGCCGATGTTGCTCAAGTCTACCTTGCCCATTGGTTTGCTGGATCAGGCGCAAACCATTGGGGAAGGGTTGGCGCAACAATGCGCGGCTCTGTTGGTGGAAACGTTGATCGCCCTCGATCAGGGAACGGTGGAGCCGGTGGTTCAGGATGAAGCCCAGGCCAATTATGCCCCTTTGATTCAAAAAAGTGATTATTGGGTGGATTGGCAACGGGGGGCGATCGCCCTCCACAACCAAATCCGGGGCTTCTATCCCCATTGCCAGGGGGAATTCCGGGGCAACCCCTTAAAAATCCTCACGACAATCCCCCTCGTTGCCGATGTATTGCCCCAATTGCCGGAACCCTTGCAACGCATTAGCCCCCAATGGCAAGACCTCCCCGTCAGTGAACCGGGGACGGTGGTGCAGATCCTCAAAAAATGGGGGCCAGTGGTACAAACCGGCGCAGGTTGGTTACTCCTGACCCAAGTACAACCGCCGGGAAAACGGCCCCAATCGGGGATCGATTTCGCCAATGGGATGCGGTTAGCCGTGGGCGATCGGTTTGGGGTAGTGCCTCGGTAGTAATGATCAATGCAATTGAAAGCCCTACCACAAGAGGAGTTCAGCAGAGCATCATTACCAAATTTGAGCACTACCCGGTTTGGTAGTTGAGGGGCAAAACAAGCGGGTGAACAAAAACAGCGAAACAAGAGGGCGAAAAATTTTTCGCCCCTACGGATGGGCGGCGGAGCCGTAGCACGAGAATCTTGACCTAAGCAAAATTAGCCGGGGGTTGGCGCAATTGCTGCTGTACTAAGGCTTCCAATTCTTCCCGCTTTACCTCCTTCCCCTGACTCAACTCCCCCGGCTGCTCGAAAAAAACCAAACTATCCACCGGCTTCATTGCGAACAGTTGGAATAGAATTTGCATAATCGGTAAAGCTACCGGCCGCAGATCAGGGTTGCCACGGCCACTAAACGTCACGGCATCTTGAGGGGAGGAAAACCCATAGACTACCTTTTTCTCCAACTGTGGCGTAGCCCGGTTGCTCAGGGTGGTGAGTACCCAACGCTGTTGGGCATTTTGCATAATGTAATAGTCCCGGTGCTGCATTTTCGCCCCATAGGCCCGCAACACCGGAATAACGGCCCTTTCCAGCAGTTGGGGCGTTTTCCCATCTTGGGGGGCATGGTGGAGTAATTGCTGGAGTTGCGCCTCGATATCCATGGCCATGGTGTCAATCTCAGGGTGAGCTTTCACAGGTTTTGCCACGGATTGCGGCAAAATCTCCCCGTATTTTAATCGCGATGGGAACCTGAACGGGGGGATTTGGACTCTTTAAGGGGAAAGACTCCCCAAGATTTGCGGGTTTGCGGTGCATCTGAATTGAATAAACGGAATCCATCCCACCTTGTAGGCCATCCTCCGGGGCGGGGAAACATCCCAGAAATCCCCTTGAGGGTTTGGGGTGGGAAGGCCCTTGGTAAACGATGCACTCCTTAACCCTTGACTGTGAGTAACCCCGACGTGGAATTGATCACCCAAACCCTCTATCAACAATTCTGTCGGCAGACCTCTGCCAACAAAACCCACTGTTGGGATGTGGCCAGCCGCTTGGCGGCGGAGGTGTGGCGGATTTGTGAAGAAAGCCAGCGCATTCAAGTTTCTGGAGAAATTGAAAATTGGGCTAACACCCTCGGGCAACATCGGTTTAAGCAATGCCTGCGCTACTACAAGCTGGGATCAAGTCGTGGCCGGGTGCATTTGCAGAGCTTGCTCAGTTCGATTGTCTACCGCTATATTTTGCCGCCCCAAGGGGCCAGCAGCTATCAAGGCCGAGTGGCCCTGATTGAGGATTTTCTCCAAGGGTTTTATTTGGAGGCGTTGAATATTTTTCGCCGCGAGACGGGCCTGCCGGGAACCTATACGCCACGATCGCTCCTCGAATTGGCGGAATATATGGCCTTCTGTGAACGCTATGGTAAACGGCGCATTCCCTTACCCGGAAGGCGATCGCAACAGTTGATCATCCTCCGGGCCCAAACCTTCTCCCAAAAACAACCCCTCGAAGCTTCCGTCGATATGGACAGCGCCGCTGAAGGGGGCTATGGGGGGGGAGAAGGCGATCGCCATGATCCCCTCATCCAACAACTGCGCCTCCTCCTCAGCCATGAACCGCCGGGTAGTAGTGAAGGGAGTTTATGTGAAACAATTATTGAGGAAGTCCTGCGCTATTTTGAAGAGCGCAACCAAAATGATTGCGCCAATTACTTCATCTTGCGGCTTAAGGATCTTTCCGCACCGGAAATTGAGGCGATTTTAGACCTCACGCCCCGTCAGCGGGATTATTTACAGCAACGCTTTAAATATCATTTGGTGCGTTTTGCCCTCTCCCATCGTTGGGAATTGGTACATCAGTGGCTTGAAGCGGATTTAGAGCGTAATCTAGGGTTAACCCCCCAGGAATGGCAACATTTTCACAGCGAACTCACGGAACAACAGCAAACCCTGTTAGAACTGAAGCAGGCGGGGCAGGAAATGGGGGCGATCGCTCAGGCCCTTTCCCTCACCCCAACGCAGACCGAAAAGCAGTGGTTTAAACTCTTAGCCATGGCCTGGGACATTCGGAACTGTTCAGTATCCTGATCAGGGGCATCTCGAAATGAATAGTAACATGAACAACAATTTGGATTGGTTGTGTCAGGAGCTGCTTGCCAGTTTTGATCAACAGTCCAAATCTGAACAATCTTCTCTCAAACAGGGTCGCGATTTTGTCCTGCCCTCCTGGGATTCATCTGCTCAGGACGGAGAAAGCAACCTCGATGATTCCTGCAACTGGGAAGACGAGGCGTGGGATGTGGCATCTTCCAATGGTGGTGAATCTGCTCTAACCCCTCAACCTTTTTCCCTGGGAGACCTTCCAACCGTGCAAAAACGTTTTCAAACCTTGCTCAAACAGCGACTTTACAGTGAAATGCAGCGCAATCCGCCCCGCTTCCCCTGGGAGCATGACGGGGAAAATTATCGCGTTGATTACAGTGATGATTTGTCCGGAAGCCTCACCCGTGCCCAACAGCTTTGGCTCCCCCATCTCACCGATGTTTTACCCGTGGCCATGCCGCCCCAGATCCTCGCCAAACTCCTCGAAGCCTGTAGCCAGGTGATTGGGTCAGTGCGGCCCCAAACCGCCAAAATGGTTAATGCCGTTCAGCCCCTCTTCCCCGACTACGCCCAAACCTTAAACGAGGTGATGGGTCGGATTCGGCTTTCCCCTAGCCTCTGCCCCACCCGCTTCTCCGCCGCCGATCAGGAGCAGCAACGGCAAAAATTGGCGGCGTTGCTGCCGGTGGACTATGGCCAAGCCACCTTAGAGCAACAGATGGTGTTATCGCTCTTGGTGGCCAAAGAAGTTCTTGATCTCCTGACGATCGCCCTTTCACCCCGACAAACCCAGATCGAACGGTTGTGGATGACCGCCAGCGGCGTTGTCCGGTTGGCGGTGGATTATGATCCCCTGGCGGCTCAAGCGGGGGATTGGATGAGCCAGACTCCGCTGCGGGCGAGGGTGCAGTTGCCTGGCGGCGGGATGCTGGCGTTAAAAACGGCTCAGGATACGATTACAACCCAACGACAAACTGCCGGTTATTTGAGTGTGGAGCTTTCCCAATGGGAGATGGGGGCTTGCTACCTGCTCACGATAGGACTGGATCAACCGGTGACAAGTTCCCTGAAATTTGCCATCAGTTGCCAGCCCTAGGGTTAAGCGTCGGGTTTAATGCGGGGTTTAACGCATGGTGACGAATTCTTCCGCTGCGCTGGGGTGAATGCCGACAGTGGCATCGAAATCTGCCTTCGTTGCGCCGGTTTTGAGGGCGATCGCCACCCCTTGGATAATTTCCGCTGCATCATCCCCGACCATGTGCGCCCCTAATACTTTGTCCGTTTCGGTGTTGACGATCAGTTTCATCAGGGTTTTTTCGGTTTTCCCCGGCAAAACATAGTACATGGGGCGGAATTGGCTGCGGTAGACCTTGACGGCCTCGCCATATTGGGCGAAGGCTTCGGCTTCGGTCATGCCGACGGTGGCGGCTTCGGGGGTAGTGAAGACGGCGGAGGCGACGTATTCGTAGCTCATCAGTTTCGATTGCCCCCCAAAGACGCTATCAGCCAGACAGCGGCCCTCTTGGATGGCCACGGGGGTAAGGTTGATGCGATCAGTGCAGTCACCGACGGCGTAAATGTGGGGTTCGGCGGTTTGGCTCAACTCATTGACGGCGATCGCCCCATTTTGTACTTCCACCCCCGTATTTTCCAGCCCCAAATTTTCTAAATTGGGTTTACGCCCCGTGGCGGCCAACCCCACCACATCAGCAATGACCGTTTCTTCCCCTTCCGGCCCTTCAACTTTCACCATTAACCCTTGCTCACCGGCTTCAATCTCAATGGGTTTCGTTTGGGGAAGGATCTTGATCCCATGCTCAACCATCGAATTTTGGATCTGGGTACGAATATCCTGATCAAAACCCCGCAGGATATGGTCAGCGCGGATAATTTGGGTTACATCCGATCCCAAGCCATGCAAAATACAGGCAAACTCACAGCCAATATAGCCGCCCCCTAAAATGACGATCCGCTTCGGTTGTTCCGGGAGATGGAAGATTTCATCGGAGGTAATCGTATGTTCAATGCCGGGGATGGTGCTGGGTTTGACCGGCTTGCCCCCGACGGCGATTAAGATTCGTTCAGCGGTGATTTTTTGCTCCCCGACGGCGAGGGTGTGGGAGTCGATAAATTGGGCATAGTGGCGGAAGATTTCCACTTTGGATTTATCGAGCATGGTTTGATAAATCCCATTGAGGCGATCGACTTCCCCGTTCACCGCCCCCATCAGTGTGGGCCAATCAAAACCGCCAGGGGTGACGCTCCAGCCATAGCCGCGACTGTCTTCAAATTGAGCGGGAAAATGGGAAGCATAGACCATCAGTTTTTTCGGCACACAGCCCCGATTGACGCAGGTTCCGCCCAAGCGGCCCGATTCGGCGATCGCCACCTTTGCCCCATATTCCGCAGCGCGGCGGGCGGTGGCGATGCCCCCCGATCCTGCCCCAATCACAAACAGGTCATAATCGTAGCTCATGAATCCTCCAAGTTCGATCTAATTGGCCCTCTCCAGTGTCGCAAATTTCTCCGCACCCTGGGCCAGGTCTCACGCCTCATTCCCCTCGCAACACCTGGGCGGCGGTTAACGGCTCTTGCTGGCCCCATTGGGTTAATAATCCAGAGTTGAGTTGGTGTTGGTATTGTATCCATTGGGTTTGTTGAAGGGGAGAGGCGGTAGGCGCAAGGGGGGGCGCAAGCGTTGCGCCCCTACGATGTGCTTGTAGGGGCGCAATGCTTGCGCCCTTGGGGTTTTGGGTTAGGATGGGGGGATGTTTTTTTGGGGAGGGGGCTATGGTTTGGCCGTTTGGGAAGAAGAAGCAGGAGCAGCCGGAGGAGCCGCAGGGGCCGGATTTTGTGGGGGCGTTGCGGGTTGTGGCGGGGCGGGTGTTGGGTTTTTTGGGTTGCTCACCTGTTGAAATGACACGGAATCAAAAAACTGCTGTGGTTAGAAGTATCTGGATTGTTCGTTCTGGGGAAAGTTTTCCTCGGTTGATCACTTGTTATATTTTGTGAGGGAATTATGGAAATTTTAGATATTGTTGCGTTGATGACGGATTTACCGCTGGAAAATTTATGTCGGGGGCAAGTGGGGACTATTGTTGAGGTGTATGAGCCGGGGGTTTTTGAGGTTGAGTTTGTGGATTTACAGGGCAAAACCTATGGGTTAGCAACGTTGCATGAGGAGCAGTTGATCAAGTTGTATTATCAAAGGGTTTTAACTAGCCCAACCAACCAGAATGTAACGGTCAGTTTTTGAGGTTTGGGGCTGGGGTTGTGTGATGAGGGTTTTGGGTTAGAATGGGGGGAGTTTTTTGAGGGGAGGGGGCTATGGTTTGGCCGTTTGGGAAGAAGAAGCAAGAGCAGGAGCCGCAACCGGAACGGCAGGGGCCGGATTTTGGGGGGGCGTTGGGGGCGGTGTCGAATCGGGTGATGTTGGGGAATGCGGATTTTTTGGTGTGGGGGGATTTGGGGCGGTTTGGGGTGGATGAGGCGGGGTTGATTGCTTGGGTGCGGGGGGGGAATGGGCGGGAGGTGTTGAGTTTGGCGCGGTGGCGGGGGTTGGCGGCGGCGGGGTTGGGGGTGTTGAGTGAGGTGGCGGGGGATGTGGTGCGGGAGTTGGAGGGTGAGGTGGGAGGGCATGAAGATCGGGAAAAAAGCGGCCCTAAACCAGAGAAACCTACCCAAAATGATGCCATCACAATTTCAATAAAGCCAGGACAAACCCTAGAGCAAATCGTGCAAGCTGTTCTGGAGCAAAATCCAGAACTGAGGGAACAGATTGATCAGAATCCGGAGTTATTGCAACAGTTGAAACAAGCAATTCAACAACAACTGCAAGGTAAAACTTCAACGGGTGGCTCGTCCTATCGTCCCAATACATCCCACATCAAACCCGAAGCGATAGAACTTTTTGACCAAGGGGTTAATCGTTATCAAGCAGGGGATGTAATGGGTGCGATCGCTCTTTGGAGTCAAGCCATTGAAATTGACCCCAAATATGCCTCTGCCTACAACGGTCGCGGCATTGCCTACAAAAACCTAAAAAGGTACGAAGAGGCGATCGCCGACTACACCAGAGCCATTGATATTGCCCCCAACGATGCCTATGCCTACAACTGTCGCGGCATTGCCTACTCTGACCTAAAAAGGTACGAAGAGGCGATCGCCGACTACACCAGAGCCATTGATATTGCCCCCAACGATGCCTATGCCTACAACGGTCGCGGCATTGCCTACAAAAACCTAAAAAGGTACGAAGAGGCGATCGCAGACTACACCAGAGCCATGGAAATTGCCCCCAACGATGCCTATGCCTACAACGGTCGCGGCATTGCCTACAAAAACCTAAAAAGGTACGAAAAAGCGATCGCCGACTACACTAGAGCCATTGAAATTGACCCCAACTATGCCATTGCCTACAACAATCGCGGCTTTGCCCACAATGACCTAAAAAGGTACGAAGAAGCGATCGCCGACTACACTAGAGCCATTGAAATTGACCCCAACTATGCCATTGCCTACAACAATCGCGGCTTTGCCCACAATGACCTAAAAAGGTACGAAGAAGAGATCTCTGACTACAACAGAGCCATTGAAATTGACTCCAACTATGCCGCTGCCTACAACAATCGCGGCAATGCCCACAATGACCTAAAAAGGTACGAAGAAGCGATCTCTGACTACAACAGAGCCATTGAAATTGACCCCAACTATGCCTATGCCTACAACGGTCGCGGCATTGCCTACAAAACAATAAACAGGTACGCAGAAGCAATTCGGGATTATGACCAAGCGGTTCATCTACAACCGGATTATTGGCAAGCCTGGGGAAATCGCGGCCTAGCCCTCTTTGATTACTCTGGTTATCAAGCCGCCCTCGAAAACTACAAAACGGGGCTATCTCACCTCAACCCCGACCAAGAACCCCTTGGCTGTGCCGTGTTGCACCGGCAAACAGGCCGCGTCCACGCTGAACAGGGGCACACCCAACCCAACCCCCGCCTCTACTTCATCCAAGCCACCCAAAGCTACAACACCGCCTACGACCTCATCGAAGCCAACCCCTTCCACACATCCGACACCCTCAAAATCCTCCGGGATTGGATTAAATGCGATCGCGCCCTTGGCGAAAACGAAGCCGCCAACCAACTCACCCTCAACGCCATCCACCGCCTCACCCAAGCCCTCACCAACGCCGATCCGAGCTATCGCAAAATCCTGCGCGTTGAATTCCAAGACTTCTACACCTTAAACGTCGATCGCCTCATCAGCCAAAACCAACCCTGGCAAGCCCTGATCGAAGCCGAACAATGGAAACGCCTCGCCCTCACTTGGCTCCAAGACTCCAACGCCGACCCCCAACCCCTCACCCGCGAAACCCTCCAAACCGCCATCGGGCAACTCTGCCCCAACCCCCAAACCGCCATCCTCTACTGGCATCTCAGCCCCGCCCAAATCAACACCTTCCTCCTCCGCCCCCACCAAGACCCCCAAATCATCGCCACCATCCCCACCGATCCCCCCTTCACCCCCACCACCAAAACCACCGAAAACTTCACCGAATGGCTCAAACAATACAAAACCACCTACAACCAAACCCGCAAAACATCCTCCGAAAAAGTCCCCCTTCCCAAGGGGGATTTAGGGGGATTAAACTGGCGCGACGAACTCCCCCCACTCCTCGCACCCCTCCCCAACCTCCTCAACATCCCCACCATTAACCCCCACCTCACCGACCTCCACACCCTCATCCTCATCCCCCACCGCGACCTCCATCTCCTCCCCCTCCACGCCCTCCTCAACCCTGCAAAAGTCCCCCTTAAAAAGGGGGATTTAGGGGGATTCCGCATCACCTACCGCCCCAACCTCACCCTATCCATCCCCACCCATTCCCCCAACCCCGACCCCACCCTCCTGATCATCAAAAATCCCCAAAGCACCATCGCCACCGAAACCCTACCCTGGGCAGAAACCGAAGTAGACAGCCTCAGCACCCTCTACACCAGCACCATCATTAAACGCCCCAACGCCCACCTTGCCCACATCACCCCACACCTCACCCAACCTAATCATCAATTTCACTTCGCCGGCCATGGCAACAGCGATCCCGACAATCCCCTAGCATCCTGCCTCTACCTCAACAACAAAGACATCCTCACCGTCGAAACCCTCCTCACCCTCAACCTCCCCGCCTACGATCTCGTCAGCCTGTCCGCCTGCGAAACCGCCCTCACCAATACCGGCGAATTCATTGATGAATTTGTGGGCCTACCCAGCGCATTCCTCAAAAGCGGCGCAAAACAAGTCCTCAGTAGCCAATGGTCTGTCGAATCCTTCCCCACAACCCTCACCATGATCGAATTCCATCGCCGCTATCGTGCCGGAATGCCCGCCGCCCAAGCCCTCGCTGAAGTGCAAATCTGGCTCCGAAACCTGACCCGCGAAGACCTCCAAACCTGGCTCCAAACTGCCCAAACCACTTGGCCCAACGAACTACTCTGGCGAGACAAACTCGATGAAATTGAACCATGGCCAACAGGACACCAACCCTATCAAAACCCCTACTATTGGGCAGCCTTTATCGTGACGCAATAGGAGATCTGAATCAATGGCAACACTAAGCGTTATACGCCTTGCTGCGGTGGGCGATCGCCATCACCACAACCTGAACTTGCGCATCATTGATCCGATACAGCAATCGATAATCCCCCAAACGATAACGATAGTAGCCGGATAGCTCACCCTTAAGTGCTTTGATATTCGGATGGTGACGTGGATTTTGTTCAAGCTGCTCTAAACAGCGGGCAATTTTCTTGGCGAGTACTTGGTTAGCCTTCTGGTAGGTTTTTTGTGCGTCAGCGCTCAGGAGAACTTCATACATCAGAGCGCAGCGATCGCCAATTTCGAGCCGTAGCGTGAGGTGTTGCCTCCAGTTGTCGAACCCGCTCCAGTAGACCCGGAATACTTAACATCTCTTGGGTTGCAGCCTCACTTTCCTGATCAGCCAAATAGGTTGCGCAATCCGTGAGTACCTGCAACTGCTCCAGAGAAAGCTGACCCATCAACAGAGTGAGTTTATTTTGAAGTTCTGCGACCGATGCCATAGCAAGTTTAAAAATTTTCCCTCAATTGTACTGGATTCCTTGCCCAGAAAACACCGCGATCGCCAACCATGCCCCTAAAATAAAGCTATGCAATCACCACACCTCCCCCCCTAACACCATGGACGATCGCGACCTGCTCACCCTCAAAGCCTTCACCGCCGCCTACATAGCCAACGATCGCCCCCCCATTGCTGAATTACTGGGGATTCAAGCCGACCTTGAGAATCGGGTGCAGGAATTAGATGCGATCGCCCGCAACCATAGCCAACTTCAGAACGACTACAAAAAAGCGCGAACCCTCCTAACCAGTGCCGCCAGCACCCGCAAAGCTGGCTTGGATGTAACTCCAATACCACCCGTAAACGATGACAGCAAAGACGTAGAAAATTTGGTGCGTGTGTTGGATGCGCAATCTAAAGCAGAATTGAAGTCAGCACTCCAAGCACCGGAAAATTAAACCTACGCTGAGACTTCATAGGGAAGGAAAAATTCTGTGACACAATCACCCGGCTTACGTTATCTCAATCTAGACATCTTTTGCTTTGATCATCGTGAAGGGTTGGGGCAAGATGCAGAACAATTAAAAAGCAATCGTGAGCATTTTTTGGCACGCATCGCCGATCCTCCTTTGACTGTTCAAGAAATCGAGAGCGTTAAAAGTCGTGATCAGAATGATACGAGATTTGTTTACCTCTTACCAACACCCTATATTCAAGCATTTAAAGAGCCTCTTGATGGCTATTATGCCCCTGCTAAAATTGGCGATAGCTATGGTTTACAGATTAATTGTTCAGGTCATCGAAATTGGACAACTAAAATCTGCACGGCCCAAGATTTAAAAGACATTCATCAAATCATCCAAGAACGTCATAAAAAACCCGGTCAACTGGGAGAAACTTGGCTAATCTGGGGCAAACTCACCCAAGCCTGTGATGATGATTGTTTGGATCAACTCGCCAAGGATCTTTTTAAGGCCGTCGGTCGTGACATCCCTAGCAACTGGAATGAGCAACAGCAAAACCAAGGCAAATGGCAAGAGGCAACTCTATTTGAACTGTCCGAAATTCCCAGCCAACCCCTTCCCCTCCAGCAAGAGAAACCCCAAATTTTAATTGTTCTTTTCCCACATCATTTAAGCGATGAAACCTTCTTAAATGCAGTGAAAACCCAACTCTATCCAGAGCTGATGCAGGTTGCCTACTATCGCAGCAAAATCCTCTGGATTTATCATCAAACCCGCGAAATTAAACAAGGACTCAAAAATCAAGCCCCTGAAATCCGGAAAACTACAGCGATCATCAAATCCAGCCCACCGCCTGTCACCTCAAACCGATTAGACAATCTACAATCACAGCTAGAAACAGGGTTCGAGGTTTATCAACGCTATGTCACTTGGCTCAGTTATTTAGATGAATATCGCTATGCACTCCAGGTAAACAGCGATAATTATCAAAAACGATTTTGCCGATTCTTAAACATTGACTCTCCCCAGAAAGGGAGCTTTTTCTTGACATTTCAAGACTACGTTACCGAACAATTTATCCCCCAAGTCACCAACGATTTCAATACATTATCAGTCAGTTCAGCATTACTGGATAATTCCCTCAAAACAACGGAAGGGTTCATTCGTCTCGAACAAACCCGCATTGAGACGCAACAGCAAGAGCGCGATCGCAATATTGAAAATCTCATCGGTGCAGCCGGTGTCGGTGTGGGGTTTTCCTCCGCAGCAGCGGGGGCCTGGGCAGGGAAAACCGAGCCGTTCCATACCTTAGGAATTAGCGTAATGTGGGGGGTGGTTTCCGGGCTGGTGGTTTATGGTGTGCTGCACTGGAGCAGGCGTAATCGTTAGGATCACACATTATTACGGAATATCCCGATCGCTTGAAAGCCCTGCGGCTTTAGCCCAGGGATGAAAAGCAACGGCGGCTTTAGCCGCATTCTTACGCCAGATATGCTAACGTAAGAGGATGATTGTACTTGAGTTCAAAGCACGGGTAAAGCCTGACCAGGCTACCGCCATAGACGAAGCGATACGGACGACTCAGTTTGTCCGCAACAAAGCTGTGCGCTATTGGATGGATAACCAAAAAGTCGGCAAATACGACCTTAGTAAACTCTGCAAAGAGTTGGCTGAGGAGTTCCCCTTTGCCAAAAAGCTCAACTCCATGGCTCGTCAAGCAGCAGCAGAACGAGCATGGAGTTCAATCAGTCGGTTCTACGACAACTGCAAAAAGGGCATTAAACCCGTAGGATTCCCCAAGTTCAAGAAGCATTCCCGCTCAGTGGAGTATAAAACCTCCGGCTGGAAACTGCTGGAACCCAAGCGCATCAACTTCACCGATGGCTTCGGAATTGGGGAATTGCGGTTGATTGGCACCTACGAACTGGTACGCTATGACGAATCCCTGATTAAGCGGGTTCGCTTAGTCCGTCGCGCCGATGGCTACTATGTTCAGTTCTGCATCCAGGTTAATGTTCAGGTGCAGAGTGAGCCGAGTCAAAAATCCGTTGGCCTTGACCTAGGGTTGCGGTATTTTATCGCTGCCAGCGATGGCAGTGTGGTGGAAGCACCGCAGTTCTATCGTCAGTCCGAAAAGCGGCTAAATAGAGCCAATCGGCAGAAGTCCAGAAAGTACCGTAAGGGAGCAAAACCACAGTCGAGGAACTATCACAAGGCTAGGAACCGATACGCCCGGAAGCATTTAAGGGTAAGCAGGCAGCGTAATGAGTGGGCGAAGAGAATCGCCTACTGCGTCATCCAATCTAACGATTTGGTTGCCTACGTTGGCGAAGCCTGCACGAAGTGCATAGACTTGAATGTGAAAGGGTTGGTTCGCAATCGGCATCTGGCTAAGTCGATTAGTGACGCGGGATGGTCAACGTTTCGCTGTTGGTTGGAGTATTTTGGCAGGAAATATGGGAAGGTAACTGTGGCCGTTCCTCCCCACTATACGAGCCAGGATTGCTCAAGCTGCGGCAAACGAGTCAACAAGGCACTCTCAGTCAGAACCCATCACTGTCCGCATTGCGGCTATGAGGCTGACCGAGATGTGAATGCTGCCATCAACATCCTGCGCCTTGGACTAACTACCGTGGGGCACACGGGAAGTTATACGCTTGGGGAGATTGGGCCTCTGGCTGGGTTGGAGAAATCCTGCTCAGTTAAGTCTGGTCGATGAACCAAGAATCCCCGTCGCTTCAGCGCGGGGAGTGTCAACACTGGCGAAAATCGAGGCGAAGAAACCGGGTTTCTGGGAGGGGGTTGTGGGGTAATTAGGCAGTGTCAGCAACCCGGTTTCTGGTTTTCGTGAGTAAGCCTAGAAGCCTAGGAGCAAACCCCTTCGCCAGCGGCATTCGTCATCCGAAACACATCAAACTGGCCGTCTTCAAATTCCCCCACAACCGTAAGGCGATCGCCCACACTGACATGATCCGGCGTGAAATCACCGCACACATCCCAGGTATCGGTGGTGATGCGGCGATCGCCAACCCGCAAACGAAACCCATCTTCCCAAACCCGCTCCACAACCCCGGTAAAGGTGCGATTGTTAGCATGGGCGGCGGGAAAATTGCCGAAAGTGGCCATGGAGAGCGCGGCTGCGCCTAATAAGCCGGTGGTGATTAGGGCGATGGGGGATAAGGACAATTTGATCATGGTGTACTCCTGGCAATGATTGCGGGTTCTTGACTTTCACTATAAGGGGGGATCATGACCAGAAAATGACCCAAGATCAAGAATCTGTGTAGGGGCGAAAAATTTTTCGCCCATCCTCGACAGCCTTACAGTGAGCCGGACTCAAAAGGAGGTTTGAGGCGGGGGAGGGCGATCGCCACCGTTGTTCCTTGCCCCAATGCACTAGTAATGCGTAACTTGCCGCCATGAACGGTAATAATCTGTTGGGTAATGGCTAAACCTAAGCCAAACCCATGGCTGGTTCCCGGTTGCACCCGATAAAATTGCTCACAAACATGGGGCAGCGCCTCCGGGGGAATGCCCATGCCCGTGTCCCTCACCTCTAAAATCAGATCTGCGGGAGTGGGGATCACCTCCAACCGCACCGTACCGGGGGCGGGACTGTAGCGGCAAGCATTGGTGAGTACGTTGGTCACGGCTTGTCCCAACAAAACCCCATCCCCAGAGACAAGCAGGGGTTCATCGGGCCAATGGGCTTGAAAGGTTAAACCGGCATCTGTGGCCTGTTGTTGCCCAATACTGGCCCATTGCAGGAGCCACGATCGCAAATCGAGGGGGGCAAAGGGAGCGATCGCCGGATTACCCTCCTGCCGCGCTAACCACAGCAATTGCTGCACCAATTCACTCATCCGTTTGGTGAGGGCCACAATTTTGGTAAGGCGTTGGTGTAATGCCTCCCGTTGGGGGTCTGTTTCTGTCCAGTCGGCCAAGTCCATCAGCGCCACCTGAGCATTGCTGAGAATCGCCGCCAAGGGAGTACGGAGTTCATGGGAAGCATTGCCAGTGAAACGTTCCAACTGAGTGCAAACCGCTGTTAGTTGACGATTGGCCGCTTGTAAATGGGTGGCTTGGGTCGTGAGTTCCCCTTCGAGTTGCCAAAAGAGATGCACCGCTAGAGCCGTTCCCACTAACCCCAACCCCCCCGCAATCCACAACACGCGCCAAGTGATTTGGCGGTATTGGGCTTGGTGTTGTTGGCGATCACGCAACAGTTGCTCTTCCACGGCGGCAAATTGATCAATGGCCTGGCGGGTGTTGTCCATGGCTGCTTTCCCCGCATTGAGCCAATCGTAGAGTTCCGCCACCGCCACCACCATTTCCCCCGATTGTCCCCGTTGTTGCTTGAGTTCCTGTTGTAACATCACTTTCTGCTCCAACAACATCAGAGTTTCCTGAACTTGGTTGTGGATAATCTCCATTTGGGCAACTTGGGTGGGGTTATCCTGCACCAACTGTTTAAGACGGATCAGAGAGGGCGGAATCACCCGGCGGGCTTCGTGATAAGGGGTTAAAAATTCCTCCCGTTGGGTGAGGCCATAGCCCCGCATTCCGGTTTCAGCATCAATCAGGGCATTGAGTAACCGTTTCGATTCAAGGCGAACCACTTGGGTATGTTGCACCCACATTTCATCTTCCGTAAGGCTCATTTTCAGCCAAGCCACAGCGATCAAACTGGTGATCAGACAAACAATCGGGATGGCGATAATTCCCCCGCCCCGTACCCGCACCGGGAGCATTTGCCAATGGGTCAATTTCCACCGCTTCATGATATTGAGGGGGGCTGAAAACAATAGCCCATGCCGTAAACCGTGGTAATCCAATCTTCCACCCCCAAGAGGCGCAACCGTTGACGCAAGCGGCGCATCCGGGAGGCGATCGCATTACTTTCGGGGACAGCATCCCAAGTCCAGAGGGCCTGCTCTAACTGACCATGGGTTAAGACTTGGCGGGGGTGACGCATCAAATATTCCAAGAGTTGGAATTCAGCACTTTTGAGTTGCACTTGGGTATCGTGGTGACACAGTTGGAGCGTATCGAGATGTAACTGGAGGGCGGCAACTTGGAGGGTATCTCCGCACCAATGGGGAGATCGCCGCCGTAAAGCCCGCACCCGCGCCAACAACTCCGCCACATCCACCGGTTTTACCAGATAATCATCGGCCCCCGCATCTAGGCCTTGAACTTTATCGGCGGTGGTATCTTTGGCGGTGAGGAGGAGGATCGGGGTAGCCTGTTGGGCATGGCGCACATGACGACAGAGGGTAATGCCATCCTTGCCGGGTAACATCCAATCGAGAATGAGCAGATCGTAGGGTTGATCGCTGAGTAAATGTTGGGCGATCGCCCCATCCCCCACACCATCGACAAGATGCCCTGAACGCATCAACGCCGTTTGCAAAGGTTCTCGTTGTTCTGGATCATCTTCCACCAGCAAGATTCGCATTTTCCGTGACTGTCCTGCTCAATACCGGGTCGTAGTTTGTGATAGGGATTAGCCCCACAGGGTTAATCTTGTGGTTGCTCTGGCGAGAATGTTGCTTAATATAGCATTTGAGTATTGAGATGGGGGCGGTGGGTGAGGTTGAACAACGGGTTTTTCGGGAGGATTGTGTCGGCTCATTGGGCAACGCAAGTAACCGGGTTTCGGGCCTGGTCGCTACCCCAAGATCACCGCTACACTAACTCAAGAGAGCATTATCATCGGACTATGGCCTACACCCGCTACATCAACCCCCTAACGGACTTCGGCTTTAAGCGCATTTTCGGCACTGAAGCCAACAAAGCGATCGTTATTGACTTTCTCAATACCCTCCTCCCCCCTCACCACCAAATCCAAGACCTCACCTATAAAAACACCGAAAATCTAGGGAACACTCCCCTTGATCGTAAAGCAATTTTTGATATCTATTGCCAAGCTAGCGACGGTCAACACTTTATCGTTGAAATTCAAAAAGTCAAGCAAGATTATTTCAAAGACCGTAGTATTTACTACTCCACATTCGCCATTCAAGAACAAGCCGAAAAAGGATATTGGAGTTATCAACTTTTTCCTGTTTACACCATCGCTATTCTTGATTTTATTTTGGATAACAATCAAGATGATGAGGAGTTAATTCACATTATTCAGTTCAAGGATCAGCATTGCCGCACATTTTATACCAAGCTGCAACTGATTTATATTGAACTGCCCAAGTTCACCAAACCGTTGGAAGAGTTGGAAACGCCCCTAGATCAGTGGTTGTTTGTGTTACGGCATTTGTCGGAATTGAGCGATCGCCCTGATCTGCTCCAACAAAACCCGATTTTCAACCAATTGTTTGAGGTGGCGGAATTTGCCAGCCTCTCCCGCTCAGAGCAGGGCCGCTATGAAAACAGTTTGAAATATTATCGTGATTGGAATAATGTCATGAATACCGCCCGCCGAGAAGGACGTGAGGAGGGACGTGAGGAGGGACGGCAAGAGGGACGTGAAGAGGGACGGCAAGAAGGGCAACAAGTTTTACTATTGCGGCAGCTTCTCCGCAAGTTAGGGGAATTGCCAGCAGCCCTTGAGACCCAAATTGCAACCCTTAATAGTGAGGACTTAGCAGAGTTGGGAGAGCGGGTATTTGATTTAAGTACAGTGGTGGATTTGCGGGATTGGTTGGCGGAGCGTCGTTAAACTTGCCCTCATCCTCTGGTCTTTTTCTCAAACAGAAGGAGTGAGGAGTGAGAGAGAGTGCTAAATTTTGCGCTCTCCTCTAGGGCCGCTACACTGGAAAGGCAAGGAGGAAAAATCGATGGCCATTCAAAGCACCTATAGCAGCGGTAAAGATTGGAGCAACCGGAAAAAACCAGCGCCCCAAACCCCCTCAGCACCTGACCTCCTCCAGGCCACCACTACCCCCGACGAAACGAACCAAAGTGAGGAACGCCTCCGGCCTCAACATCTCGCTGATTATATTGGGCAAAAAGACCTGAAAGGCGTGTTGGAAATTGCGATCGCCGCCGCCCAAGGCCGCCAAGACCCCCTCGACCATACTCTGTTTTATGGCCCACCGGGTTTAGGTAAAACCACCATGGCCCTAATCCTCGCCGCTGAAATGGGTGTGAACTGCAAAATCACCGCCGCCCCGGCCCTGGAACGGCCCCGCGATATTACCGGGCTACTGGTTAACCTCCAAAAAGGCGACATCCTGTTTATCGATGAAATCCACCGTCTCAACCGGATCACCGAAGAACTCCTTTACGCCGCCATGGAAGACTTTCGCCTTGATATCACCATCGGCAAAGGTCAATCCGCCCGTACCCGCAGCCTCCCCCTCCCTCCCTTTACGATCATCGGAGCCACCACCAATATGGGGGCGCTCACCGCACCGTTGCGCGATCGCTTCGGATTAATCCAACGGTTACGTTTCTATGATTGCGAAGAACTCACCGCCATCGTCACCCGTACCGCCGCCCTCCTCAATGTGGACATGATCCCCGAAGGAGCGATCGCCATCGCCCAACGGGCCAGGGGTACACCCCGCATCGCCAACCGCCTGCTCCGCCGTGTTCGGGACTATGCCCAAGTTAAAACCTTGGGAACGATTACCGCCCCCGTGGCCACCGAAGCCCTGGAATTGCTGAACGTTGATCCCTTGGGGTTGGATTGGACCGATCGCCTCGTATTAAAAACCATGATTGAGCAATTTCGCGGCGGGCCGGTGGGGTTGGAGGCGATCGCCGCCGCCACTGGCGAAGATGCCCGTACCATTGAAGAAGCCTATGAACCCTACCTCTTGCAAATCGGCTTCATCAACCGCACCCCCCGAGGCCGCACCGCCAGCCCCGCCGCCTATGCCCATTTAGGCTATGACGCTCCCGCCGGCCCAACCCGACTATTTTGAATCCTCAAGGGGAACATCGGGGTTGTGGGCTTGAAAAAAGCGATCGAGGATTTGGGAGCGCTGCTCATGGCTGAGGGTGGATTGCATCGGTTTGAAGTCTTGGGGTTGTGGGGTTTGGAGCGGTGGATCTTGACTGGTGGGTAAAAAGGCGGATGTGGTGCGGGATTGTACGGATTTTTGCTCTTCCGGGGAAAGACTTGGAGCGAAATTGGCCGGGGGATCGGGAGAAATAAGGGGGGAACTTGCGTAGAGATAGGTGGCCAGTTCACGGGCGATCGCTCCACTCACCACCGTTTGCTGACAGAGGAAAAAGGAAATCACTAAGCTACCAATACGGAGGCGATCGCCCTCATAAAGGCGACGGGGAGCCTGGAGAATCTCCTGATTTAAATAAGTGCCATTGGTGCTGTTGAGGTCGTGGAGGAAAAAGCCCTGGCCGGGGATATATTGGAGGGCGGCATGGTGACGGGAAAGGTGATGATCCGCAAGGGTGATCGCATTCCCCCCCGCCCGGCCCATCGTCCAAATCCATTGGGGTTGGGTAATTTTTTGGGTACGGCTATCGAGAAGATTCGTGATCAGATAGACCGTTTCCGTTTCGACAATGCCCAAAATATAGGGATGGCGGGGAATGGGGACAGCGGCAAAATCATGGGAATCATCTAACTTGAGAATCTCATTGAGGAGATCGGGATGATGTTCGTAAAGGGTTTGAAAAATGTGGTAGAGGTTGAGCCGATGTTCAAATTCCATAACAGCGGTAGGAGCATTTACCGAGGGGGGGTTGTGGGGCGATTCTGGCGCTGCTCTGCTTTATTTTCCTGCTGCCAGAGCCAGAGCATCCCCGCAATCAGGGCAACCTGTAAAGCTAAGTTGGGCAAAGCGGAAGGGCGAGCCGTACCCGCCGCCAATTGGGTGACAAAGATCACCGCCCCAATTAACCCCGATGCCCCAAAGCTAACATAAACAAACCGGCGCAACCCCCGGTAAGGGGCCTTAGCCTCGGCGCGGAGGTGGGCGTATTGTTCTGGATTGAGCGATCGCCGCTTAGTCATCATCATACCTCGTGCAAAATTTCTCTCATTGTAACGAGATTTTTCAGAAAATCCCTGCTATACTAGAGACCGCCTTGCCGATGTAGCTCAGTTGGTAGAGCACTCGATTCGTAATCGAAAGGCCGTCGGTTCAAATCCGATCATCGGCTTACCCTCAATGCCTTAGCCTTTTTTCTGGGATTAAATGTACCATTGATCTCAGCATCGGTTTAACCAGTTGAGAACCACCATGATTGCCCAACCCCAATACCCGCAAAGAATGACCCCCGAAGCATACTTGGCATGGGAAGCCCAGCAAGAAGAGCGCCATGAGTACATTGATGGCGAAATTTTAGCGATGACCGGCGGCAGTATTCCCCACACCAAAATTTACCTCAATTTCTACAGGGCTTTGTATCCTCATTTACGCCAGCGGGGTTGTGAAGCCTATGTTTCCGATGTGAAAGTTCAGACCTATGAAAATCGTCGTTATTTTTATCCTGATATTGTGATTACCTGTAATTCAGAGGATTTAAAATCTCGGCAATTTGTGCAAAATCCCACGGTGATCATTGAGGTGCTTTCCCCGAGTAACGCTTCCTATGATCGCGGTGACAAATTAAAGTATTATCGCCAGATCGCCAGTTTACAGGAGTATGTTTTAGTGGACTCTGAATCTATGTCTGTAGAATTGTATCGCCGGGGTGAGGGAAAAATGTGGCGTTATTATGCCTATGGGGAAGGAGAGGCGATCGCCCTCGAAAGTATTGAGTTTCAATGCCCCATTGAGGTTTTATATGAAACTGTCACCTTCGAGGAGGTATCAGAGGACTAAAATCCTCACTACGAACGTTTGTAGTATTGAGGCCTTTGATGTAGGGGCAAAAAATTTTTCACCCCTACGCAGATTTGGTATCCAATTGAGTCAATTTCACCCTATTTTCTGAAGAAGCGATTTGATCTCCATTAGGGGCGCGTTAGGATCTCTTCGCGGAACCCATTCACCTCCTGAACAAGCCAATTTTGCTCTTCTGGGGTGAGGCTATGGCCGAAACGGATGCGGAAGGGTTGGGAGGTTTGCCAACGATAGAGCCAGCGCGATCGCCTTGCGGTGTTGCCTTTGCCTTGATACTGAACTTCTAAATGCTTGGGGTGATGGGTTTGGTACAGCAATAGTTGATCGAGGGGAATTTCAGCGGTTTCCTCCACCGGGAAAAACTTGGATGCGATCTTGAGCGTCGTGGGGGTAATTTCGAGGGTCGTTTCATCCCCTTTGAGGTGGCGTAACCGTCGCCAAGTCACATGGGTACTTTTTGCCAAAATCCAGATCAGGAACGCAAAAAACACTGCAACGATCATCTTTATACCTAAATCTTCGGTGGGATCAACCACTACGATGATCACAATTAGGAGCATGAACAGTTCAAGAATGCTGGCGATCGTCCCCCAGAGCAAATTCACGACCAAAAGGCTAAACCGGCCCACTGTCCACCATGTCCCGCTGGGAATATTGGCTCTGAGATTTGTCTCTGTTTTAGTCAGGATAATTTGACTCTTAGAGGGTTGGGGGTTGCGGGTGGGTTCGAGTTGGTGGATGACCGCCAAGGGTAAGTTTTGGGTTAATCCTGCTTGGGCAGTGACGGCATCGGTAAAGCGATCCTCTAGGGCGGGTTCGAGCATTTTGCTTAACCAATCCTCAAAGGGGCGAGACACTACTATTGCACCGTGAAAATCTAATTTCATCCGTTTTTGGGGCAGTTCAGCGGGGGATTTGCCACAGAGGAGGAAGATGAGGGTTGCGCCGAGGCTGTAGAGGTCGGAGGCGGGTTGGGTTTGGCTGCGAAACTGCTCCGGGGGCATATAGCCCACGGTTCCCACGAATGTCCCGCTATGGCTGAGGGTGGTGCGATAAATGTCCTGAACTGCGCCAAAATCCACTAATACGATGCGACCGTTGGGGTCACGGATTAGATTATCGGGTTTGATATCGCGGTGAATGACGGGAGGGATTAAGCCGTGGAGATAGATGAGAATTTCTAACAATTGAAAGGCGATTTTTTTGATTTCTTCCTCGGTGGGTTGCCAACCTTGCGATCGCAATTTTTCTAAAGATTCCCCCTCTACCAATTCCTGCACCAAATAAAAGCGGCGATCGTCGGGGGTATCCAGTTGGAAATAATCGACATATTGGGGAATACTAGGGTGTTGTAATGTGGCCAAGACCCGCGCCTCTCGCTCAAACAGATCTAACACCTTCCATTCTGAAACTTGGCGCAAAGATACCACTTTAATCGCCACCCGTTGGCCCGTTTGCTTATCCACCGCTGCATAGGTGGTTCCCATTGACCCCTGACCTAAAACTGTGACCACTTGATAGCGATCGCCAATTAATTCACCTTGGGCATGGATTCCGTACATCGGTTCAAGGGGGGTAATTTTGAATGTCTCCTCAAGGGCTGGGGCGAAATTTCCGGATTAAATCCCCCGTTGGGTGGGGGGGTTAAAGATTTCGCTTAACCCTTCTCCCAATAACGATAACCCAGTCACCAAGGTTGTCATTGCTAAACCGGGGAATAAGGCCGTCCACCAAATCCCGGTAGGCAGGGCATCAAGGGCAAGGCGAAGATCATAGCCCCATTCCGGAATTTCCGGCGGCAAACCTAAACCGAGGAACCCCAAACCACCGAGGATTAAAATCGCATCGGCAGCATTGAGGGTAAATAACACCGGCACACTTTGAATCACATTCAAAAATAGGTATTTGCGCAGAATATGGGCGGGACTGGCTCCCATGGCGCGGGCCGCTTCGATAAAGGGTTCCGTTTTAACGCTGGTGGTATGGTTGCGAACGACACGGAAATATTGGGGAACGTAGGAAATACTGAGGGCGATCGCCGCATTAAACACCCCTCGCCCCACCACAAAGGCCAACGTCACCGAAAGCAATAACCCCGGCAAGGTGTAAATGGTATCCATCAGGAACACGAGGGCGCGATCGACTTTCCCCCCCCAATAGCCACTAATTAACCCCAAAGGCACACCGATACAAAGGGAAAGGCTAGTGGCCAAGATCACCACTTGAAAGGCGGCCCGGGTTCCAAACAGCGTGCGGGCCAGAACATCATAACCTTGGCGGCTGGTGCCGAACCAATGGCCAGGGCCGGGGGGCTGATGGAGGGGATTGGCGAGAAATTCCTGAGGGCTGGCCAGGAGGCCCCATTGAACGAGGAGAGGGGCGAAAAGGGCGATCGCCCCACACAGTCCTGTAATCACCAAACCGACCAGCATCAATTGCCGCGACAGGGAAGGACGTTGAAAAAACTGCAACCACCGAGCCTGATGCGCCACCATAGGGATTGATCAAAATGGAACGGGGCAATTATCCCATGTTTTTGAGGAGTGAGGAGTGAGGAGTGAGGAGTGAGGAGTGGGAAGTGGGAAGTGGGAAGTGGGAAGTGGGAAGTGGGAAGTGGGAAGTTAATGTAGGGGCGAAAAATCTTTCGCCCCCACGCCAATCCGTTTCACGCTCTCTACTCCCTACTTCCTACTCTCTACTCCCTACTCCCTAACGGGAATCACTCAAGGCCAAGGCCCCATTTTCCGCCCCCCTCGTTTCCCCTAGATAAATTTCCCGAATGTCCTCCGGGAGGTTGACTGTCACCATCCGATAACTTTCCTGGAGATAATCCTGCACTTGGGCGGGGGAGAGCATATCGCCTTCGGCTTGGAGGTAGGCGGCGATGCGGGTGGGACTCCATTGGAAGGTTTTCGCCATCAGGAGGATGAGGCGAATCACGGGGGGGAGACGATCAAGGGCCTGCTCTAGATAGCACCACAGGGGGGGAGAGGTGCTTTTGAGGTCGTAGGTGATCGATTCCACGGGGGGGAGTTCTGCCTGGTTGATGCAGAGGGCGGTGACGTTAATCAGCCAGTTTTGAAAGGAGGTGGCCTCAATGGCGGCAGCCCCCCGCAGTTCTAGGCCCCGCATTTCGTAGAAAACGTGCCGCCAAGTGAGGGCAAAAAGATAATCCCCTTGGACGGGCGATCGCGCCGCATGGGCAATGAGGGTATAGACAATCGGGTGATAGCGACAAAACAGGGCGACAAAATACTTACCCTGTTCCGGGTGACGCTGAAACAAAGTGAGCAAGTCCTGGTCACTGTAGCGAAACAGGGCTTTCACGGTGGGATGATTACATTCAGGAAAGCGTTGCGGTTGCACAGATTTCTAGCACTCTCACTCAGGATGATCAACTTGCCGTCATTGTACCCGATCAATTCCCTGAGAAAACGCGATCGCTCTAGAATCTCGTGGGAAGTGGGAAGTGAGATCCCCCTGCCCCCTTTTTAAGGGGGTTCTCGATTAACCCCCTTAAAAAGGGGGTCGGCGTAGCCGGGGGGATCAGGCCGATGGCCGCAGAACGAGGGGGTGAGGGTTTGGTTAAAATACAATGCAAATTGCTGCTGTCCTTCACGCTTCTATGGCCACATCTCCGATTCCTGAACCCTCTGATGCTTTCCCCACACCGCCAGAGCCAGAATTAACCCCCCCCTTCACGATTCCCGAACCGCAAACAGACGTAACCCTCAACGTGGAAGCCCTCAGCGGTTTTGTGATGGTGGTGGCGTTGAGCTTAATGATCATGGGCTGGGTACTGAGTTTTGCGCCGTTGCTGTTTTCCGGGGCGTTGGTGGCGCTGTTGGTGGCGTTGCGGATCACGTTGCCAGCCTTGGGACGGTGGTTTGAGCGGTTTTTAACCCCCGATGAGCGGCAAATTTTGTTAGGGGTGTTGGGGAGTTTGGGGGCGATCGCCGGTTTAGGGCAAATTCTCGGTGTCTATGAACGGATCAATCAATGGCTGATTAATGCCAAATGGGATGAATTTGGCTCCTGGGCGGAATGGTTCGGGGCCGTGGGGCAGATCATGATCGCGATCGTTGCCGTTTATGTGGCCTGGCAACAATATGTGATTTCCAAAGACCTGACGATTCGCCAAAACACGATCACCCAACAGCAAACCATTGACGCTTATTTTCAGGGCATCTCTGATCTGGCCCTCAGTGATGAGGGCTTATTGGAAGATTGGCCCCAAGAACGGGCCTTTGCGGAAGGCCGCACCGCCGCGATCCTGAGTAGTGTCGATGCTTCTGGACGGGCGAAAATTCTCCGATTTTTATCTCAATCCCGATTAGTTACGCCGTTAAAACGCGATGGTTTACTGGGGCGGGCCATTCTGGATGGAGAAGGGGGCTATGCCGAAGACCGGATTCAGGGGTTACGGGTGATTGATTTGGGGGTGATGTTGGCGCGGGCGGATATGTCCGGGACGGATCTGCGCTGGACGGATCTCAGTGATGCCTACATGATTGGCGCGGATTTGAGCCATTGTGATTTGGTGCGGGCCAATTTGGCGCGGACGGTGTTGTTTGAGGCTAATTTGCGGGGGGCAGATCTGAAGGGGGTGCGGTTCTTTTATGGCCCCGTGGAAACCGCTAGTCCTCGCAGTTTAACGGCGGCTCCGGATTATGAAACCGGGGCCCACACGGGCGCGGTGATTGAAAAGGCGGATTTTACCCAGGTGCAGCGGATGAGTGAAGAGCAACGTTATTATTGCTGTGCTTGGGGAGGGGAAAAGACCCGTGGTACGATTCCGGGGGGATGCGCGGGGATCCCTAATCAGTTAGGGCGTTAACCATGCAATATTCTTTTGTGATTCCGGTTCATAACGAGGAGCAGAATTTACCTGAGTTGGTGCGGCGGTTGGGGGCGGTGGGCGATCGCCTTGATGCCCCGGCTGAGTTTATCTTGATTGATGACGGTAGCCGCGATCGCACTCTCCCCCTCCTGCGGGAAATCCACCAACGGGATCCTCGGTTTTGTTACCTCAGTTTTGCTCGCAATTTTGGCCATCAATTGGCGGTGACGGCGGGGTTAAACCATGCGCGGGGGCAGGTGATCACGGTGATGGATGGGGATTTGCAGGATCCGCCGGAGTTGGTGTTAGAGATGATTGAGCAATGGCGGGCGGGGTATCAGGTGGTTTATGCCCAGCGGACGAAACGCCATCAAGAGCATTGGCTGAAGCGGTTCTATGCCTATATGTTCTATCGGATTTTGCAACGGTTGGCGAATGTGGATATTCCCACGGATACAGGGGATTTTTGCCTGATGGATCGCCGGGTGTTGGATGTGTTGAATGGGATGCCGGAACGGAATCGTTATCTGCGGGGGCTACGGGCTTGGATTGGGTTTAAACAAACGGCGGTGCAGTTTGAGCGTCATTCCCGGTTTGCGGGCGATCGCCAATACACCTTTAGAAAATCCCTCTCTTTGGCCCTCAATGGCTTGTTTTCCTTTTCCCGCGTCCCCCTCCGTTTAGCCACCTATACCGGCATCCTAGCGGCGTTTTTATCTTTACTGATGGCGGTGTTGGTGTTTTACTGGCGGTTTTTTTCTGTGGGCAATCCCCTGACGGGCTACGCGACGATTTTGATCGCGGTGTTTTTCTTTGGGGCGGTGCAGTTGGTGAGTATTGGCATTTTGGGGGAATATATTGGCCGCATCTATGAGGAAGTGAAGGGCCGGCCGCTCTATGTGTTGGCGGAGGTGGGGGGGTTGGGTGAGGAGTGAGGAGTGAGAAGTGGGAAGTGGGAAGTGGGAAGTGGGAAGTGGGGAGTGGGGAGTGGGGAGTGGGAAGTAGGGAGTGGGGGGGGAATTTTTGATTTCACTCTCTCCTCTCTTCTCTATCCTCTTTTCTTCCCAAGCAAAAACGCTACATTGAAGGGATGTGAATTGAGCGAGGCGAGGATTGTGGAAGAATTACGAGCGGCTTTAGAATTAGCCACCGATGAAGAGCTAGGGCAGCTTACTCATATTCTTTTTTGCCGACGGTTTAACCCCCTGGATTACGTCAATACTCCTGATGTGGCGACGTTGCAGCAGTGCGATCGCCCCGTGCAATTGCAACAACTAGAGCAGCGGTTTTGCTTCCTTGCCGCTGATGGCCTCACGGTTCTGCGGGGACGCACCCAAGATCTCACCTATCGCCAAGTCTTAGTTCAGGTGTGCCGTTATTTAAAAATTGCCCATGGGGAAGGGATGACCAGCCTCGATCTCGAAGCGGAAATTTTCCTCAATCTCATGGGCCGGGCTTGGGATCAACTCCCCGCCGCTGAACGCAATTCCCTCACGGTCAAAATTCAACGCTCCCTCTCCCGCTCCAATTTTTCCGAACCCCTCCCGGCCCAATTGCAGCATAACCCGATGCAGTTTCTCCTCAAGGGGGGCGGTGTGGTGGCGATTAGTGGTGTGGTGCGATCGCTCCTCCTCAACCATATCGCCCGTCAGTTTGCCCTCCATTTTGCCCGCTACCACGCCACAAAGGCCATCCTCACCCAAGGGGGCGCGATCGCCGCCACCCAACTCCAAAACCAGATCGCCCTCCAAGCCGCCAAACGGGGCATGGCCCTAACCGCCGCCCGTCATGGAGCCGTTCGCACCCTCTTCGCTGCCCTCGGCCCAATTCTCTGGACAACATTTTTAGCCGATCTGGGCTGGCGAGCGATCGCCACCAACTATGGCCGAATTATCCCGACGATTTTCGCCCTGGCTCAAATCCGCCTCACCCGGGGTGAGGTTTGGGAAATGGCGGCTGTTGTTTCTTAGGGGAACGGGGAACGGGGAACGGGCAACAGGAATCATGTTAAAAATCTTCCTACTTCCCACTTCCCACTTCCCACTTCCCACTTCCCACTTCCCACTTCCCACTCCCTCAACGCTTCACCAACTTCTGAAACTCGCCATTATTCCGCAACCTGGCAAAATCCGGGTTTTCCTTAGCGGATTCGGCGAGGTCGGCCTTGAGGGCGATCGCCCGGCCGAGGGCTTGGAGGGCGGGGGCGGTTTCATTTTTGAGGGCGTGGGCGCTGGCTTTGTTGTACCAGGCGGCGGCATAGTTGGGGCGGATGCGGATCGCTTGGTCATAGGCGGCGATCGCCCCCTGATAATCCTGCAACTTTTGCCGCGTCGCCCCTAAATTATTGTGGGCAGGGTGATAGTCCGGGCGGAGGTTGATCACCTGTTCAAAGGTTTTGATCGCTGCGGCGGTGCGGCCTAGGGCTTGCTGGGCTAGCCCTAGGTTATTAATGGCGGGGAAATAATCCTCTTTGGTTTCAATGGCCCCCTCATAGGCGGCGATCGCCTCCTCATAGCGTTTGAGTTGAAACAACGCATTGCCTTTGCTGTACCAACTTAAAGTATTGTCGCGGCGCAGGGCAATGGCTTGGTCATAGGCGGCGATCGCCTCCTCATAACGCCCCAAAGCATAGAGGGTACTACCCCGGCCATACCAAGGCTCTGGCCGTTCAGACTGTTGGGCAATGGCCTGATCATAGGCCACCAAAGCCGCGTCATGCTGTCGTAACTCAAACAACTGATCAGCCCGCTCCAGGGCTGATTTTCCCGCCATATCCCCCAACGTCGCCAAATGCTCCTGATAGAGCGTAATCGGCATCGCCCAAGCCACCTCAGCCGCCTCCGTCTCTCCCATGTGCAGCGCCAAAAGCCGACCTTGACGATTGACCACCGCACTCCCCGCCAACAGGGTTGCGGGGGGTTGATAGCCCAATTGAAAGACCCCCGGTAGCGAAGAGGTTTCAATGGCCGTTAACGGTACAGCGGCTAAGGGAGCCGTCAGTTTGGATTGCAGAACTTCCGCCGTTGTCGTTTGGATGTAAACCTGATCCGCCAATTGGAGACGATCAGGATTGCCCAATGGAAGGGCGGGATGGGGACAACTGCCTTGATTGTGGAGTTTTTGGAGAATCACCAGATCGCTATTGGGTAACGTCTGCACCTGATCCACCATTTGGGGCGGCGTTTGCGCAAAGGCAAGAGAAACAGCCTCCCCTTGGGCGATCGCCGCCCGCGTCGTCAAGACCGTACAATATTGCGGCTCCCCCGCCACCACAAACCCCAGAGTCGGCTGCCCCTGGTCAGGATTCACCACCACTAAACTTTGTTGCAACGTCCCACTCAACTGCCCTAGGGAAGGCTGAAACAAACGCCACACCCCCCAAGCCCCAAGGCCCAAAACCCCCAACCCCCCCAGAGCCAGAAACCCCCATTTCCCCCAAGGCCGTGGACGACGTACCGGCAGCACCGGCTTGGCATCCTGAGGCCCCGAAACCCGACGATCTAAAGTTTGCAATGCAGAGAGGGCTTGCATTGCCGATTCAAACCGTTGGCGGAAATCGTACCGCACCATCCGATCCAAAAACTGGGCAAAATTCGGACTGATATCCACCAACTGCCGCCATTGCAATTCGCCAGTTTGGGAATCTTCAGGAATATGCTCCGGATCTTGACCCGTCAACGCTTGCAGGGCAATCATCCCCACCGCATACACATCACTACTCAACTTTGGCCGCCCTTGGGTTTGCTCACTGGGCGCATAGCCCACCGTCCCAATCGAAACCGTCATCTTGGTTTGACCATCCAGGGAGGTTTGCTTACTCACCTGCTTAACAGCCCCAAAATCGATTAACACCAACTTGCCATCCTCCTCCCGACGGCGAATATTGGCGGGCTTCAAATCGCGATGGATCACCCCTTCCTGATGAACCACGGCCAAAACTTCTAGCAGTTCTTCCAACAGTTTTCGCACCTCAAATTCGGGCCATTTCTTCCCAACGGGCAACTCTCTTTCTAGGTCATGGCCCTCAATGTATTCCTGAACCAGATAAAACTCTTGGTTTTGGGTAAAATGGGCTAATAATTGGGGAATTTGGTCATGTTGCCCCAGACGACTGAGGACTTCTGCCTCCCGTTGAAAGAGGTGTTTCGCGATTTCGTAGGTTTTTTGGGTGTAGTTTTTGAGTTTGAGCTTTTTAACAATACAGGTGGGCTGACCGGGAAACTGTTCATCAACCGCGAGATAGGTCTCCCCAAATCCCCCCCGACTGAGGGGACGGATCACCCGATAACGATGGGCGAGGTAGGTGGGCTCTGCGGGCTGGATATTGGCCTCTGGCTCTATTTCTGTCTGCACAATTTCTGTCGTGGGGGGTTGCATAACCTGACTTTGCTGGACTTGGCTTGTTTGGCTCTGGCCATTTTTGGCGGCCATGGTTAGCCATTCAAATAGCTCTGGGGCAGAGGAAAAATATTGGGTGATCAGGAGGTTGAGGAGGTTGGCGAGGCGTTCGCTGACGGGGGCGGTGTTGCGCCATTGGGGGGTGAGGTCGGCGGGGAGAATGCCGGTAATGCCATGGATCATTGTCACCCCCAAACTGTAAAGATCCCCTTCAACGGTGCGGGGGACGGTGGTATCGGGGGGGAGATAGCCGGAGAAGGCGATGGGGGCGCTGTCACGGATGGATCCCTGGGAAATTTCGGGTAAATCTTGATAAATGTCCCCAAAATTGCTTAAACACCATTGTGTTTGGGTGCGATCATAAAAAAAGCTTTGGGGTTGTAGGTTGCCGTGGATGATGCCCTGCTCATGGAGACTGCCTAGGGTGGGGAGGATATTTTTCAGCAGTTGCACTGCTTGGTCTTCGGTGAGTTTTTCCCCCGCCTCGAAGGCTTGGTTGAGGTAATACCCAGCGGCTCCGGCATAAACCCAATAGGCCGCTTCATTTTCGATGAACACTTGGGTTAGGGGCTGAATCGCCCAATCGGGGGCTAAATTCTTCAGGGTTGCGAAGGTGGATAAATAACTGGGGGCTGCACCGCCCTTCACCCGTTGAATCCAACAGGGTTGTGGTTCAGGTTGATGGAAATTTTCACCCCGAAATGTCTGGCTAAGGGCATCCTCAGCTACCAATTCCAACAGGCGGTATTGTCCCTGTAAACCCTCTAGAGCCATCCTTTCACCTCAATACAACCGTTGAGCATAATGCAATATCTGTGCTGATTTAGACGGTTCACCGGCAATTAAATCTAGACGGTAGATTTGGCGGAGGGGTTGCGGTGACTGTGGACAATTTACCAATTGTCACAATTTCCACGGGTTGCCGCTGATCTGGGGCGATCGCCCTTGTCTATCCAAACCAAGAGGACAATGGCATCAATCGCTACCTTGAGGGGTTGCTGAGGGGGGCTGATTGTACAGCCCCCCTGTGAAACCCGCAAGATCGCCACAGGGGCGACAGGCTCAGGAACTGAATCCGGCACAATGATGGATGCAACCCCTCATCCCCATTTTATGACTATGTTAACAACCGTCACCACGGGTTTATGCCTAGGCACAGGGATTTATCTGCTCCTCTGTTTGACGCTGTGGCGGTGGCAAAACCGGCTGACTTTCTTTCCCTCCCGCCGCATTCGCTATGTTCCGGATCAATACCAGATGCCCTATGAAACGGTGTGGATTGATGTGCCGGGGACGGCAACGGAGCGCCTCCAGGGTTGGTGGATTCCCGTCTCTGGGGCGACTCAGGTGGTTTACCTCCTCCATGGCAATGGTTTTAATATGGGGGCGAATTTGGCTCAGGCTCGGGTGTTTCATCGCCTCGGCTATGATGTTTTTCTGATCGACTATCGCGGCTATGGGGAGAGTGTGGGGCCTTTCCCCACGGAAACCCAGGTTTATCAAGATGCTCAGATGGGTTTAGATTACCTGACAAAGGAGCGGGGTTATGGCCCGGAGCAGGTGATTGTTTTTGGCCATTCCATGGGGGGGGCGATCGCCATTGAGTTAGCCCACCATAACCCCGATTTAGCGGCCCTGATCATTCAAGGGTCATTCACCAACCTGCGGGATATGGCAGATCATGACGGTTTTTACAAACTTTTGCCGATAGACTTGATTCTATGTCAATCCTTTGATTCTCTGGGTAAAGTCCCCTCCCTAACGATGCCCCTGTTCTTTATCCATGGGGAAGCGGATCGCCGGGTTCCCCCTTGGATGAGCGATCGCCTCTACCAAGCCGCCCAAACTGCCCACAAAGAGATCTATTTTCTCCCCAAGGGGGATCACAATCATGTCCCCGAAATTGGCGGCCAAGCCTATCAAAACCGGGTGGGAGCATTTCTCGCCCATCTTACCTGCTCTGCCTCTCCTGCTGCGCCAAAATCCCATTAACCCATTTTCACAAAACAATCATGTCATCCCCTGCGCTCCCTCAGTTTGGCATCATCACCCTCAGCTATGCCCCAGATTTTGAACGCTGTCGCCTCCTGGCCGCCACCGTTCAGCATTGTCTTGTTGAACCCTTTACCCACTATATTATTGTTGATCAACGGGATTTAGAACTGTTTAAAACCCTCGAAAATCATAACACTGAAATCATCACCGTAGAATCCCTCCTCCCTTGGTGGATTTTTCGAGTTCCCACCGTTAAAAAAACCTGGTTTAGTGTCAAAACTCTACCGATCCGCAATTGGCTACTTCAGCAAATTGTCAAAATCATGGCGGCGAAAACCCTGCCCAAAGATGTGTTTGCCTTTGTGGATTCTGATGTTTGTTTTGTGCGTCCCTTTGATTTTAAAACTTTTGTGGATGGGGATCAGATTCGCCTCTTTCGTGTCCCCAGTTACCAAAATGATAGCTTTACCCCCTGGTTTATCCATGCCCATCAACTCCTCGGTTTACCGGATTTTCAACCCGGCCAAAAGCATCCGAATTTTGTCGGCAATGTGATTACTTGGAAACAGGAAAATGTGATCAAAATGTGTAATCATATTGAGGCGACTTTAGGAAAATCTTGGATTAAAGCCGTTGCCCAATGTTGGCAATTTTCGGAATATGTCCTCTATGGGACATTTGTCGATCAGGTGTTGGGGGAGGCCAGCGGCCATTATCCCGACTGGGCTCCCCTTTGTCATGAATATTGGGATCCGAAACCCCTTTCGGATTCAGAGTTAAAGCAATTTTTTCGCAATCTTGATCCGGAAAATGTGGCGGTGATGATTAGTGCCAAAGCCGAGATTGATCCCCAACGGTATCAGGCGGTGATTGAATCCCTGGTGTCACCGCCAAAGCTTTAGCTCTGGCCGGGGATGGTTTAAAATACGGGGCTACAGATTCAGTTGGCGATCCGCGTTAGCGAACCGATCCGCGTTAGCGAACCGATCCGCGTTAGCGAACCGATCTGCGCCAGCATCCCTATTGCCCCTCTCCTCCATGCCCACCACTACCCCCAAACGTCTCACTGAAACCACATTCCCCCTCACCGCCATTGTCGGCCAAGAAGCGATCAAGCTGGCTCTGCTCCTTGCGGCCATTGATCCGGGCTTGGGGGGGGTGGCGATCGCCGGCCGACGGGGAACCGCTAAATCCGTGATGGCCCGGGGCATCCATAGCCTTTTGCCCCCCATTGAAATCGCCAGCGGCTCCTACTGCAACGCCGCCCCGGAACCGGGGGAAGCCACGGAAATTATCTCCGCCCCCTTTGTGCAAATTCCCCTCGGCGTTACCGAAGACCGCCTCTTGGGTTCCGTGGATGTGGAGCAATCCATGACCCAAGGCCAGCCGGTATTTCAGCCGGGCCTTTTAGCCCAAGCCCATCGCGGCGTTCTCTACATCGACGAAATCAACCTCCTCGACGACCAGATCAGCAACCAACTCCTTTCCGTCCTCACCGATGGCTGCAACCGCATCGAACGGGAAGGAATCAGCATTGAACACCCCTGCCAACCGTTGTTAATCGCCACGTTCAACCCGGAAGAGGGGCCATTGCGGGAGCATTTGTGCGATCGCATTGCGATCACCCTTTCCGCCGATGGTGTGCTGTCCCTCGATCAGCGGGTGACGGCGGTTGGCCAAGTTACAGGCTACGCCGATGATCCCGCCGCCTTTGCCCAGCAGTACAGCAGCGATAGCGACGGGATGAAAACCGATATTCTCCTCGCACGGGAGTATTTAAAAGATGTTCAGATCAGCCCCGCTCAAATTCAATACCTCGTGGAGGAGGCGATCCGAGGGGAAGTGATGGGCCATCGGGCGGAACTGTTTGCGGTGCGGGTGGCGAAGGCTGCCGCCGCTTTGGAGGGCCGGGAAACCGTGGCGGCCGATGATTTGCGTAAAGCCGTCGAGTTAGTGATTGTGCCGCGCTCCACCGCCGCCCAAACCCCCCCAGAGGATCAAAACGCGCCACCGCCGCCACCGCCGCCGCCGCAGGATCAACAGGATGATGCCAACGATGAGGAGGATCAGGAAGAGGAGGAGGACAAAGATGAGCAACAGGACAACACGCCGGAGATCCCCGAAGAATTTGTCTTTGATATTGAAGGGGTGATCCTTGATCCTTCGGTGCTGTATTTTGCCCAAATGGCTAACCGTCAAGGCAAAAGCGGCTCCCGCAGTATGATTTTTTCCGATGATCGGGGCCGGTATGTGAAGCCGATGCTCCCGAGGGGGAAAGTGCGGCGCATTGCTGTCGATGCCACATTACGAGCCGCCGCTCCCTACCAACGCGCTCGCCGGGAGCGGGAACCCCATCGCCGCGTCATTGTGGAGCAGGGGGATTTGCGATCGAAGCGGTTAGCTCGTAAGGCGGGGGCGTTGATTATTTTTGTCGTCGATGCGTCGGGATCGATGGCGTTGAACCGGATGCAGGCGGCGAAGGGGGCGGTGATGCGTCTGCTCACGGAAGCCTATGAAAACCGGGATCAGGTGGCGTTAATTCCCTTTCGAGGTGAACAGGCGGATGTGTTGTTACCGCCGACGCGATCGATTACGATGGCGCGGCTGCGGATGGAAAAACTGCCCTGTGGTGGCGGCTCGCCCCTCTCCCATGGCTTGACCCAAGCGGTACAGGTGGGAATGAATGCGAAGATGTCGGGGGATATTGGCCAGGTGGTGATTGTGGCGATTACCGATGGCCGGGGTAATATTCCTTTGGCGAAATCTTTGGGGGAAACGATCGCCGAAGGGGAAAAGCCGGATATTAAGGCGGAACTCCTCGATATTGCGGCGAAAATTCGCGGCACGGGGTTTAAGCTCCTGATGATTGATACGGAGAAAAAGTTTGTGGCTACGGGCTTTGGCCAGGAGTTAGCGAAGCAGGCGGGGGGGAAATATTACCGGATTCCCCGCGCTACGGATCAGGCGATCGCCGCCATGGCCCAAGGGGCAATTGCCTCAATGAAATCCTAAATTTACTCAAAAATTCTCATGAACATTCCCACTGATTTAACGGTGTATTTCCAAGGGCTGGCGATCGCCTCCCTCCTCTTTTTCCTCCTCACTGTCCTCGCCTTTTTCTTGAAATGGGGCATCCGTTTCCGCCTCTTTGGGGCAACGGCTTTTACGATTGTGTTAACCGTCGGAGCTTTGGGCGTAAGTTTGGGCCTGTTTAATTACACAAAAGTGACGGGATCGGTGCGCTATAAACTCGTTTATGACGACGCAGCGGCCCACGTTGTCGTGGTGGTTCCCCCGACGGTGACACCCTCGGAGCTTGAGGCCACCCTAGAGCAGGCGGCGTTAGATCTCGCCCCCTTTGGCCGTGGAGGTGAACGGGTGATGGTACGGGCGCGGGCAGTGATCCACCCAGAACCGGGCCTCTCGATCCCGCTCTATCTGGGGGAGGCCACAAAAGCCAATGGGAATGAGGTGATGGTGAAGGTCTATGAAGACAATTTTGCCCAATTGCCCCCGGCTCCGGCCAAAGAGGCAAGTTAAACATTGTTGTAGGGGCGTTGGCGTAAGCCTGCCGGAGGCACAAAAATTTTTCGCCCCTCCCTAAAATTTGCCGTGGAGCCGATCAGATGTTAACTCAAATCGAATTGAGAAATTTCAAAAGTTATCAATCAGGCTCTTTAAATCTGGGTCGGTTAACGGCTCTCATCGGTGCTAATGCTTCGGGAAAGAGTAATGTGATTGAAGCGTTACGCTTACTCGCCAGAATAGCCACAGGAGAACGACTGAGCTTCTTGGCTAGATCTGATCAGCAAGATCAAATTTTTAGAGGAGAACTACAAGATCTAGGGTATCAAGGCTCAAAAACTTTTGGCATTGCTTGTGTCACAACAGAGCCAGAATGGCAAAAATTATCCATTGAGTTCAGTCTGGAGGAAGATCGTGATCTCCATGTGATCCAGGAAAAAATCACCAGTCAAACTTCAGCCGTTCCCCTTTACGAAATTACGAGCGCACCCCAAGGAGCGGGAAGTGATTTATTTGTTGCTTATAATAATTTTGCCAGAGGGGGCAAAAAACCCAGCATTGTTTGTAGTAGTCAGATGGCAATTTTTACACAGCTTTTAAGTGAGATTCGTTTCCGTCCAGAAAATATTAAAAGTCGCAAAATTATTCCAAAAGTTGCGGAAAACTATGTTCGTTGGTTAAGCAATATCATATTTCTTGAACCTGAACCGATTTTAATGCGATCCTATGGTCATAAAGTTGATCATATTCTGCAAAAGCATGGCACAAATTTGTCAGGTGTAATCTACAATTTATGTCTTAATCTTGATCTAAAAAGGTTGGTTCTGGATTTTGTTCAAAGTCTACCTGAGCAAGATATTGAAGATATTAATTTTATCGAAACCCCCCGTGATGAGGTGATGTTGCAGTTGGTTGAAACCTTTGGGGGCGTATCGAGGACGTATGATGCTTCCCTGCTTTCCGATGGAACATTGCGTGTCCTTGCCATTGCAGCGGTGATGCTTTCTGCACCGGAGCAAAGCTTAGTTGTGATTGAAGAAATTGATAATGGTGTACACCCTAGCAGAGTAGCGGATTTATTAGCGCGAATTGCGAAGATTGCCAAAGATCGGGATCTACGGGTCTTAATTAGTAGCCACAATCCGGCCCTCCTCGATGCCCTGCCTGATGAGGCGATTCCTGAAACGGTATTTTGCTATCGCAGTCCTCAAGATGGCTCTAGTCAGTTAATCAGATTGCAGGATATTCCCGACTATCCGGAACTGATTGCTCAAGGTTCCGTGGGGCATTTGATGACCCGTGGATTATTAGAGCGGTTTGTCAAGCAGCATCCAGGGACAGAGCAGAAAAAGCAGAAAGCAATGGCGTGGCTTGCTGATCTCGCTGCGGTGGGAGCAACCGGAGCATGAAAGCGGTGGCAATTGTTGATACTTCGATATTCTGCAATGTGCTGAATATTCCGAACATGAATAGTGAACGTCATCAAGTCATGAAGGACTTTGACAAATTCATTCAGGAGGATACCAGTTTTCTCCTACCGATGGCTGTCATTTATGAAACGGGTAATCATATTGCTCAACTCAGTGATGGTGGACACCGCCATATATTTGCTAAACTGTTTACTAAACAAGTGAGGAAAGCCATTAATGGAGAAGCCCCTTGGCAAGTGATGCAACTGCCGAATATGGAAGAAGTTGGGGAATGGTTGAGTGACTTTCCTGAAAAAGTCAAGGAGGGGGCAGGAATTGCAGATTTATCGATCATTAAAGAATGGGACAAGATGGTCAAAAAAATACCCAGTTGTCGTATTTTTATCTGGTCTTTGGATCGTCACCTACAAGGATACGACCATAGCCCTAGAGTTTAATCAGCTATCTGTTTCATGCCATGGCATGGCCATTCGGTGGCTCTGCCACCCAATAGAGGCAGAAGTTCTCCAGGGGGTGTTACTTGGCAGAGCCAATTAACGAAGAAAGTTGAAAATTTTGTATCTTAGAGGCTGTTTAAAAAGAAAGATTAAGCAGGAACAAGAGCGCGTAATTACCAAATTTGAGCACTACTTGAAAGTGTTGAACTTCGACACTTTTAGGAACAATTTACTCAATAAAATTACTCATTTCTAAAGTAAAATATAGCTGCTAAAATCAATCCTTTTGTTGTTTTTGTAGTTTTGAATACAGATCAATCTAGAGGTTTACTCAGATCCTTAGGTGTCCTAGCCAATGTGATTTGCTAAAATGTCTCGCGTATGAAAAGTATTTTGTTTCTCTTGTTAACAGTCATCGGGCTTTTGAGTCTACCGGGAGCAGCCCACGCCGCAGAAGTAGACGTTGCTGCATTGGAAACAGCGATCGCCAACGCCCAAACCTCTGCTGACACGGGTTTTATGCTCCTGTGTTCTGCATTGGTGCTCTTGATGACCCCCGGATTAGCCTTTTTCTACGGCGGCTTTGTGGCCCGGCGCAATATCTTAAATACCCTGATGATGAGCTTTCTGCTCATGGGATTGGTGGGAGTCAGTTGGATCCTTTGGGGCTATAGTCTCTCCTTCGCACCAGGTCTCCCGTTTGTTGGTGGCCTCCAGTGGGCATTTTTAACGGGGGTTGGGGTGGAAACCACCGGATACCTAGAGGGTAGCGTTCCGGAAGAAGTGGTGTCCTATGCTGGAACCATTCCTCACCAAGCTTTCATGATCTACCAAGCCATGTTTGCGATTATTACCCCCGCCTTAATTTCTGGGGCATTGGTGGAGCGCATCAGCTTTAAGGCTTACACCTTATTCGTCGTGCTCTGGTCTACGTTTGTCTATTGTCCGATCGCTCATATGGTCTGGGCAAAGGGGGGCTTTTTGGGGCTGTATGGGGGCATTGGAGCCTTAGACTTTGCCGGTGGGACAGTGGTTCACATTGTTTCCGGGGCTTCTGCTTTAGTCTTGGCGATTATGATCGGCCCACGCTCTAACTATCCCGACCGAGTTTCTTCACCCCATAACGTACCGTTTATTTTAATTGGAGCCGGTTTACTCTGGTTTGGCTGGTTTGGCTTTAACGCAGGAAGTGCCCTCAGTTCTGGCTCCCTCTCGACGATCGCTTTTGTTTCTACCAATACCGCCGCCGCTTCCGCCATGATTACCTGGCTGTTGTTTGAATATGTTCTCAAGGGCAAGCCCACAGCGGTGGGGGCAGCAACGGGGGCCGTCGCCGGTTTAGTGGGCATTACCCCTGCTGCTGGCTTTGTCACGCCGCTATCTGCAATTTTAATTGGCAGCATTACCGCTGTGTGTTGTTTTTATGCCATTAGCCTCAAACACAAGCTGGGGGTAGATGATGCCCTAGATACCTTCCCGGTACACGGGGTGGGAGGAACGGTGGGCGCGTTGCTCACCGGGGTTTTTGCGAGTACCGCAGTCAATGAATTTGGTAAAGATGGGTTATTGAGCGGCAACCCCACCCAGATTCTCATTCAACTGGCAGCGGTAGCCATTGCCTATGTTCTGGCGATTGTCGGCACAGTCATTATTATTTCGATTGTGAAGATGATTACACCCCTGCGCCCCTCTCCTGAAGTAGAAACCCAAGGGATGGACATTGAAGACCACGGGGAAGAAGGTTACGGGCGAGATTTTGGACCTTAAGATTGTGGTTTAAGCTATAGGTCTGACTTAGGGGTAGTGGTACTGCTTAATCTTGATTAGGCAGCTAATACCCCATTCATGTACACATAGCGATGTTTCAACACCTTCGGCATAGTCTCCCAAGGTTATCTGCGTCCGGTGAGCTTTGCCGATAGGTGGCTAATCTTAGATCGTTAGTAGAGCATAGGGAGAGGTGCAATTACTAAGTAGGCCAGGGTAATTCTTGCATACTATGTAACAAATTGTAAAAAAAGTCTGAATTTCAGTGCTGGTGGGACTTCTAGCCTGATTAGCTCAGAACGTCTGGTGCTCCAAATCTTGCCTGACCTACTTAAGTACAGGACAAAAGTTGTCAGAGGCTGGTTAAAAAGAAAGATTAAGCAGGAGCCAAAGCGCGTAATGTCAGGTGAATCATCACTGCATAGATTGCCGACTCCGACACTTCTGGTAATAACTCGTAATCTTTGCTCAATCTCCGATATCCATTCAGCCAAACGTCCGCTCTACCACCCAACGTTTTGCTACTACCTCAAACTCTTGCTTGAGATTCTCTCTGATTTCTACTGTTGCTTGCACCAGTAACCACACCCACAAGCGAAATCTATCCCCCCGATATCCAGCATCCGCCAACACCGTATGCAATCTCTCCACCACTTCGGGATATTGCTCTACCCACTCCATCAACCCATAGGCTGCACCGACTCGCTCTGAACCATTGGCTTCTGTCACGAGCACCTTCATAATCTGACCCAGGGAATCGACAATCACATGACGCTTGCGCCCTTTCACTTTCTTGCCCCCGTCAAAGCCGTACACCTCCCCCTTTTTTCCGTCCTTTTGACGGATTGAGAATCCACAGCGACCACGGTAGGTAAAGGCTCTTTGCCCACAGATTCTCGTCTCTGTTGGACGAGGGTTTGATTGATATCTTCCCAAACCCCCTCCACTTGCTAACTTCGGTAATAGAAGTAGACTGTGGAGTAGGGGGGGAACTCACTAGGTAGCATTCGCCACTGGCATCCGGTTTTGAGATGATAGAAAATAGCGTTACACACGGCTCTCAGGTTGACTCGTCGTTGGCGATCGCCGTGCTTTTGGGGTGGGAGTAAGGGTTCCAGGAGTTGCCACTGGTCATCGGATAAGGTTACTTGCATGGAAGCTCAAAGCACTCTACCCTTTTTTGCCAGGTCTCTTTTTGATGACTCTACCTTCTTTACATTTCTTTTTACACGACCTCTTAGAATAAACTATATTTTCCAATGAACCATGGTTAATTCTCCCCCTTTGACCACTACCCGCACCGCTACAACCACCCTTGCGATCGCTCCGGCCCAGGTGGTGCGGGGTTGGGGGGCGATCGCCCAATCGGGGGCAATTTTTCAGCAGTGGGGGGCGCGGCCAGTGGTGGTGGGGGGCGATCGCACCCTGGCCGCCATTGAATCGGCCCTCTTCCCGACGCTGAAAGGGATCGATCTAGCCTTCACTACTGCCACCTATCACCCCGATTGCAGCGAAACCGCCCTCGCCCAACTGCGGGAAACCGTTGCCGCCCATCAGGGGGATGTGATTATTGGGGTAGGAGGGGGTAAGGCGTTGGATACCGCCAAGCTTTTGGCCCATCAATGCCAATTGCCCGTGATCACGCTGCCCACCTCCGGGGCCACCTGTGCCGCTTGGACGGCGCTTTCCAATATTTACTCTGAAGCGGGAGCCTTTCAATACGATGTGCCTTTGCCCCAATGCCCCAACGCTTTGATTTTGGACTATGAGGTGATTCTCACGGCTCCCCCCCGTACCTTGGTGGCGGGAATTGGGGATGCGATCGCCAAATGGTATGAAGCTTCAGTCAGTAGCGGCACATCCCCCCACACGCTGATCATCGCAGCGGTACAGCAGGCGCGGATTTTGCGGGATATTTTGCTGCAAAAATCCGAGGCGGCCTTAGCTCAACCCGGCGGCCCCGATTGGTGTGAGGTGGTGGATGGTACGGTGTTACTCGCAGGGGTGATCGGTGGCTTAGGGGGGGCGCAATGCCGCACCGTCGCCGCCCATGCCGTCCACAATGGCCTCACCCATATCCCCGCCGCCCATGATGCCCTCCATGGCGAAAAGGTGGCCTATGGGATTTTGGTGCAGTTGCGTTTAGAGGAGCAATTGCAGAATAATCAATTGGCCCAAAGCTCTCGCCAACAGTTGCTCCAGTTTTACGATCGCCTCGGTTTGCCCCAAAGTTTGGAGGATCTGGGGCTGGGGGATGTCCCTTTGGCCCAATTCCGCCAAGGGGCGGCCCTGGCCTGTCACCCCGATTCTGACTTGCACCATTTACCCTTTGCGGTGACAGCGGATCAGCTTTTGGCGGCGATGGTGACAACGACGGTTTAATTATCCCTTAATCCCCCCTTAAGGGATGATTGCAAAATTTGATGAAATAAAACCGCCTCATTTTGGCTGTAATTGAGTCCAGCTCTGGCTTTTCAGAATTTAGGCGTGACAGCATGGGGAAAATTTGCATGGGGGGAGCATTGTCTGGGTGGGGGCGATCGCCCCCGTTCTCGCCCCCCTCCCTCACCATCGCAAAGGCCGCAATAACTCGCTTCGACTGGGGTTCAGCTAGACCCCCATCGACTCAGGCGCGAGGGTTGGCTGTCCACCTATCTTTAAGATTGTTTAAGTATTCTTATCAATTGTGACTGAAAAATCTCGTAACAATGGAATGGGATTTGCTATAGTGTCTTTCGATACACAGTCGTTGTGTTCAGCAACACAATCAACCGATGCACTGCCCCCGCAGTTTGCTAAGTTATGTGTCGTTTTTTAAGTGTTTGTGTTCCCAGATCCTAATCATTACTCGCAGGAGATCAAGATGAAAGTTAAATCCTTACTCACCCTTATCCTTGTCGCCACGTTTGGTATCGGCTTTGTCGGCTGTGCTGCACCGGAAGCCCCTGAGACTGAAGCTGCACCCACCGAAGAAATGGAAACCGAAACCGAAGCTACTCCAACTGATGCTCCTGCCGGAACAGAAAGCGAGGGCATGACCGGTACTGAAACCGAGACCGAAACTGAAGCTGCTCCGACAGATGCTCCTGCCGGTACTGAAACCGAAGGCATGACCGGTACTGAAACCGAAGGCATGACCGGTACTGAAACCGAAGCCGCTCCCGCAGAGGCAGAAGCCGATAAACCGGCTCAGTAATCGTCACGGTACTGACATCTTCTGAGGCTCCTCAAGAATTTAATTAGCCGTTTGGGTTAGGGTGTAAAAACTCTAGCCCTTTTTGGTGGGAATCTGCGCCACAATACAATGTTCAATCTGCAAACCCTCACGCCGGAAGCCTACGATCGCCATTGTCATTGGATGCGGTGCGCCCTAGCAGAAGCAGAAGCAGCGGCAGCGGGGGGGGATGTGCCGGTGGGGGCGGTGGTGGTGGATGGGAGGGGGGAATTGATTGCTCAGGGGGGCAACCGCAAGGAGCGCGATCGCAATCCCACGGCTCACGCTGAAATCCTCGTGATCCAAGCTGCTAGTCAAAGGTTGCAAACTTGGCGGCTAGAGGATTGTACGCTTTATGTCACGCTGGAGCCTTGCCCGATGTGTACCGGGGCGATCCTGCAAGCCCGCTTAGGTTTGTTGGTTTATGGTACGGATGACCCGAAAACCGGCACGGTGCGCAGTTTGTTAAATTTGCCGGATCATCCCTGCTCGAACCATCGCCTCCCCGTGTTAGCAGGCATCGAAGCCGCCGCCTGTCGTGTCCAACTCTCCCAATGGTTCGCCCAACGTCGCTAGGGCTAAACTAGAGTTGTCGATGTAGAATCGATGGGTTTGGGGGGGCGAAAAATTTTTCGCCCCTACATTGATGCAGATTGTGCAGAAAAATCCCTAATATTTGCGCTCCTTGGGTTCAAAACGGTTGATCACCACCGGCATATAGGCGAGATCGATGGTTTGGGGGGAATAATAGGCCAAGGTATGTTTCAAAAACCGTTGATCATCCCGTTGGGGGAAATCTTCCCGTGAGTGAGCGCCGCGACTTTCTTCCCGATGGAGGGCTGAGGTGAGGATCACTTCCCCGACGATCATCAGGTTTTCCAGTTCCAACGCCTCGATCAGTTCGGTATTCCAGCCCAAGGTGCGATCGCCCAACTGAATCCGGCTCAATTCCCCTTTCAAGGTTTGGAGGCGATCTAAACCAGCCTGCATCGTTGCCGCATCCCGAAAGACACCACAATGCTCACTCATACAATCCTGAAACCGTTGGCGGAGGTCGTGGATGCGAAGATCGCCGGTTTGTTGGAGCCAGGATTGCAACCGTTGGCGGGCGCGATTGATATAGGGGGCGCTGTCGAAGTCGGGTAATTTGCGGCTGGGGAGGAATTGGGCGATCGCCCCCCCCGTCCGGCGGCCATACACCACACATTCCAACAGGGAATTACTCCCTAACCGATTCGCCCCATGCACCGATACACAGGCACATTCCCCCGCCGCAAAAAATCCTTCCACGACCTGCTCCCCACTGCGGCGCACCTGCCCTGAGGTATTCACCGGAATCCCCCCCATGGAATAGTGAGCCGTGGGTCGCACGGGCATCGGCTCTTCCACCGCATCAATCCCCAAAAGGCGATGGGCTTCCTCCCAACAGAAGGGAACACGGCTCATAATTTTTTCCTTCCCCATGTGGCGCAAATCCAGATGGATAAACGGGCCGCCCGCTGTGCCGTCGCGGTGAATGCCCCGGCCAGCGCGAATTTCGAGGGTAATGGCGCGGGAAGTGATGTCACGGGGGGCCAATTCCATTTGGTTGGGGGCATAGTGGGCCATGAAGCGATCGCCCTCACTATTGCGCAGATAGGCCCCCTCCCCCCGCACCGCTTCTGAGATTAACACCCCCACGGGATAAAGGCCCGTGGGGTGAAACTGGACAAACTCCATATCTTCGAGGGGCAATCCCGCCCGCGCACACATCGCCAAACCATCCCCCGTCGAGGCGTAATCATTGGAGGTGGTGTTAAAGACCCGACCATAGCCCCCCGTTGCAAACATCACCGCCTTAGCCCGCACCACCTCCAGCCGACCATTGAGGATGTTGTACATCACCACCCCTTGCGCCACATGATCCGCTGCGATCAGTTCTAAAACGTACCATTCTTCATAAAGGATGACACCGTGCGATCGCAAATTACTCACCAATTCATGGAGCATTGCATGGCCGGTTTTATCCGCCGCATAGCAGGCGCGTTTATGGCTATGGCCCCCAAAGGCCCGTTGAGCAATCTGGCCACTGGGCAACCGCGAAAACAATACGCCCAAATGCTCCAGTTCAATAATCACCTCCGGAGCCTCACGGGTGAGGAATTCCACCGCATCCTGATCCGCCAAATAATCGGAACCCTTAACGGTATCAAAGGCGTGGCTCTCCCAACTATCTTCGGGATCGACGTTTTGCAAGCTGGCGGCAATCCCCCCCTGAGCGGCGACGGAGTGGGAGCGGATCGGGTGGGTTTTGGCGACGAGGGCGACGTTAAAGCTGGGGTTAGTCCGTTTAATTTCGAGGGCAGCACGGCAACCGGCCAAGCCACCGCCGACAATGATCACATCATGTTCGAGCATGGGAGCGTTGAGAAGGGTCTGATCCCATCTTGAGGGAAAATTTCCCCCCCGTTGGAAAAATCGCAGCAATTCTTTAGAGTTATGGGCCAGCCGTGATCCGGAGGGCGAAAAATTTTGTGCCTCCGGCAGGCTTACGCCAACGCCCCTACCCCCGTTCCATGGTTTTAGCCAGGTAATGCAAACTCATTCACTGACACCTTCCAAAAATGCGATCGCTCCTTTTGCCCAAACATTATTTTCAGCATTTTCAGCAAACTGTTTGCTAAGTGCATCTCGTGCCATGACACAAGCTGAAGATAGGTTTTTTCGGCTGTTTTCCCCGCTTAATCTAGGGATTGAACTTTGCGATGTGGTGGGGGTATGGCAACGGCTGGGGGAATCCGTTGCAGTTTAGAGGCAATGCTAATACTGAATGCGATCTCGCCCGCTGCCGGGTTTGGCATTCTTACTAATAAAATCAATGATTTTACCCGCCACATTCACCCCCGTCGAGCGTTCAATCCCCTCTAAACCGGGGGAAGAATTCACCTCCATCACCACCGGGCCATGATTGGAGCGTAACAAATCTACCCCCGCCACCCGTAGCCCCATGGCCTTGGCCGATCGCACCGCTGTACTGCGCTCCTCTGGGGTCAGTTTTACGCCCGTGGCGGAGCCGCCGCGATGGAGGTTGGAGCGAAACTCCCCAGGGGGGCCTTGCCTTTTCATCGCGGCGACGACTTTACCGCCGACGACAAAACAGCGCAGATCCGCCCCCTTCGCTTCACTGATATATTCCTGCACCAAAATATTCGCCTCTAAGCCCCGAAAGGCTTCGATGACTGATCGCGCCGCCGGTTTGGTTTCTGCCAATACCACCCCTAACCCCTGGGTTCCTTCCAACAACTTAATCACCAAAGGCGCACCGCCGACGGTATCAATCAAGCCATCAATATCTTCCGTGGCATGGGCAAACCCCGTTACGGGTAAACCAATCCCCTCCCGCGCCAAAATTTGTAAACAGCGCAACTTATCCCGCGATCGCGAAATGGCTTGGGATTCATTAGCACTAAACACGCCCATCACCTCAAACTGCCGCACCACCGCCGTACCGTAAAATGTTCGCGATGCCCCAATGCGGGGAATCACCGCGTCGAAATTCTCCAACGTCTTGCCGTTATAGACAATGGTCGGATTGTGGGAGGTGATATTCATGTAACAGCGCAGGTAGTTGATCACCCGCACATCATGGCCCTTTTCCTCCGCCGCTTCCCGGAGGCGACGGGTGGAATAAAGGGAGGCATCCTGAGACAAAATTGCGATTTTCATGGCCATGGCGAGCAGGCAGTAAATGAAGGGATCTAAGGGTGAGGGGTGAGGCTAGGGTTCTGTTTGGGGGGCCGTACAGATTGGAGATAGGAACGTCCTGGATCCACCCAAAAGCGATGACGAATGGCTTCTCGTCCCAAGAGGAGCCGAAACCCCATGGCATCCCGCCGGGTGAGGGTGAGGTCAATGGGCCAAGTTTGGCCGCCGAGGGTGATGGCGGTGCGGATCACAGGCCGGAGTTGGGCATGGCCGCCGGAATTTTTGACGGTGCGCTCTTCCCATAGGGGGGCTTGGGTGGCGATGGTAATCTGGGTAGAGCGTTGTTGGGGATGGACTTTAAATTGGACGATCGCCACCCCGTTGTCTTCTCCCCCATGAATCTCAAAGGCATGGAGGGCCGAGGATCGCGCCCCGGTGTCGATCTTCGCTTTGATCGAATCAATGCCCAGATCCGGGAAAGCTAAATATTCACGCCAACCGATGCGGGGGAGGGGGGAAGCCAAGGGCGATCGCTCCAAAATTATGCCCTTTTGATTGTACAGGGAGTGGGAAGTAGGGAGTAAAGAGTAGGAAGTAAAGAGTAGGGAGTAGGGAGTAGGGAGTAGGAAGTAAAGAGTAGGGAGTAAAGTTTAGCCCTCCTTCCCACTTCCCACTTCCCACTTCCCACTTCCCACTTCCCACTTCCCACTTCCCACTTCCCACTTCCCACTTCCCACTTCCCACTTCCCACTTCCCACTTCCCACTTCCCCTAAAAATTTTCCGTCTCCTGAGGCGCATCCACCATGCCGGGCCGATTTAAGAACAGATTTCCCGCTGCATTGTTTTGATAAATACAGGTGATCTTGGGATTGCTGCTCTCTAGGGTTCCGGTAAACCCAAAGGTATTCATGCGGTTTTTACAATCATTAACCTGCTCATTGGTGACGAGTTTGCGCTGTTGCAAAATTGACCAGTTATTGCGTCGGAGGACGCAACCGGGTTCCATGGTCGGCTGAGTGACGTAGACATTGAAGGGGTTGAGGGTGACGAAGACGCGCATATCGGTGACGATCGCACTGGCCCCGTATTGCAAACAAATTTTCGCATTGGGGGCGCTGCGATCGATCACTTCCCGTGAAGCGACGTTCGCAATGTTATCGCCGGGGGACAGACTTAAAGCCATCCCTGCCCCCAACCCGAGGACAAACACCCCCCCCAATAGGGCCGCCGTTCCATAATTAAAGGTTTTAAACAGGCCGCCGCCCCCGGTAGCGCGGGGTGCAGCGGGGCGATCATAACGTTCTGGGGGGCGATCGTAGGCCGGGCGGCTGCGACGTTTCATGGTTTCTCTAACTTGCAAACACTTTCTCTAGCCTAGCGTTTCTTGATTCCCTTCACCGGCCCTGTTAGGAATCCTTGGGAATTTTCGGGGCGATGGGGGACAATAGCCCCAAGGTTAGGAGGTGGATGGGGATGTATAGCTTGTTTGGCTACGGCAAGATGGTGGCGGATCAGGGGCGGATGGCGGCCTATGAGGCGGCGTTAATGGCGACGGTGCAGCCGGGGGCGATCGCCCTCGATATTGGGACGGGTACGGGGATTCATGCCCTGATTGCGGCTCGCTGTGGGGCGCGGCGGGTCTATGGGGTGGATCTCGACCCGGTGGTGGCGATCGCCCAAACCCTCGTCAAAGCTAACGGTTACAGCAAGATCATTCACCTTCAGCAGGGGGATGTGACGCAGTTAACGTTTCCTGAAAAAATGGATGTGATTGTTTCCGATCTGCGGGGGGTGTTGCCCCTGTTTGGTTCCCATCTGCCCACCGTGATCCATTGTCGGGAAAAATTGCTGGCAACGGGGGGGGTGCTGATTCCTCAACAGGATCGCCTGTGGGCGACGTTGGTACATTTGCCGGAAACCTACGCCACCCACTACGCAATGCCTTGGCAATCCCAACCCCAAGGTTTCGATTTTACCGCCGCCCAAGGGTACATCACGCACCAATGGCGGAAGGTGCTGATTCCGCCGGAGGCTTGTTTAGGGGAGGCGCAACCATGGGCCACGCTGGATTATGGGGCGATCGCCTCTCCCCATGTGCAAGGGGATCTCGCTTGGGAAATCGCAGCAGAAAGCCTCTGTCACGGTTTAGGGCTATGGTTTGATACAACGTTGTGGGGGGAAATTGGTTTTAGTAATCGGCCCGGGGAAACGCCGCTGGTTTATGGTCAGGGGTTTTTCCCTTGGCCCAGGCCGGTGCTGTTGGGGAAGGGCGATCGCCTCACAGTACATCTGCAAGCGAATTTAATCAATGGTGAATATGTTTGGCAATGGCACACCACGATCCAACAACAAGCCGCAACCCTCACGTTCAAACAATCCACATTCCAAAGCCAACCCCTCAACCCTGCCACCTTCACCACCCGCCGCAGTGACTACGCCCCCGGTCTCTCCCAACGGGGGCAGATGGTGCAATGGGTTTTTGCCGATTTGGAACAGGGGAAAACCTTAGGGGCGATCGCTTCCCATCTGCAAAGTCAATTCCCCGGCCAATTTAGCAGCACCTCAGCAGCCCTAGGCTGGGTCGCCGATCTGATTGCTCATTATGGCTAAACAAAGCTAACCCCATTACAATTAACTCAGTTCGTCGTGCGGATTTCAGTCCACTCCAACTTAGTTTGAATTCCATAATCTCCTTAGCTACCGCTATCAGTAAAAACTTAAAAAATTGTTAGGAGTGCCATGAGTTTAGTGATTTCAGATGATCTCGTAAGCATTAGTGGTCTTTCAGAAAATGAACTATTTCTAGAGATTGTGGTGATGCTATTTCAACAGGAAAAAATCAGCTTAGGAAAAGCCGGTGAGTTAGTTGGCTTGCATCGAATGGAGTTTCAGAAACTCTTGTCAGACCGAGAAATTTGTGTCCATTATGATCTTGCTGATTTTCAAGATGATCTCAATACTTTACAGGAGATGTAACAAAGGTGATCATTGTCAGTAATACTTCACCAATTTCAAATTTGGCCAAGGTTGGACAATTAAGCCTAATGCAAAAAATTTATGAAGAAATTTTGATTCCCTGTGCAGTCCATGAAGAATTACTAGATCAGAGGGCTGGTGAAACCGTGGTGACAGCAGTTCGATCCGCAACTTGGCTAAAGGTTCATTCTGTACAAAACCAACAGTTAGTTACTGAGTTAAGAACTCGTGTAAATATTGGTGAAGCTGAAGCCATTGCATTAGCTGTCGAAATAGGAGCAAACCCATTACTAATTGATGAGCGTTTGGGTAGACAAGCTGCAAAAGAATATGGTTTAAAAATTACGGGTGTTCTTGGAATTTTGTTATTGGCAAAACGTCAAAGCTTAATTAAGGCCGTTGCACCGATCATGGATGATTTAGTTAACCAAGCAAGTTTCCGAGTCAGTAGCCAACTTTATAAAGAGGTTTTGGCGATAGCAAATGAATAAGGCAATTAAATCCTATAGAATTCAGTTATAGAATCAATAGGCTTGGGGCGAAAAATTTTTCGCCCCTACGGATTTGGTGGATGGCTGATTAAAATAATGCCTCGGCGGTGGCGAGATGTTGTTTTAATGTTCCCACCGGCAGCGGCCCCTGGAGATGTTGCCAGGGCAAAATCTGATCACGATCCCAATGGTCATGAACATAATAATCGAGGGGGGGAAGTTGCCCCTTGAGGGTTTTAAAGGCCCGTTTATAACTGCCGAGGGAATCGCCATAGTTGCGGGTTAACTCTAATAAGGGCGTGATGCGGCGATCGCCCCTCGAAATTAACGCCTGAATCACCGACCAATTATAACTTTCAGGGCGAAAATCCCATCCTTGCGATCGCAATCCCTTTTGTAATCCTTGCAATCGCTTTTCCGCCTCCCGATTCACGCCATACCATTGAAAAGGGGTGTGGGCTTTCGGAACAAACGTGCTACAGCCCAGGGTAAACCGCAATTGGGGCGCAGTTTTTTTCAACGCCTGAGCCATGGCTAATGTGGCCGCTAAATCCTCCGGTTGTTCCCCTGGCAATCCCACCATGCCATAGAGTTTAATCGCCTTTAACCCACCAGCGGCAGCATCGGCGGCACAGGTTTGGATCTCTGCATTGCTCAACTTTTTATTAATAATGCCCCGCAACCGTTCCGAACCACTTTCCACCGCGATCGTAATCGAGCGGGTATCCCGGGCCGCTAACAGTTGCGCCAGTTCTACGGTGACGGTATTGGTGCGCATGGATGCAATGCTAACGCGCACATCGTCATAATCGGAACGGTTGAGATAGGTGATCAGGTCGAAAAATTCCGGATGTTGCGTCACCGATGCCCCCAACAGGCCCAAGCGGCGCGTCACCTTTAGCCCCCGTTCAATGGCAGGGATTAAGGAGCCGGTTAAATCTGCGGTGCGAAAGGGGAGGGTGAGATAACTGGCCAGGCAAAAGCGGCACATTTCCGGGCAACTGCGCACCACTTCCACCATATAGATATTTTCCCAAGCGGCTTGTGCGGTGACGACGGTGGAAGCGAGGAGGGTATTGCTGCGGTGGGTTTGTTTGGTGATTACCGCCGGGATATCTGCGTCCAGGGGTTCGATGGTGGCGATCGCCCCCGTGATCTCTGCATATTTCACCCGATACAAACTGGGAACATATAGCCCCGGCACTTGGGCCAGATGGCGTAATTGTTCACGACGATTTGCCCCCCGCACCTCCTGATAGGCGGCAATGAAGGGGTCTAAAATCGCCTCACCATCCCCCAATAACACCACATCAAAGAAGTCTGCAAAGGGTTCAGGGTTAGCGGTGAGGACGGGGCCGCCGCCAAAAATAAGGGGATCACTGGGGAGGCGATCGCCACTATGGAGAGGAATATCTAACTGTTCTAGGATGGTCAAAATATTGCCATAATCCAACTCCCAACTGAGGGAAAATCCCACCAATTCCGGCTGTTGGGGGAGCGGTTCCTGTGCATCAAGAAACAGCCGCCGCACATCCACATCCCGCCGCATTGCAAAGGTAGCCCACACCACCTGATACCCCAAGCTGGTAATCCCCACGGTGTAGGTATTGGGGAAGGCAAAGATCATCGGAATGGCGCGATCATCGGGGCTTTGGGGGGTAAAGAGGAGGCGTTCTTGAGCAAAGGGGTTCATATTGTTTTATCGATAAGGAGGCTTTGCCGGTGAGGGCAACGCCAAGATCTATTTTAAGGGTTGGGTTACAATGGATTATAAGTTAAATCAAGTCGATCCTCTTTCATAGTTCAATTACTTCATTCAGGATTTTATCACGAATGAAATGATGCAATGATTTACTGGTAACAACATCAACTTTACGATTCAAAAGACTTTCTAAATCTTGAATGAGTCCTATCGGAAACCAAGAAGATATTTTTGCTAAATCATAATCAATTAAGAAATCAATATCACTATCTTCCTGTTCTTCTCCCCTTGCTACTGAGCCAAAAATACGCACATTAAATGCACCATGGTGTTTTGCAATGGCTAAAATTTTCAGTGCGTTGTTGTTGTAATCGGTCTTTGAGTTTCATGATAAAAATCCCTTGATTAAGGATCGTAGCATTATTATATAGCAATTTCTAGAGCCATGCGGTACAGAGATCCCCCTCAATCCCCCTTAACAAGGGGGAAGTGGAGTTCTCATGAGTCGCGAAAACGCTATGGCTTGGGGCGATCGCACCTATCTGAGTGGGGGATTGGTATTAAGCCTCGACGTTCGAGGGCGGCGCGAATATTGTTTTTGTGGATGGTTTCACCGAAGGCAAGGGTGAGGATCTGCCACAGTTTATAACTGGTGTCTTTGATGTGGCCGATGGTGCAACCGTATTCTTGGGCGATGGTGGTGTACCGTTGACCGTTGATCACGCCTTTAATGATGACGCTTTGGATATTGGTGAGGTGTTTGCCGGTTTGTTGCTGGATGATGCAATCAATCGATTGCAATAGACTTTGCCAATCCATATTGAATCAACCTACTTGTTGAAGTTTGCCGACATTTTCCGCCAAAATCCGACCTTTTGGGGAAATGATCATTATTTTTTTATAAAATTTGGGCGAATTCCGCCTTTTTCCGACCTTTTCGGGCTTGACGGTGGAGAATTTGCCCTTCAAGCTGGTGGATAGGGTTTTGGGGAGGATTGTCTAGGGTCGGGTTGATGTCCAGTGTTTTGGAGGTTAGCGGTATGGATGAGGTGGTTCGGAAGGTGGCGGCTCTAGGGTTGCCGGGGATCATCCTGGTGGTGACGATGGCAACGACGGGTTTAGCAGGGGCGGCGGCGATTACGGCGGCGTTGGCTTTTCTGGGGCCGGGGGGGATGTTGGGGGGGATTGCCCTCTTGGGGGTGACGGGTTTAATCACGGATGCCCTGGCAAAGGTAGGCATTGAGCAGTTTTTGCTGAATATCTATCAACATCGCTCTAAAACGGAGGGGCGATCGGCTTTGCTCCGGGAAATTGATCGGTTGCCCATCTCCAAAGATTTGGCGCGATCGCTCAAGGATCAATTATAAAAAATATACACAGATGAATCCATTAAAACGACTTAAAAACGTAGTTCAAAAGTCAGGCAACTTTTTAGAGGATTATGCAAAAAATTACATTGCTGTTTTTCCTCAAGCAAAGCAGGTAGTCCTGAAGCCTAAAACCGTTTTACTCCTTTGTGATCAGGCGGTTTCCAGGGTAGAGCAGCTAACCGATTTAGTGCCGGATACCCATGAGGGTTTGATCGCTACGATTGAGCATGAAAAAATCAAAGCAAAAATTCATTTTTCTCCTGAAAAACTTTTTATAAATGGTGATGTAGTGGAGGGACAAATACGTTTATTGAATAAGCCAGAGGTGAAATCAGATTCGATGATTTATAATGTTCTCATTGCAGGCTGGAAAATATTCCTAGGAGGTAATCTTCCCAATCACTTACTACCACAAGGCGTAAAAATTGATGGTGATCAAGTTTATTACGCACTTCCCAAGACACAGCTAAAGGTTTTGGATGCCTTGTTTCAAAAAACTCAAAGCAATTTGGCTTTAAATCTAGAGTTGAAGGAGAGCGAATTGAAAATTGACAGCGCAGTAGAAATGAATTGGAGTGAGATCAATATTCAAAGCTTACTCAAGATCTTTAATGATCGTAAAGGTGAATCATGATTAAAAAATGAGTGTTTTAAACAATCAGCTAATCATGAATTCTAGTGCTATCGACAGTTAACTATACATTGAGTAATGATCATGAACCAACCATCTAAGATTGACTGGCTACAAAATTTTATTGAAGAAATGATTGATGAAGTCATCCGTCATGATTTAGGTGAGATCAAAAAACGGGTTCAAGAATTTAAACTCAAACATCGTAACTTGCCCCGGCGACAGATAGCACAGAAAATTGTTGAAGATCAATCTTTTTGGGGAGGATTATTAGCAGTACCCGGAGGTTTAGGGGGTCTACTTGTTTTGCCTTTTGCGCTGCCGGTTGATATGGTTAAATATTTAAGGGTTCAGGCTTATATGGTTTGTTGTTTAATAGATTTATATGAGTATCCACTGAATGATCATAGCGCAATTAAAACTGATTTATTTCTACTAATGTCGCATTCTTCAATAGATCAGTTAAAAGATTTTGTGTGTTCTGAAGCTAAGAAACAGGTAAAGAATGATTTTGTCAAAAAAGAAGCTTTAATCAAGCTCGCAAAAGTCAAGTCTTATAAAGACATGGAAAAGAAAGCAGTTGATACTCTCGGATTCAAGTATGGTACACAAGTTGCAATGAGATTCGGCGAGAAGCAAATCATGAATCATACATTACGAAGTGTTCCCAAGATTTTCAGGGGAATTATTTGGCGATTAGGCGGGCGGAAAATTGCAGAAAAAACTGTACAAAAAACAGCGGGTAGAATTGTTCCCATTTTAGGGGCAGTTGTGGCAGGGGGAATGGATTGGTGGATGATTAAAGCAACAGGTCAAGTTGCCATTGAATATTACGAAATGGGAGGGCCAGATTTCCTGGCCGCAGCTTATACTTTGATTGAATAGTATTTTGGGAAAAAAGTCATGCAACCTGAAAAATCACAACTACAAGAAAGCTTTGAACCAGGGGAAGTACAGGAACAGGGAAATATTGTTAAGCGTCGATGGGGTGTTAAAAATATTTTAAGCCAAGGTAAAAATTTTGGTCAGAATATTGCCCGAAAGTCTGTAAGTTTAGCCAAGAACGAAAAGGTGCAGAAAGTTACAACAACTGTTGTTTCTACAGCGATAGAAGTTGCTGTCATGGAACATGAAAGCATAGCCAGAAAAGTCGTTATTCGTTCGGCAAAAGCAATGAGTGGAGATTTCGCAAAAGTGGCCGTACCGGCAATTATTAACAATCCAAAAGTTCAAGATGCTGCCAAATCTGCTGGAAATGCAATTGCTTCTTCCCCTCACGTCAAAAAAGCCAAAAGGTATATTGGAAGAAAAATCATTTTACCGATCCTCATCATTTTTGTAATCCTGAAAGTTTCATTTTTATTGGGTTTGTTTCTTGTTAAATGATCGTTAACCTCCCATAAAGTGACATGAAAAACTAGCTAAAATTGATTGACTACTTAAAATTTTTCAGGAGATTAAAATGAAAAAACTTCTCATTAGTATGACGCTCGGAGTAATCACAACAGGTTTAGCTCTGACAACAGCACAAGCGCAATATCGTACACATTGTTTTGCTCACTTAACCGCAAGCGATCGCAATGCTCGTATTACCTTACGCTCAGGCCCAGGAACACAGACACGAAACCTCGGTTATGGTTTAGTTAATGACTTTGTTTACTTAATTACAGACAGTCCTCCAGAATTAGAGTATGTTGTTGATCGTGCTGGTTATACATGGTATCGCGTTGAATTTTCTGAAAGCAGGGCCAAGGGGTGGATTAGGAGTGATTTTTTAACCATTCGATGTCACCACACTGAAGATTAATCAACAAGTTGGCTTGGGGCGAAAAATTTTTCGCCCCTACAATTTTTGATTTTCGCCCCTACAGTTTTTGATTTTTGGCCCTACAATTTTTGATTGAGGGGATGGGTTGGAATTGGTAACGATCCCAATTAGCACTGAATTTAAGATAATGCTTTCTTGGTGCTGCTCGTTAACAGGAAAAGGATGCAGAACCTCTAAACGGGTATGACTTAGTAGATCCAAGTAACGAGAGAGATGGAAAATTTGATTAAATAACCGTAGGGGCGAAAAATTTTTCGCCCCCACAGCCTCAGCGATCCACGACTAAATCCCCGCTGCTGATGCCCTATAACCCACAGATCCATCATCGCCAATCCATCCGGCTACGGGGCTATGACTATAGCCAGATGGGGGCATACTTTCTCACCCTTTGTACCCACAACCGAGAATGCTTTTTTGGAAGAATCACCAACAACATCATGCACCTCAACTCCGCCGGGAAAATTGCCCAACAATGTTGGCAATAAATTCCCACCCATTTCCCCCACGTTCAACTTGATGAATTCATCATCATGCCTAACCACATTCACGGCATTATTTGGATTGTTAACTCCCCCACCGTAGGGGCGAAAAATTTTTCGCCCCAATCTTCGCCCCAATCCCAAGGCACATCAAAAACCATTGGTTCTATTGTTCGAGGTTTTAAAATTGGGGTCACTAAATGGATGCACAAAAACACATCTATTTACCAAATTTGGCAACGCAATTATTGGGAACGGATTATCCGTAGTGAGCCTGAATTACACCAGATTCGAGAATATATCCAAAACAACCCCAAACAATGGGAAACCGACCAGTTATACCCACCCTTTTAGACAAAATTGAGGAAAGGCTTTGAGTGGGCGTTAGGGTTGGCTTGGGGCGAAAAATTTTTCGCCCCTACAATAATGATGCCAATTGGCCCCGCATCTAATACAATTGCTCGAACTACCATGTGATTCCTTTTACAGCCGCTTGACACATTAAATCAAGTTGAAAGGTATCCCAATCTAAATTAACCACAAAATCCTGAGCCAACCTTGCAGCTTGAAGCATATCTAACAAATAATTGCGCTCACGAGGCAGCATAAATCACCTGCAAAGAGCTTAAAATTTCTTGCTTGCGCAGATGATTAGAACTTTGTTCTATGCTTGCACGTTCAACTAAATCTACTGTTCTCCCAAAAATTTGCTTAAAGTCATCCTCAATATTGACCAGATCAAGCAACGTCCAGCGAGCATTTGGATCAAAAACGACTAATATATCAACATCACTGCTATCGGGTTGAAAATCATCTCTCAAAATAGAACCAAATAGGGAAAATTCTATAATTTTCCACCTTTTACAAGCCGCTACGATGCGATCATCATCAATGGAAATCTGATTATTAATGTTTTGTAATGTGTACATTAACGAACTATTCCACCTTAAATATAGTATTTGCGTTCTTGTTTTAACACGAATAACATCAAAAAAGCTGTCCCCATTTTAACCCGCCCCCACGGCGATCGCCCCAAAACTTTGCCCTCATTGAGGCGATCGCCCCTTTGAACCCATGGCTCAGTACCGAGCCACCCTCAACCCTAGCCAAAATCACCATAGGGCTGCAAGGTTTTTCGCCCCGACGGGGCGTAGCTATCCCCCCCTAGGGGATATGCCCAGGGGTGATCAGAGTTTTGCGCTATTTTGCAATGATCCAGAGAAAATTTTATCAAAAAAAGTCAGTGGGTTTACGCAAACTTTACATAAAAATTAACACTGAATCCGATAATGGAGCGAGAAAGAACTTTTGGGGTGCATTGATCCAGTCCGTAGATTTAGGAAAAAAAATAGGCTCGCGTCCTAGATCCCTGGAGCATCATCCTCGAAAATTCTTCTTTAAATTCATGAAAATCACAGCTTTATCTTCTGGTTTCTTTAGTACCGCCCTCTTGACGATCGCCCTCTCCCCAGGAGGAGCAATTGCCTCCGAAACCCCTGCCCCTGTGCAACCGAGGGTTGGTGTGGGCTATAACAGCGGCTCCGGGGGATATGAGGGATTTGGCCATCTCGATGCCTTTTATCCGCTCCTCCAAACCCCTGGCCGCAATCTCCTTTATACCTACGGGCAAGTACGGATGGAGGGGGGGAATCCCTTAGGGACTAATTTGATGGTGGGCTATCGCATTGCTAACCCTAACACCAAGCGGGTTTGGGGGGCTTATTTGGGTTATGACCAACAAAGTACCGGGGTGAACTCGTTTCAACAATTGGGTTTAGGGCTAGAAAGCTTGGGGGATTGGGATTTTCGCATTAATGGTTATTTGCCCTTGGGAGAAACGCGAAAACTCGCCCTCGATACTGGGCTACAGATCACCGACCATTATTTTCGCAACCATGAACTGAATTTAGTGTTGCAACAACAGCAAATCTATGAAGCGGCGGCCCAAGGTGCTGATTTTGAGGTGGGGACGCGGTTGTTGAATGTGGGGACGGGGGAATTGCGGGGCTATGGGGGCCTCTATTACTACAAACCCACCGGGAGCGAGGGAACCCTCGGCTATCGTCTGCGCTTAACGGCTAATCCGGTGCGGGGCTTGAATTTCGGCCTCAATTTCCAAAACGATCGCCTCTTTGGGGATCATCTTTCTTTCCAAATTGGGGCTCATTGGGGGGGGGCAAGGCCTTCACAAGACCCCGATCGCCTCCTGGCCCGTTTAGAAACGGCTCCCCAACGTACCCAGGCGATCGCCATCGAACAACAAACCACCGTCGCCTTTAGCAGCACCGTCGTCGCCACCAACCCCGAAACCGCGCAACCTTGGTATTTCCTCCATGTGCATCCCAATGGGGGGCAAGATGGCCGGTTTGAAAGTCCCTTTGCAACGGTGGAGGAGGCGATAGGTTCGCTATCGCGGATCGCCGTCGCCCCGGCTAACAAAAACACAATTATTTATGTGCAAAACGTCAGCCGACCCGCCACTGCAACCATCAACGTCCCTGAAAATGTCCGTCTCTGGTCAACGGGGCCACTCCAACGCATCGATACCCGCGAACTGGGCAGCGTCATCCTCCCCCTTTCCCAAAGTGGCATCTTTCCCCAAATTCATACCACCGTCAATATGAATAGTGGCGCTCATTTGGCGGGCTTCACAATTCAGCCCCCCAGCGGCCAAGATGGCGTAACCGGGAATCAGGTCAGGGATTTAATCATCCGTGAGAACCGGATTACCACCCTCGGTAATCAGGCGGATGGGATTAGTTTGGAGAATGTGACGGGGACAATGGCGATCGTCACCAACCAAATCAACACCAGTGGCAACGCCGCCCACGGGGTACGCCTCAACCAAACCAACGCCCACCTCACCGCCGCCACCCTCACCGGCAACCAAATCAACACCACCGGCACAGGTTCCCATGGCTTCTACACCCGCACCCGCAACGCCCAAAGCCGCATTGATAACATCACCCTCACCAGCAATTCCCTAGGGACGACCGGGGACAAGAGCCATGGCCTCTTTGCCTTCATTGATACCAACAGCGTCCTCCAGGATTTAGCCATCTACCGCAGCACCGCCACCACCCAAACCGATGAATCCCACGGGATTTTTGCCTTTGCTAAGGCCGGCGCAAGGATCGAAAATGTCACCATTACCGAATCTATCGCCCGCACCCAAGGCGAGCAAGCCAATGGCATCCTCGTTTTTGCCAATGAGGCCGGCAGCCGCCTTGATCGCGCCACCCTCACCAACAATCAGGTCTCCACCGCTGGCCTCAATGCCGCTGCAATGTTGACCTTTGCCACCAGAGAGGGGCATTTGGGGCAAAGTCAATTAACCGGCAACCAAGTCACCACCCAAGGCCATAACGCCGCCGCGATCCTCTCCTTTGCCTCCAACGACAGCAGCCTTGGCGATACCACGATCACCGGCAATCAAATTCAAACCAGCGGCATCAATGCCAATGGCCTGCTGGCCTTTGCCACGGTACGGAGCAGCTTAAACAATGCGACGATTAGCGGCAATACCGTCACCACCTTGGGCCAGGGGGGAGGATCGGTGAGTGGGATCTATGGCAGTTATGCCACCGATCGCTCCGGCGGCATTCTCGCCTTTGCCTCCAATGATTCCACAGTAAATCAGGCTACGGTGACGGGGAACAAAATTAGCACTCAGGGGACGCTTTCCAATGGGATCGCGGTCTTTGCGGCCCGCCAAGGGGTTTATGCTCCTTCCACGTTGCAAAACGCCACGATTCAAAATAACCAGATTACCACCCAAGGCCGGGAATCCCACGGTATTTTAGCCTTTGCCTCGAATCAATCCACATTGACAGCGGCGACGCTTTCGGGTAATACCAGTATTACCAACGGTGAGCAAGCCTATGGTTTATTTGGGTTTGCGGCGAATAGCCAAAATTTTGGCCGTTTAGTTTTGAGCGGCAACCTAGCCCAAACCACTGGTCTAACCGCCCATGGCACGGTGGTTTCTGCTAATAATGATAGCCGGATTGGTGCGGTGGAAATCCTCAACAATCGCAACCAGACGACAGGACAAGATGGGGATGGGATTAAAATTCAAGCCAGTGGTATAAACAGTATGCTCCCCATTGTCACCGTGGAAAACAATACGGCTACGACCCAAGGGACTGAGGCGGATGGGATCACGATGACGGTGCAAAATAATGCGACGCTGACGACGGCAACCCTCACGGGGAATCGGGTGGAAACCCAAGGGCAGGCAGGGAAGGCGATCGCCCTCACCTTGACCAATAATGTCAACCTCGGCGACTGGACGGCAAGCCACAATCAGATTACCACTGGGGGCGATCGCGCTCCTGGCATCGTCATCTCCAGCACCAACAGCGCCCCCAATCAAATCACCCTGGCGAATAACCAGGTGAATACCAGCGGTTTAGGGAGTATGGGCATTGACATCACCGCTAATGGTGGAACCTTCACCCGTGCAACGGTACAGGATAATCAGGTGACAACTGGGGGGGCTAATTATCTGAACGGCACTGTAGATGTGGGGTCAATAGGGATTAGTTTTACGGCGTTGAATGGGACGAATTTTGGGGAGGCGATCGCCACCGGCAACCACATTATTACCCACAAGTTCAAAGCCAGTGGCATCCAATTTTTAGCCGCCAACGGCACAATTACCACCGCCACCGCCCAAGACAATCAGATCCGCACCAACGGCATTGAAGCCCATGGTGTTTTTCTCCTCACCACCCAAACCAATGGCCGGATCACCACCGCCAACATTGCTCAAAACCACATCAACACCCACAACGAGAAAGCCAACGGCATTTTCGCCCTCAGTACTCAATTGGGGACGATCGCCAGCCTTAACCTCAATCAAAACCAGATCACCACCCATAACACTGATGCCAACGGGATTTTCACCCTTGCCACAGAAAACGGGATGATCACCGAGGCGATCGCCAACGGCAACAACATCCGCACCCTCGCAGCCAACAGCAACGGCATCCTCTTTCAAGCCTCCAATGATGGCCAGATTCGTAATGGTCAACTGATCAACAACATGATTCCCCAAGCCGGTTTACACAGCTTCCACGTTCAAACCAGTACCGGCATGACGGCCACCAATCCGAATCTCTGTATAGCGGCCTTCACCGGCAACCATAGCCCCAACCCCTTGGCGACAGATTTACGAGTCACCCACGCATCAGGAACGATTAATTTTGTCAACTTTGCCAATGTCGCCACGAACAACACCAGTTTTAGCAATATCCTCGCTAATGGCGGGGGAACGTTTAATGGGGCGGCGGCGGGTTGTCCTTAGAGTAGGAAGTGGGGAGTGGGGAGTGAGGAGTGAGGAGTGAGGAGTGAGGAGTGAGAAGTGGGGAAATCTTCTACCTATTTTGCCTATTCCCTATTCCCTATTCCCTATTCCCCACCAACAACGCCACCGCATAGGCGGCAATGCCTTTTTCCTCCCCTACGGCATCGAGTTTTTCGTTGGTGGTGGCTTTGATGCTGACTTGATCGATGTCCAGGTTTAAGACGGTTGAGAGGCGATCGCGCATCGCAATTAAATGGGGCTTTAACTTGGGCCGTTCCGCAATCACCACCGCGTCAATATTGCCAATTTTCCAACCCCGTTGTTGGATTTCCTGATCCACTTGAGCCAAAAGTTTTAAACTATCGGCCCCCGCCCATTGGGGATCCGTGGGGGGGAAAAAATGACCAATATCCCCCAAGGCCAATGCCCCTAATAGCGCATCCATAATCGCATGGGTCAACACATCTGCATCACTATGACCCACTAACCCCAAGGAATGCTCTAGTTTTACACCACCGAGGATCAGGGCGCGATCGCGCCCCAATTGGTGGATATCGTAACCGTTGCCAATGCGAATGTTCATGAGGAGTGAGGAATGAGGAGTGAGGAGTGAGAAGTGAGAAGTGAGAAGTGAGAAGTAAGAAGTAAGAAGTAAGAAGTAAGAAGTAAGAAGTAAGAAGTAAGAAGTAAGAAGTAAGAAGTAAGAAGTAAGAAGTAAGAAGTGAGAAGTGAGGAAAAATACTAAACTTAACTCTCTTCTCTCTACTCTATCCTCTTTCCTCTCCTAATTATTCGCTCACAACCGGGTTAACGATCGCCAGCGGGGCCGCTTGTTCGTAGGCTTGGATCATTGCGCCATTGATCGCTGTTGTGCTGGTGTCATACATCCCCGTTGCTAATTTGGGGTAACAGCCAATGGCGATAATTAACGCTAAGAAACTGGCGGCAATCATCACCTCACGGGGGCGGGTATCGCCAAAACCGGCTTCACCGGGTAGGACGCAATCCGTCCCGAAACAAACAGCGGCTTGGTTTTCCGTGAAGTCCCGGCGCAGTTCGGGGTCAGTAATATCGCAGGCGGGGATTTCTTTGGAGCCGTAGAAGGATCCGTAAAACACTTGCCGCACCATCGAGAGCAGGTAAATCGGTGTGAGAATCACCCCCACGGCAGCCAGGAAAACGATCACCACCCGGAAGGGCAGACTATAAAAATCACTGGTGGCAATGCCTAAAAACACCGCCAATTCACTCACAAACCCGCTCATCCCCGGTAGGGCAACGGAGGCCATCGCCCCAGCGGTATAGAGGGCAAACACCTTGGGCATGAACAGGCCAATGCCCCCCATGTCGTCCATGGTCATTGTATGGGTGCGATCGTAAGTCACCCCGGTTAGGAAGAACAGCACCGAGGCAATTAACCCGTGGGAAATCATTTGCAACATTGCGCCGCTCATCCCTAAATCACTGAAGGAAGCCAAACCAATCAGGACGAAACCCATGTGAGAAACGGAGGAATAGGCTAACCGCCGTTTCATATTCGTTTGTGCAAAGGAGTTGAGCGCCCCATAGACGATATTCACCACCCCTAACGTCACCAAGACCGGCGCGAAATAAACATGGGCATCGGGTAATAAACCCATATTGAACCGGATCAAGCCATAGGCTCCCATTTTCAATAACACCCCGGCCAGAATCATCGAGACGGGGGCGGAGGCTTCGCCGTGGGCATCGGGGAGCCAGGTATGGAAGGGGAAGGCGGCTAACTTCACGCCAAAGGCGAAGAGTAAACCGGCGTAGAGGGGTAATTCTAAGGCGAGGGGAATATCTTTTAAGCCGAGGGTTGCCAAGTCGAAGCTAATCGGGCCGCCGCCATAGAGGGCGAGGGCTAAACCGGCAACGAGGATAAAGATGGAGGCGATCGCCGTATAGAGCAAAAACTTCATTGCTGCATACTGCCGTTTCGGGCCACCCCAAATGCACACCAACAGATAGACGGGAACCAGTTCTAATTCCCAAACGATGAAGAAGAGGATCAAGTCTTGGGCAATAAATACGCCGATTTGGGCGGCATAGAGTACCAACATTAAGAAATAAAAGAGGCGGGGCTTGCGATCGACCTGCCAAGCGGAGAGCAGCGAGAGCGTGCTGACAAATCCCGCCAGGAGCACTAAAGGAACAGAAATGCCATCAACGGAAACCGTCCAACTAATCCCCAAAGCGGGCAACCAGTTAAAGGTTTCGACAATTTGAAATCCGGCTTGGGCGGGGTTGTAGTGCTGCCAAAACACTTGGCACATCAGCACAAAATCCGCCAAAGCTACGCCAAGGGCATACCAGCGCAGGGTTTTACCGTCTTTATCGGGAATGAAGGGGACGGCAAGGGCAGCAACGAGGGGGAGGGCAAAAATGGTGGTCAGCCACGGAAAAGCGTCAGTCATTTTAGGGGTGAAAGCGTGAGGTTAAGGGGGAAAAATCATCGTTTTTTGACTTCCCCCCATTGTGCGCCTTTGTAACACTTTCTTAACAAAGCACTGATAGTTTTTTTTTATGATTGTCTTTAGCTATTGCTGAAGTGGGACGTGAGACATCGCGTAGACATCGCGTAGGGTGGGCAATGCCCACCAGGAGAGGGTTTCAGATTTAACGTCCTCACAATACTGACTACTCCCATATTACTGAAGTAGGAAGTGGGAAGTGAGGGAGAGCGCTAAACTATACCCTCTCTACTCTCTACTCTCTGCTCTCTCCTCCTTATGGCTCCAGGTTGCCCCGCCAAAGGACTGCTGTGCCGCTGCCTTGGGGCTGGGTGAGGAGGTAATATTCGGGGCTGCGGGGGTTGACAAATAATTGAGTACCGATGAGGGCTGTTTCGCCTTGGGGGGGAATTTGCCAGGTTTGGCGGGGGGTTAGGGTGTTGCTGTCGATTTGGCGCAGTTTTTGGAAGGGGACTCCATCCAGGGCGAAAATTTCCCCCAAGGCAGGGGCAAAGGCGAACCCATTGCCCCCTGGGGTGTTGAGATTTTCCAGGGGCAACTGTTGGGTTTGCATTGTTTGATTGCCTTGGAAGCGGGGCAGGGGGAAACGATAGCCGCTATTGGTGATGCCCTGCTGGCCATCGGGGGAGATCCAGAGGCGATCGCCTAAATTTTGCCCATCGGGGGCTTGCCATTCCCCCACCGCAACACTATCAGCCCCATTGAGGTTAATCACTTGAATCACATTGCCTCGCTGGGCTAGGGCTAAGAGGTTGCGGCCATTGGGATGGAGTGCGAGCATACTCCGCATCAGATTGGGGACATTGGTCTGCACGGTGCTTGCACCTGTGGCAATATTGATGGCAAAGAGGCGATCATCGTCGGCCCCGGCATGGTACAGCCAACCATTAGCGGTGATCACGAGGGAGGCGATCGGTGCGCCATCGCGGATCGCCGTTGGGGTCTCGATCACCCGCTCCACCTGATTGCGTTGTAAATTCACCACCGTGATGCTATTAGGATGGGCCACCGCCGCCCGTTGCCCCGCCGGATCAATGGCGACCTGAAGGGGAATATCCCCCAAAGGAATCCCCTGCAACCGTTGTGAAACCAGGCTGTAAACATAGAGTTGGTGAGGATTTTCCCCCACCATCACGAGGCGATTGAGGTCGGCATTGTAGGCAGCGGCCGCGAGGCTAAAGTTCAAGGGAATTGCCTCAGCCACCAGCAGCGGGATCGTTGCATCGGGGCGATCGCTTGGGTTGATGCGGGTGGGAACCCTGGCCGGTTCGAGATTGGCGGTATCCAACGCCATCTGCTCCATGAGGTACTGCACAACCCCGACAAACAGCGTGATCACCAACGCAGCAATGCCGGTAATAATGGCGATCGCCACCCCAGGCGGCACAGATTTTCGCTGTAATTCCTGAATGGGTCGCAACACCGTCGCCCGCCGCGAACCCAAGGCGGCGAGATCCGCTAACACCGCCGCCGCATCGGGATAACGCTGGCGAAAGTCGTAGCGCACCATCCGATCCAACACCGAACGCAACAGCGGATTCAGGTTTTTCTGACCAATGCGATCGTGCCAAATTACCTCCCCCGTATTGGGGTCTTCCGGCAAATGTTCCGGCTCAATCCCCGTTAGGGCTTGAATGGCAATCATCCCCAACGCATAGAGATCACTACTTAACCGGGGTTTCCCCTGGGTTTGTTCACTGGGGGCATAGCCCGGCGTACCGATCGCCACCGTCACCTTCGTTTTATCCGGCTTCATCCCCGGTTCGCCAATCTGCTTCACTGCCCCAAAATCAATTAAAACCAATTCCCCCGTCGTGCGGCGGCGAATATTGGCGGGCTTTAAATCGCGATGAATGACATTCTGGCTATGGACAAATTGGAGGATTTCTAATACTTCCCGCAACAGCCGAATCACCTTCACTTCGCTCCAAGTTTTCCCTGGGGTTAACTCCGTTTCAATATCGGCCCCTTCGATATATTCCTGCACCAGATAAAATTCATTATTTTCTTCAAAATAGGCTAACAGGTGCGGAATTTGGGGATGCTCCCCCAGTTGGCTCAACACTTCCGCTTCACTGAAAAAGAGGCGGCGGGCCAGTTGGAGGGTTTGGGGCGTGGCGCGGTAGGGGCGCAACTGTTTGACGACGCATTGGGGTTGGCCGGGAAACTGTTCATCAGTGGCGAGGAATGTCTGGCCAAAGCCGCCATCCCCCAATTGACGGATAATCCGGTAGCGTTGGGCGAGGAGGCCGAAGGTCGGGCGGGTATCCAGGGGCATCGGCTGGGGTTGGGGTTGGGCATTGGGTTGGGAAATCACCGTGGGCGGGTGGGGGGCTTCTTCGCCAGGGGTGGCCATGGTGACGGCTGTACCCCGGAGCCATTGCAGGGCTTCGGTGGCGGTGGTGTAGCGGCGGTTGAGTAATCCTTGGAGGACGGTGGAGAGGCGATCGCCACATCCCTGATGCCCCGGCCAATCCCCATCGGGGGCGGCATCGGCTCCCATCAGCAACTGCACACCGATCACCCCCATGGCATAGAGGTCAAAATGTACCGTTGGTTTTGCCTGCCAATGGGCGGGACGGTAGGGGGGTTGGCCCAGGGGGCGGCGCAGGCTCACCTGCCCTTGGCCATTGAGTTGCAGGAGGCTAATCTGCCCACAGCCGCCAAATTCACAGAGTATCCATTGTTGATCCATCCAGAGCCAACTTGCGAGGCTGAGATTGCGATGCATCATCCCCTGATCATGGACAAACCCCAAAACTTGTAGCGTTTGCTGGAGAATTTGGATGGTTTCGGCTTCAGTTTTCGGCCCCTTCTGAAGTTGGGAGGCGAGCGTTGGTGTAGCCCCTCCATCGGAGCATCGCCCCTTGAGCCAATCCTGCACCAGATAAAATTTACTGTTCAACTCAAAAGCCCCTTGAACGGTGGGGATCTGGGGATGTGCGCCTAAGGCCGTGAGGCGTTTCACTTCTTTGGCAAAAATTTGTCGCGCCACCTTCAACAATGCCGGATGGCTAGCATTGAGGCTGAATTCCTCAAGATAACAGCAGGGATTTCCTGGCCGCTGAAGATCTTCAGCCAAATAGCCTTGGCTCAATTCTCCGGGGGTGAAGGTGCGGGTAATCCCATAACGATTGTTTAAAAGGGGAGTAGCCATCCGACAAGGCTCCGCGAACAGTCCAGGAGCATTCACCCCCAACCTCCATTTAAACCCATTCCTCACCAGTCCCCCAACTGGCACAGGTTCCCCTGTGCCAGATGAGAAACCGCGCCAAATCCCGCAACAGAGGCGATCGCCCCCCGTCATAACGAAAAGAAAGAAGCTCAGGATTTTTTGCGAGGACTTGACCATGATACGCGCCGCTGTACTCCCCATTGCCCTATTAGCCATTGTTGCCCCCGCCGCGATCGCCAATCCCGTCCAAACCGTTGCCGTCGAAGCTGCCCCGGAATTTTCCCGCCAACCGGAATTTTCCTCCCGGGCCGCCCGCCCTGGGGAACCCCTCCCCCAAGATTTAGCCGTCATGGCCACCGATGTTGAGATTACCGGCGCAAATCCTGAACTGATTCAAATTGCCCGCCGCACCATCGCCACGGAGCCGGGCCAAGCCACCAGCACCAGCCAACTCAACGCCGATCTCGCCGCCCTCAAACAAACCCAACTCTTCCAAGATGTCCAGGTGAATGCCATTCCCAATGAGCAAGGCTGGAATGTGCAATACGCCCTCCAACCCGTAACAATTCAACGGGTGCAACTCAACAACGCCCAAGTTTTAAGCAACGAAGTAGCCACCTCCCTCTTCACCGCCCAAATGGGTCAACCCGTCCAACCCAGCAGCATCAACCAAGGCATTGCCCAAATTAACCAGTGGTATCAGGATCAAGGCTATGTTTTGGCGAAAGTTCAGGATGTCCGCGCTCAACAGGATGGCAGTTTGAATGTGATTGTTGCTGAGGGTGTAGTGGGTTCAGTACAAACCCAATTTATCGATAAAGAAGGCAATATCATCGAGGGCCGCACCCGTGAGGATTTCGTTTTAGATCAACTCAACCTCAAAGCCGGGGATGTGTTCCAAGTCGCTAAAGCTCAAGCGGATTTACGGGAACTCTATCGTTTAGGGCTGTTTGAAGAGGCTCGCATTGCCCTTCAAGATGGGTACGCTAGCGCGGATCGCGGCAACAATACCGTAGATGTGATCTATGAACTTCAGGAAGTTTCAGCGCGGGGCGTGAATGTGGGGGGCGGTTATAGCCGCGATTCCGGCGTATTTGGGTCGGTGAGCTATAACGATCGCAATGTCGGCGGCATTGGTCAAAACCTCGCCTTAAATGTGCAAGTGGGAACGCGAGACACACAATTTAACACCGAATTTAGCCGCGCTTATCGGGCCAGCAACCCTGATCAACTGGGCTATAGCCTCAATGCCTTCCGCAATCGCGGTGTTTCGGGGAGTTTTGATCATGAGGTGCGTTTAGAGGGGGGCGATGGGTACGCTGGCGCGGATCGCCCCAATGAAGGCCAGTTTGGCGGCGGTGTCGCCGTTAATGGGGCCATTGAGGATTGGGATACTTCTGTGGGGGTGAATTTCCGCCGCGTTAGTATTCGCGATGGGGAAGGTAATCTCGCCCCTGTGGATCAGTTTGGCAATGCCCTTTCCACCAGTGAAACCGGCATTGATGACCTCTACACACTCCGGGCCCAAGTCCGCAATGATCAACGGGATAATCCCCTCAACCCCACCGCTGGCTCTGTCGTTTCCCTGTCTACGGAACAATCGATCCCCGTCGGTAGTGGCAACATCCTGATGAACCAACTCAACGCCAGCTATTCCACCTACCAAGCGACGCGCATCTTTGGCGGCCCCCGGCCGGAGGTTTTAGCCCTCAACGTCCAAGGCGGCACAATTATCGGTGATCTTCCCCCCCATCAAGTGTTTTTATTAGGGGGCGATAATGCGGTGCGGGGCTTTGGCCCTGGGGAAGTGGGAGCCGGTCGCAGTTTCATCCAAGCTTCGGCAGAATACCGCGTGCCGTTGTTCAATTCTCCCGTTACTGGGGTAGCCTTTGCAGATTTTGCCAGTGATTTAGGCTCGACTCCCAACCGGATCGGGGCCGATGGTGAGGCGGAACGCACCAAACTCGGCACGGGTTTTGGTTATGGGGCGGGCCTACGGTTAGATTCTCCGTTGGGGATTTTGCGGGCAGATTTCGGCATCACCAACACGGGGGATAGTCGTGTCCAGTTCGGCATTGGCCATCGTTTTTAATCCCATCCCTGTGGGGGCGAAATTTGTAGGGGCGAAAAATTTTTCGCCCTGTTGGTTTACCGAAAAAGGCGGGGGTAGATGGTGCGCCAGGCCAGGAGGGTGGAGGCGATCGCCCACCCCACCAACCACAACAACGACCACGGCCAATAATCTGGCAAACCCAAGGGCCACCGCAATAAATCCGCCAACGCCGCCAAGGGCAAAATACTGGCCACCTCAAAGAGGGGCGAGGGTAGGGTATCGCGGGGGAAATAGGTTCCGCAGAGGGTGAACATCGGCACAATCAGCAAAAACAAAGGCACGTTAATTTGATCAATCGTCCGCACTAGGCCAGCGGTGAGCAGGCCCGCCGCCCCAAACGTGATACTCCCCAACAGGATCAAGGGGATCGAAAGCAGGACATTGCCCAGGGACATCAAACCCCAGATCATCGCCAAGATCCCCGTCGCTAGGGCGGCGATCATCCCTTTGGTAGCAGCCCAAAGCAGTTCGCCGGTAAACACCTCGCTAAAGGTGATGGGGGTGGTGAGGATGGCGTGCCAGGTTTTTTGATAGTCCAGTCGTAAATAACTGGCATAGGCCCCTTCGCTGTAGGACTGAAACAGAACACCGATCGCCATCATCCCCGGTGCGAGGAAGCGCAGATAATCGACATTTTCGCCGTTGTAGGTGATATTCCCCACCAAGGGCGTTAAGCCATAGCCAAAGGCGACGAGATAAATTAACGGCTCTGATAAGGGGGGCAGGCTATTGACGAGCCAGGTGGTTTGATAGACGCGGGCATTGCGTCGCCAAGCGGCATAAACCCCCCAAGGCGTGATCGGGGCTTGGCTGGGTTTTGAGGCGGGGGCGGAAGCAAGATCAGTTTTCATCGAGGGTATGGCCCGTGAGGCGGAGAAAGACATCTTCAAGGTTGGCGCGGCGACGATGGAGGCCGAGGGGATGGCTGTGGCTGAGATAGTCCCAAAGGTCATCGCCCCCTTGGGGGGGAACGGCGATCAGGTAATGCACCCCTACGGGTCGCCCCCAAGTTTGAAATTTGCTGAGAAGGGGTTGCAGTTGATCCTCTTGCAAGCCATCCACTTCGATCACCTCTTCCCCGATCGTGCGATGGATCAAGTCCAACGGTGTGCCGCTGTTGATCACCTGGCCGTTTTGTAATAACAGGAGGCGATCGCACAACCGTTGTGCTTCATCCATGTAGTGGGTGGTGAGCAACACCCCACAGCCCGCCTGTTTGAGTTCCGTCACCAATCGCCAAAAATCTTGGCGGGCATCGGGATCAAGGCCGGTGGTGGGTTCATCCAAAAAGACGAGGCGGGGCTGGTTAATTAACGCCCGCGCCAAGACCAAACGGCGTTTTAACCCCCCGGAGAGTTGATCAACCCGGTGCTTGTGGTAATCCTCTAAACCGACTTGGGCGAGGAGTTCGCTGGCCCGCTGTTGGGCGGCCCGGCCCGTGATGCCGTAGAAGCTGGCGAAATAGCGGAGATTATCAAACACAGAAAAATCCGGGTCGAGGTTATCCTCTTGGGTGACAACCCCCATGGTTTGGCGGGCGCGGCGGCCTTGGGTTTGGACGTTGAACCCCTCCACCATCACCCGCCCCCGACTGGGAATCACTGCCCCGTAAAGCATCCCGACGGTGGTGGTTTTCCCGGCTCCATTGGCTCCGAGGAAACCCAGCACTTCCCCAGCGGCAAGGCGAAAGCTCACCCCCTGGACGACGGGGCGATCTCCATAGGTTTTCCAAAGATCATCGGCCTCTAAAACCATAAAACTCCATCGGTAAGGGTGGAAATAATTGCGTAATACAAAATATACTACACAATTCTCTCCCCACCGACAATCACCCCAATGCTCCCCGCTAAAATCGCCGCTGCGCCTTAAGATGCTCTAATTCTTGCCGCACTTTTTCCGGATCGAGCCAGCCATACCCCGCTTGCCCCAATTCTTGGAGCAACCCTTGAAAGTCCGCTTCTGTCCAATGGGGTTCTCCCAGCCGTTTCATCACCCAATCCTGTTTGGCGGGCTGCGATCGCATCTGGGTCATCCACTGTTGCATCCGCTCCACCAACCCCCCCGACTGGCGGCGCTGGCGGGATGGCAAAGGTTTTTCAATGGGCAACTGCTCTAGATCTGCCTTGGCTTGGGCTAAGGAATAATCATGATAATCCGGGTTGTGGTGGAGGATGGTTTGCAGCCATTCGCCAAAGTGGGGCGAAATGCTATCGAGTCGAGTCGTCAGGGGAACAACAGTTTCCTGTTGAATCGCGTTGCAGGTCACGCCAAAGGGTTGTTGGTTCAAGAGACTGACCATCGTCACGCCGAGATTGTGGAGATCATTGGGGGGAGGAGTCGGTTCAGCCGCAGCCGAGGAACCAAAATCCGTCAGTTGGGTTTTCAGGTTAGAGTCTACAAAAATATTCGAGGGTTTCAAGTTGGCATGGACACAGCCATCATCCCGTTGCTTGAGATGAATGAGCGTATCAAGGACATTGACCGCAATTTTTTGGACTTCTCGCAGAGAAAGTTGGGGGGCAAGATCAAGGGCAGTATTGGGAATATAATCTCTCACTAAAGAAAAACCTGTCCCGGTTTTATGGGTATGGAGATACTTAACAATCTGAGTACTATTGATCCCTTGCAAGCGTTCTAGCACCTGCTTATAACTATAAAACCATTGTTCTCCTTGCTGTTTTTCTGGGAAGTGAAACTGTTTGATCACCACGAGATTGCCGGTGATCTGGTCATTGGCCAGGGTCGATGCACACAAACCCTGTAAGGATTGCCCTAACTCTCGAACGGTGCTATAGCGTTGATTGGAAAGTGCCATGAACAGCTATCAACAGATTGTTAAAGAAAATCATATAGCAGTCTTCCAGAAGTGGCCCGCTGTCCTTCAGCGAAATTGCTGATTTTGCTGCTTTTCAGGAGGTCGGCTTTCGATTGGAAATTAATTCTACCTTATACTGAAGGGGATGTTTTTGCCAGAATAGATCGGGGATTGACCGGATCTACAGTTTTGGTTCTTGGTGATGTTCGCGATTCCTCAGCCTGTGACTGATGATAATTTTACCCTGGGATTTGCGCCATTAAGCTTAGAACAGGTGTATGAACAAGCGACCAGCGCTGCCAATGGGGCGGTGGTGGTGATGAGTGGCACGGTGCGATCGCACACCCAAGGGCGGCCGGTGCGTTATCTGGAATATCAAGCCTATGCCCCCATGGCCCTAGAAGTATTCCGGGCGATCGCCACCCAAATTCGCCACCAGTGGCCCGACACCAACCGCGTCGTCATTCACCACCGCACCGGCCGGCTCCACATTGGCGAAATCAGTGTCTTGGTAGCTGTGGGCTGTCCCCATCGTGGTGAAGCCTTTGCCGCCTGTGAGTATGCGATCGACACGCTCAAACACAATGCCCCGATCTGGAAAAAAGAATATTTCGACGATGGCAGCACCACCTGGGTGAGCATCGCCGCCTGTGAATCTCCCGATCATTGCCCATGACCGAACCCCAACGCACCCTCTTCATTTGTCAAAGCACCAGTTGTTTAGCCCGCCACGGGGCTGAGATTCTCGCTGCTTTCCAGGCCGCTGACCTCCCTGATGGGGTGGAGGTCGTCCCCTGCGATTGTTTGGGTCAATGCAATTTAGCCCCCAATGCCCGCGTCGTTCCCGATGAAATTTGGTATTGTCGCCTCACCCCTGGGGATGTGCCGGAGATCATCCACGAACACCTAGAGGGGGGGAAACCCGTAACGACAAAGCTCCACCCCCGCATCCACGGCTACACCCTAGGGTTTGAGCGGTAATTGATTACCAAAAAGGCGATCGCCTCCCTCCATTCCCATCGCCTCACCACCCAGGCGAGTCAGCCATTATTTCCTCCGGGAGATCATGGCGTAGTTGCGATTTTTTACCAGAGATTTTGGGGTAAGGGTTCTTTTTTGTTTGATTTCGTCACAAACAACAATATATCTTAATATATCTTGTTCTTGATGGTGCATCGGTGATCAGTCTCGCTCAAACCCACTACCTGCGGGCATTAGAAGAGGATTAGCACGAAGCAAAAGCAGCCGAATCGATACCGAGCGAGAGCCATGGCTGATTAACAATGTTTGATTTCAGTGAATCCTGTTAATCATACGATCGCCCCTGTACAGGATTTGTATAATTTGGGAGAGACTCAGCGGGATCATCCAATCCATGCGGAGATAAAAGTATTGACATCGCGTTTTCATTTGTTATGGAAACGTTACTTTTGCCTTTTCCAGTTCACTTCCATTGGAGTCATCTATATTCATGGTTAAAAGATCACTCCAGGCTTCTGCCCCGGGGATTCAAGTGGCTAAACGGGCCTTTGCAATCAAGGGATGGACGCAGGAAAATTTAGCCGGTGAGGTCAACCTGAAGACGCGACAACCGATCTGGCGATTTTTCACCGGAAAACCTGTGGATCGTCAGGTTTTTATGGAAATTTGCTCAATTTTAGATTTAGACTGGCGAGAAATTGCCGAGAACCCCCCCGCTGAATTTCCTGAACCCGGTAAAGCCCTAATCACGATGGGGATGAACTTAGATAACCTTGTGGAGCAGGTGCGATCGCAACGGCACGATACCATTCAAAGCCGATGCGGTATTATCCAACTCCTTGATATTGGTCGTCCGGTGAATCTCGATGATATTTATGTGGATGTCAACATCCTCGAAGAACTGGCCCATCAACGATGGCAGGCCATTGAGGAGTTACAAAAACTCGCCCCTTCCGAGTTTGATCGCGTTGGCATGGGGGCAGTGAATCGTCGGCAAATGGCGGGAACAGCAGCGGTAGAAACCTACAAAAAACTCAGGGTTTTGGGTAAACCCGGCATCGGTAAAACGACATTTTTACAGCATTTAGCGATCCAGTGCGATGGCGGCCACTTTGCCCCCACCCAAGTCCCGATTTTTATTGCCCTTCGGGATTTTGCCGAAGAGAGTCGAGAGAGCGGCCGATTTAGCCTCTTGGACTACATTCGTCAACTCTTTGTGATGGCGGGCGTGCCTGACCCCTCCACCGCAGGGACTTTGTTGAGGGTGGGGCGCATTCTCCTGCTTTTGGATGGTATGGATGAAGTGATCAATCAAGATATGGTGGGGGTGAGCCGTGATATTCGCAAATTTTCCCAAAAATACCACCAAAACCAAATCATTGTCACCTGTCGCACCGCCTTCCAAAATCCAAAACTCCAAGGCTTCACCGACGTTGAAATTGCCCCCTTTACCCAAGACCAGATCAATATATTCGTGAGAAAGTGGTTTACGAACTTGGGAGCCAATGATCACCAAGCAGCAGAGGCAAAATCAGCGAAACTTTTAGGGGAAATTGAAAATCCAGAACACTGGAAATTTCGTCAACTAATTGTTAATCCCCTATTCCTCCATGTTGCTTGCTGGGTCTTTCAGTGCCAAGGAAAATTGCCCGCCAAGCGCACGGATTTTTATAAGCAGGGTCTTGATTTACTCCTGTATAAATGGGATGAATCCAAGGGTGTTGAGCGCGATCGCCTCTATCGTGGCTTTTTACTCCCTGAAAAAATTAAACTCCTCAGTCAGTTGGCCGCCGTCACCTTTGAAAAAGGAGAATACTTTTTTGAACAGCGTGTCATTGAGCGATACATTGAGGATTATTTATGCCATTTACCCGGTCATAATCTTGAGCCGGAACAACTTCAGCTTGAAAGCGAGGCAATGCTGAGGACGATTGAAAAACAGCATGGGCTAATCACAGAACGCACCAAAGGCATTTTTTCTTTTTCCTATCTAGCCTTTCAGGAATACCTCACTGCCCGTAAAATTGTCGCCAGCCATAATTTACGCGCCCTTGAAAATGCCCTAGAAGGCTTGGTCAGCCATATTGAGGATCCCCACTGGCGCGAGGTTTTCCTGCTAACCACAACCATGTTACGCAGTGCAGACTCTTTAGTGCAGTTAATGAAGCAACAAATTGATGTATTAGTATCCCAAGACCCCTATCTCCAAGAATTTTTAACTTGGGCAAGCCAGAAATCGCAAAATTTACGCCATGAACCCAAGGTCGCAACATCGAGAGCCTTTTATCTGGCTTTGGCTCAATCCCCTCACATCATGGCTCACTTTAATCTGGCTGCAACTTTAGATCAAGGGCTATTCCTAGATGCCGCTTTAGACCATTTACTCTTGGAGTGTTCGAGCGACCACAGTTCAGGTTTTGCCCATGCCCATGCCTGCGGGGAAGCGTTGAACCAAACCTTAACGATGATCTTAGATGCCGGATTGTATAAATCCCTCGAACAGCTTCAAGCACAGTTACCCATGGCCCATCAAACCCCAGAAAGCTCACAATCTTGGTGGCAAGAACATTGTGCCAGTTGGACAGCACAGTTAAAGTCAATTATTGCCAAACATCGCAATTATTCATCCTGGAATTTTAGCCCTGATCAGCATCAGATTTTGCAAGGTTACTATGATGCAAACCAGTTACTGATTGATTGCCTCAATAGCAATTGTGAAATTACCGCAGCGGTTCGGCAAAATATTGAAGCAACGTTGCTGTTACCCCAGGGAGAACTAGAGGAACGGGAATGGAATTAATCCGCTGGGGTCTCAGTACAGGACAAAAAGCTTGAAAAGAAGAGCAGGATGGGGTTTCATCAGAATTAGCACAAACATCAGAAACCCCATGAACCAGTATAACGAACTCAAGCGAGTCCTCCAAGCCCAATTGCCC
>Ga0316611_1000011_pt1 | contig 100836 bp, 99 predicted proteins | sample MIS2016202_MG_FD_207675 | JGI IMG/M metagenome (GOLD analysis project Ga0316611, IMG submission 207675) | Microbial mat bacterial communities from Middle Island sinkhole, Lake Huron, Michigan, United States - MIS.2016.202 | ecosystem: Environmental > Aquatic > Freshwater > Lake > Sediment... | reverse complement strand
ATTTCAACTGGATCTGGCAGCACAGTCGCTACAAGAGCACGGCGGCACAACGAGCAGGATTGACTGACCATCGCTGGAGTTGGCAGGATATCCTCTCCTTCCCAACAATAATCTGATGCACTACCGGAAAATCTGATGCTTAGAGTAAGAGGAAAGCAATAGTGTCAAGCATGTCTGGGCAGATCAGGGTTATCAATGTGAGACATTGCAGGTAGTGAGTGCAGCTTGTGAGCTGAAATTAAAGGTAATAGCACTGGACAGAATCATTAGGACAGACAAGCAGGTTAACCCATTGAGCTTATAAATTTCAGGTCTCTTAACCGCCTTGGCTAGTGCTATAGAAGGAAAAAAATAGAGCTTGCAGTACAGCTAGGAAGGTGGATAGTGGAACGAACATTTGCCTGGTTGGGAAAGGAAAGAAGATTGAGTAAGGATGACTGTAGATTTTTCAAGTCCAACTCAAAATCTTCCAAATCGCAAGATTGGAGGCAATTTTTAGGCTTAGTGCAATATTAGAACAATACCAAACAGTAATACAAAATTCAGTTGTAAGTAGGTAGGCTCAATTAAATGTAAAATGACTCAATCTGTGTAACCCATGCTGACCAAGGGTTTGACGTTTCCAGAGCTTGTAGCATCTTACAAATAATTAGTCCCTCCTACTTAGCCTTGATCTGTGTAGGGGCGAAAAATTTTTCGCCCCTACATCCCCTACAGATTTACACCATCTGATTCAGCAGATTCCATATAATGGCTCAAGAATTAGCTAAAGCGATCAAATCTGCTAAAGAACCCTGAAAACGATTTCGATCTACATTTCCACTAACTCCAGCGACGGTTCCATTCTCTGTATATTGCCAAAATGTATAACCTTTTCCACCCCAATTATTAGCAGGTACATTAGGTTGATTCCTTGATGTATAGTGTGCAATCCACAAATGATGATCTGTGAAATCTTGGGTGTCATTCATATACTCTTGCCAAAAGGAAGAACTCGTGTAAATGATTGATTTTTCTCCTGTTCTTTGCTCTACCTGATCTAACCATGCTTTAACAAATTGAATTCTTTTTTCGACTGTAATGCTTTTCCATTGTTGTCCTACACTTTGAGGCCAAGCTTCTATGTCTAATACTGGGGGTAAATCACTGGGTTCAAGTTGCACAAGACTAAGAAAGTTTTTGACTTGTTCTTCAGGGGTTTTATTTGGGCGGAAAAAGTGATAAGCACCACGGATCATTCCTACGGATTTCATCCCTAACCAATTTCTCATAAATGTTGGATCTTGATAGGTTGCTCCTTCTGTTGCTTTAACAAAAGCAAATAGAGTTTTCGCATTTTTGACAGTCTGCCAATCAACAGGAGGATTATGGTTAGAAACGTCAATACCCAAAACAGAAATATTGGTTTCAACCACTAAAATATCAATCTCATCGGTATCTACTTGATTGTTTGCAGCATCAAATCCTTTGGCAATAATTCGGCGTTTTCCTGCCCTATTAAAAGGAGACGAGACTGACCAATTGCCATTAACAACATTAACTTCACTGAGATTGTATTGTTCAGCAAATAGTTTGACTTTGACAATACCATCATCAGCCGTTCCATGAAAAGTTACTGGCTTATTTGGTTCAAATTGGGACAAATTGTTAGGTTGAATGATTTTTACAATCATGATATACCTCCTGTAAATTTCTTGATGAATGGTTAGATGAGCGGAAATTTCTGCAACAAATCATCACAAGGAATAATCGTCGTTTCAAAAAGATATTGCTTGTTGAGTTTATAGCGGCGATCCTGCATGATGATTTTCATAAATTGCTCATGTTCTGCATTAAAACGTCCCACTAAACAACCGGCACTCCAGGGACCAATATCATGCCGACTAGCATCATTAGCATGATGTTGGTTAATACCAAAAAGACCTGTATCTAGTTTGTCACCGGTACGAAATCCATTTCGATCAAAATCTCGATGAACAGTTATAGAAGCTTCCTGAACTAGAGCCGGACATTGATTTTTATGTGGGCCAACTTTCCATGCTTTAAATTGATTAAATTGAATCCTTGCAGCACCTTTGGGATTCATAGGATGATCCGTGTAATAAGTGCCGGGTTCAGTTGTTGCTTCCCACATGCCTTTAATGATCGGTATGCCATCTACAATTTCAATGACAATCCGACGGTCATTGAAGTGATTGGGTGCATCATCGTTTTCAGTCCCATCACTGTTCATTCCCTCCACATAAACAATATTATATTCTTCTGGTTTGGTGGAAATATGATAATTTTTCAACTGCATATACTTAATAATTCGACCTGCAAGATCATTCCCTGGTTTAAGGCGAGGAGGTGGCAATTCAAGAGGAGAGGTTTCAATTAATTTTTTGGCAGTGTCAGTATCTAATGTTCCGCTTTCAGCACAACCCATTCTTGTTTGAAATTCTCTCAAAGCCTCTGTGCTAATTGGACCAAATTTTCCATCACATGGAGGATCTAACAGTCGTAACCCAATCAAAACTTTTTGAAGATCTGTAGCTAATTCTTCATCCGCAGCAATTTGAGAAATGCTATATTTTTGACCAGATTGGTGAAATTCGTAAATGTCCATTTCAATTTCCTTGAAATTAACGAAATGTGTTGATTTTTTGGTTGATGCAGCCGGTCTAATTACTTTGTCAGTAGGAAAGACGAATTATTTATGAAATGCTACAAACACCTACAGCCTAAAACTCTCTTGATCAGTAAAGGTTTTACTGACTTAAGCTTTGTACATGTCATCCAGCTTACCTACTTCTCAGGAACAATGCTGACAGAAAGGTTCAAGTTAGTTGCACCCATCAACCTACCTTTGAGTTACGAATCATTGCTGTCCAGTTAGACGATTACCAGAATTATTTCTGGGATTTGCCAGAGGAGTCACTTGAGTACGGGTAAGAAAGGATAGCAATGCAGCAGTGAAAGCATATATGGACCCTAATTGACTCTCGTGCAACTCAAAAGCACCGAACGCAAATAGAAGGGGAAACAGTGCTTGAATAAGCCCTTGAAATAAAACAGGCTCACGTTGAATTTGCCTGAATAACCGCATACTAAAGCCTCACCAAAAGAAAGGAAATTAATCAGATGGATGTACCCTAAATTTAACGGAAAGCTAACTTTTTCAAAACCTGAAGTTAGGTATACAGTGGTTTGCAATCTAACTGAATTTACGATGCAAACCTGCAACACCCTTATATGCAACCTTTAATCTGAATCTAACATAGGGATATTGAGGTGTCAACAAATTGCTAGCAATAAATACATAAAACTTCTTTTCTGGGTTGAAACGCTGGTGGTGCATTTTAGTAAAGGACAGAGAAAAAGATAGGGTCTTCCTGATCAATTCTCATTTTAGAACGTATGTCCTCAATTCATGAAATTCTGAAGCTTTCGATCCCGATTCTCTGGACGGCAAAATAAGGGTTTCGGGCGATTAAGATGTCCAAAAACGAGTGCTTCAGCGAAGACCATGCTCATAATGAGAATTGCTGGGTCTTACCTTTCTGCTATCTTCTCCCTGACATGGCGGTTGTATTTATGAATGAACATCCAGATCGCACCAATATGATTCTCTAGCTTCTTGGAGAAAGATAGAGTCTTCCTCACTAACCGGGCAATCATCTGTCTCAGGGTGTTGTTCAGTCTTTCGATGAGTGGTGCAGGTAACTGTTCAGGGGGTGGTACGGGTTTAGTGGATTTCAGCCATCGCTGAGACCTCAGATCAACAAAAATTAGGCTCAACTCAGCCCCATCAGACTATTCCAAGAGCTGAAACCCTTATTCTTTCGTGACCCCCTGAACGCTTACGTGGTGCAGGTAGTGTCTTTATGTAAATGACAGAGAAAAATAGCCTCAGACTAGTAGATTGCCGTTACAAAGCTTCTAGCAAAGCCTGATTATTCTCTATCCTTTAAGAAATAGGACTACATCCTTATCTTTAGGCTTCCACTGCGGGTCTTCTACGAATTGGCGGTTGCAGTCTCGGCACTTGTAGTTCTGCTTACCACGCCTGGTGGTACCATTCTTGGAGATTTCGTGAGACCCACAAGTTGGACAGGTCATCTCGATATTCATCTGTTCTACTCCTTCGGAATCTAAGAATGCAACGGTGATGCCTTGTTTTTCTCTATCCTTGGATAAACAAGCTGTACCTAGCAAGGATTGTAGACTGGATTATGGGTAAGCGGCCACTGAGCAGGCTGTAACTCCCGAAAGGGAAAAGGGAGCTACAGCCATTGAGCGGCTGCTTAAGTAATCACCGTAGGCCGATCGCGCCCTGTAAATTCCTTAATTTTCGCCACCTGATCCGCCAAGGTAATCAGATCCCCTAACGCCACTTGGGTATCCTCACCATGTTTAGCGGGGTCGGGTTCGTAACTTTCTAGATAAACCCGCAACGTTGCCCCCTTGGTTCCCGTCCCCGAAAGACGGAACACAATGCGAGAGCCGTCGGTAAACCCAATGCGAACCCCTTGATTTTTGCTCACACTGCCATCCACCGGATCGGTGTAGCTGAAATTATCCGCATAATCCACCGTATAGCCCCCCAAGGTTTGACCCGGTAACGTTGCCAATTGCGCCTGTAATTGGGCCATCAATTCGTTAGCGGGTTCCGAGGGGACTTCTTCATAATCATGGCGAGAATAGAAATTGCGGCCGTAGGTTTGCCAATGCTCTGTCACCAATTGCTCCACAGATTTACCCGTGACGGCTAACAAATTGAGCCAGAACAACACCGCCCACAGACCATCTTTTTCTCGCACATGATTCGACCCTGTGCCGAAACTTTCCTCACCGCAAAGGGTCGCTTTATCCGCATCAAGGAGATTGCCGAAAAACTTCCAGCCCGTGGGGGTTTCGTAGCAATCAATGCCCAACTTCGCCGCCACGCGATCGACGGCGGCACTGGTGGGCATCGATCGCGCCACCCCCGTCAATCCCCCCTGATACCCTGGTACTAACGTCGCGTTAGCCGTGAGCACCGCAAGACTATCGCTGGGGGTGACAAAAAAATGACGACCGAGGATCATGTTGCGATCGCCATCCCCATCGGAAGCCGCCCCAAAATCCGGCGCATTCTCCCCAAACAAAATATCTACCAACTCATGGGCGTAAACCAGATTGGGATCAGGATGCCCCTGGCCAAAATCCTCCAGGGGAACACCATTAATCACCGTCCCCGCCGGAGCACCCAATTGGGTTTCAAAAATCGCCTTCGCATAAGGCCCCGTTACCGCGTGCATTGCATCGACACAGAGGCGGAAATTGCCCGCCGCCATAAACGCCCGAATCCGGTCAAAATCAAACAATTCCGCCATCAATTCACTATAGGGAGCGACGGAATCCATCACCTCCACATCCATCGTCCCCAATTTAAACGAACCGGGGCGATCGAGGTTAATATCCCCAGCAGACAGAATTTTATATTCAGTAATCGTTTGAGTCCGGGCATAGATCGCCTCCGTCACCTTTTCCGGAGCCGGCCCCCCATTGCCAATGTTATATTTAACGCCAAAATCCCCCTCCGGGCCGCCGGGGTTATGGCTCGCAGAAAGGATGATCCCCCCAAAGGTTTCATACTTGCGAATTAGGCAGGAGGTGGCGGGGGTGGAAAGGATGCCCCCCTGGCCGACGATGATTTTACCGATACCATTGGCGGCGGCCATTTTGAGGATGATCTGAATCGCCTGGCGGTTGTAATACCGGCCATCGCCCCCGACAACGAGGGTTTGACCTTCACAGCCCTCTAGACTGTCAAAGATGGCTTGGATAAAATTTTCTAAGTAATGGGGTTGTTGAAAAGCGGGGACGGATTTGCGCAGGCCCGATGTACCGGGCTTTTGATCACTAAAAGGGGTGGTGGAAACAAGCTGTAAATTCATAGGGTCGGGGTGCAGACTTCACGATTACTTATATCATCGTTAGTTGCTCCCATTGCCGAGGGGCATTAACCGGTGAGGATTTGGGCGGCGGTGTAGGGAAGTTGGCCCAAGCTGGGGGAATGGAAAAGCGTATCCCCTTGATAGGTTTGGGCTTCATAGAAGCCATCCACTAATTCTAAACAAACGATCTGCTCTAACTGGGGATCAATGATCCAATATTCCGGAATCCCCCGCGCCCCGTATTCCGAGCGTTTATAGCGATAGTCGCGGTCGCTATTTTCTTTGCTCGGTGAAACCACTTCCACCAGGAGCGCGGGGGGCGGTAGGTCGATGGTAATTGTTGCTCTGGTTGCCCCGCTCAAACTCAGGGCTAACTCTTCCGACAGTACCGTTAGATCCGGAATTCGTACCGTCGCCCTGGCCCCCGTCACCACCAATTCAATCCCCATTCTGAGCCGTTGGGGAGGGATACCCTGCTGTAACAGGAGAGCAAATAAAAGGGAGGTAATCCGTTGATGGCGATCGCTGGCAGGGGGCATAGGCAACAGTTGACCGGCTTCTAATTCAGCATCCCATTGATCAGCAGTATCCCGCTCAAAATAGGCGGCTAAGGTAAGGAGAGGGGGAGAAGCAAGGGCCATAATCGATACTCAAGAACGGAGCCTATCCCCTGTTGTAACACCTGTAGGGGCGTTGGCGTAAGCCTGCCGGAGGCACAAAAATCTTTCGCCCTCCGCAATCTTTCGCCCCCTAACCCCGCTCATAGGAATAAACATCCCCAGATTGGGGGATCAGTTGGCGGGATGTATCCGAAAGGGTTTGCAGATCAGCGGCGGCAATGGGGCGATCGAGAGCCTCCATATTTTGCTGAATCTGTTGGCGGTTCGTCGTCAGGCCCGTAATGATCGGCCCCACGCCGGGCTGATGGTGGAGCCATTGGAGGGCAACTTGAGAGATGGTGAGGTTGTAGCCCTTGGCAATCTTCGCCATCACCTTCAACAAACTTTGCACCCCCGGCCAGCCCCCATGTTTAGCAATCATGGTGGTGTAGTGGAACGTGCGGCCATGATCCATCTCTTGAGGAGGCTGCTGGTCAAATTTAAGGAACTTATTCGAGAGAAATCCCCCCGCTAGGGAACCATAGGGCAGAATCGCAATGCCTTGCGCTAAACAGAGGGCTTGCATCGAAGCTTCCACCCGGCGATCGATCAAGCTGTATTGCACCTGATGGGTTTGGATCGGCGCATATTTCAGGGCCTGCTTCAACATCGGCGTGGAAAAGTTCGTCACCCCCAATTGCCGAATTTTGCCCTGAGCTTGGTAGGTGCAGAGCTTTTCCCACAGCGGCGCAAAATCTAGTTCAGGGTTGTGCCAATGAACTTGGACATTATCGAGATAGTCCCGTTGGAGGTTGCGGAGGGAATTTTCCAGCTTGTATTGAATGTGCTGGGCGGTGGGGGCTTCGTCGAAAAAGACCATTTTCGTGAAAATGCGGCAATCATCGCGGACTTTCAGGCATTGCCCGAGGAGTTTTTCGCTACGGCCATAGATATCGGCGGTGTCGAAACTGTTCACCCCCCAAGCGAGGTAAGTATCAATACTTCGCTGGATTTCAGCAACGGGAAGACTCAGCCAACAGCGGTCATCCAGTTGCCAGCAACCCACGATGAACTGATTTTGACGGGGAGAGGAAGCCATGGTGATGTAGCGAGAATCAGAGGAGGGAGTGGTGATTAGGGGGTGAATGCAGAGGATCCTCCCTCACTAGGATTGAATAGATCCAAGGGCAAATGGCCGTAAGTCCCATTGACCACATCTTCCTCGGATTGGCAGGAGACTAACACGCCGCGATACTGTCCTTCATAGGGTTCGGCGTAGTGTTTTTGGCTGCTGCCGATGAATTTGATATAAACCGGGGTGGAGTCGAGGGCCATGGCCTGCCAATCAAAATGTACCGGATAACCACAGGCGGCTAGATAGCTGCTGAGAGCTTGATAGCCCTGTTGGGCATGATCCGCACAGACCCCAAAGTTTTCTCCTTCGGAAGCTTGGACAATTTGCAAGAGTGCATTCTGGAGGGCTTGCCGCTCATCATCGGAGGTGATCTGCTTTTGCTCCACACAACTGTATTGATTGAGTAGTTGGCGGGCTGCTGTCAACGAGGGGGTCATAGGATTGGGTTGAGACTCCAAAGAATCGGATCGATGATTCAGCATACAACGCTTTTCCTCCCTCAGGATAGCCCTGAGCTAGGGAGAAAGGGGAAACGCTTTGAGCTATCATAAACAGGCCCATCCTGCCGCTGTCTTCTTTGGAGTTGATGACAATGACGGTAGGGTCTGCCCTGGTTGGACGTTATGGATTTAATTGGTTTACAACATACCCTTGATAACAGTGCCTTTGCGGTGCTGTTGGTGACGATGCTGCTCTATTGGGCCGGGGCGGCCTTTCCCCAAATCCCCCACCTGAAGAGTTTGGGAACTGCTGGGATGGTGAGCGCGAATCTGGCGATCGCCCTCCTCCTTGGGGCCCGCTGGATCGAAGCGGGGTATTTCCCCTTAAGCAATCTCTATGAATCGCTCTTTTTCCTCGCTTGGGGGATCACCGCCATTCACCTCTTGGCGGAAAACATGATGCGATCGCCCCTCGTTGGCGTATTCACCGCCCCCCTCGCCATGGGGATCACCGCCTTCGCCGCCCTCACCCTCCCCCCAGAAATGCAACAGGCGGAACCCCTCGTTCCCGCCCTCAAATCCAACTGGTTAATGATGCACGTCAGCATCATGATGATCAGTTACGCCACGCTCATGGTGGGGGCCATCCTTGCCATTGCCTTCTTAATTTGGACAAAAGGCGAAGCCATCACCCTCCATGGCAGTTCCTACGGCGGTGGGGGCGATCGATACAGTAACGCCGAGGAGCGGATCCGCGAACTCTCCGCGCAATCCCTCACCATCGAAATCGCACCCGCCACAGTGGGAACCGCCACCGCCACCCTCCCTCAGTTAACCCCCCCACCCCTCTCTCCCCAACGCCTCAACGTTGCCGCCACCCTCGATAACCTCAGCTATCGGATCATCGGCTTGGGGTTTCCCCTCCTCACCATCGGCATCATTGCCGGAGCCGTCTGGGCTAACGAAGCCTGGGGTTCCTACTGGAGTTGGGATCCCAAAGAAACCTGGGCCTTGATCACCTGGCTCGTCTTTGCCGCCTATCTCCATGCCCGAATCACCAAAGGCTGGCAAGGCCGCAAGCCCGCCATCCTCGCCGCCAGTGGTTTTGTCGTTGTCTGGATTTGCTATCTTGGGGTGAATTTGCTAGGAAAGGGGTTGCATTCCTACGGATGGTTTTTCTAGGGTGAGAAAAAAATCAACCCTGTTTGATCGCAGGGGGAGAATTTCACCCTAAACTTTTAGGCAATGTCCCTTTAATGATGGTGTCCCTGTCCAAATCCGGCAGGTTAACGAGAAACGCTTAACCAGTGGAGTACAAGAACTGTGGAAAATCGCTTTGAACCCCTTGATGGAGATGAGGTGCTTTCGGTTGATGAGTCTTTCCAGATCCTCATCGGTCATCGCACCTTTCGTGTTGGTGAAATTGCCACGGCCTTAAAAAACCAACTCTTAGAGTATGGGATTGGTGGCATCACCACGGAGAAAGAAGGGTGGTTCAACCCCGATGGTATCCCCTGCGAAGCCCTAAAATTTGGGGCCAGTCGTTGGCTCAAGGGTAGAGTCAAAATCAGTATTGATTTCTGCCCTGATCCGGTTCAAACCCCCAGTCGTCCCCCCGCAGCAGCCACAACGCCAGTGGCTACCCCTAAACCTAAGCCTAAGCCTTTGCTGACGGTTGCCCCCCCCGTTACCGATGAATTGGTTACGGCAAACCCTGAACCAGATACGCCGGATGAGGATCTCCTTGAAGCGGTGACGATCGCACCGCCAGAGCCAGGACTGGATGAAGTGGAAACCGGTGAGGCGGCAACGGAGGATTGGTTAACAGCAGAAACGGAGGCCACTGAAGAATTGGTCGTTGATGGGGGATTGGAAACCCTGGAGGATGAGCCGGTGGCGGCGGATCAAGCAGCGGCGGAATTTTGGGATGAAGCCAATGATGATGAACTAGATTTTACCGTTGAGGCTGAGGATGAGTTAGATTTGACCGTTGGCGGTGATGAAGACTTTGGGGAGAATCTCGATTTTGCAGCAGCCGCTGAGGATGAGGGCTTCGGGGATGATCTCGATGATTTTGACCTTGGGGAGGAAACTGTACCAACGGCCATTACCCCCAATGCTGCCGAGGCAGAGGATTTCTTTGGTGCAGAGGGAGATGATGATCCCTTTGGAGATGATGATCCCTTTGGGGAAGACCTTGATATTGAGGAGGCTAGTGATGCTCTCGTCGATGGTATTTTTGAAGATGCGCCCACTAACCTAGCGACTGAGGAGGATGATTTCGATCTGAGTGGCGACATTTTCGGCAGTGATGAGCTAGGCGCTGAGGATGATGGCACGAATGAAGATAGTTTGTTTGATATTTCTGATGAAGATGAGTTTGAGGCGGGGGTCGCTGTCTCGGGTGGGGATGTGATTGCTCTAGAGGATGCGGAAGATATTTTTGGCGATGATGATGATACGGATTGGGGCCTCTCTGGGGATGATGAGGATGATCTTTTTGGTGCGACTGTCCCTGGAGATAAGGGTGAGGATGTGATTGCAGATATCTGGCAGGATATTGATGAGTTGAGTTGATGGTATGGAGTGCGCTCCATTGTCGTGTTGATCAGGAGTTGCGCGGGCGATCGCTCCTCCCTCCCGGTGCTAACTTGTTGTTAGCCGTCTCCGGCGGTCAAGATTCCCTCTGTTTGTTGAAACTTTGTGTCGATCTGCAACCCCGTTGGGGCTGGCGGTTGGGGGTGGCCCATTGTGATCATGGTTGGCCCAGCGATGGGGGGATTGCGGCCCATGTGGGGGCGATCGCCCACCAGTACCAACTCCCCTATTATCAAGCGACGGCGGACAATCTCCCCCAAACCGAAGCCGCCGCCCGAGTCTGGCGTTATCAAGCCCTGACAAGAATTGCCCAAGCAGAGGGCTATGGGGCGATCGCCACCGGCCACACCCAGAGCGATCGCGCCGAAACCCTCCTATTGAACCTGATCCGGGGGGCAGGCATCGAAGGCTTAGGCACATTACCCTGGCAACGCCCCCTCACCGATACCCTCCAACTCATTCGCCCGTTACTCACCATCACCCGCCCCGAAACCGGCGAATTCTGCCAACACCATCATCTACCCATTTGGGAGGATGTCCTCAATCAAAACCGCCATTATCGCCGCAACCGCCTCCGGTTAGACATTTTCCCCCAACTGCGCCAGGAATTTAACCCTCAAGTGGATCGCGCCATGGCCCAAACAGCGGAACTCCTCACCAGCGATCGCGACTACCTCCAGGCCCAAGCCGCCCAACTCTGGCAAGCCAGCTACAGCCCCGATCCCCCCCAATTAGCCCGGCAGATCATTGCTCACAGCCATCTCGCCCTCCAACGGCGCGTCCTGCGCCAATTCTGCCAACAGCACCTCCCCAGAGCGATCACGTTCCCCCAAATCGAAGCCCTGATCCCCCTCCTCACCGCCCCCCAAAGGAGCCAAAGCAGCACCTTATCCGGGCAATTCCTGCTTAGGGTTGAGGGGGATTGGCTGCGCCTGGTTGATAGTAAGCATGGCTAAGGTAAGGAGCCGCTTGGAGCGTGGCAACTTGATCCCCCACTTGTACCGTTGAACCCGCTTCTCCCGCTTTGGTTTTGACATAACCGAGGGCGATCGCTCCCCCAACCATGACCGCCACGCTCGTAACTTCCCCCACCTTTGCCCCCCCTTGTAGAATGGCCGTTCCCACCGCTACAGGGGTTGAGAGGGGAATCTGCCAGAGCCGTTGCTTCACCCCTTGATAGGTATTGAGCCGAGCAACGGTTTCCTGGCCAATGTAGCAACCTTTCGTAAAGGAAATGGCCCGCCACAACCCCGCCTCAAGGGGGTTATATTGTTCCGTCAACTCTGCCCCCGGAGCCGGGCGGCCCTGGATAATCCGCAAAGTTTCCCAATGAGCATCATCCAAGGGAACCGCCCCCTCCACCATTAAACCGCTCCAAACCGTGGCAGCCAGATCAGCCGTCACCCAAACCTGATAACCCGGCAAGTCTAACCCCGTCCCCGCCATCAATTGCACGGGAACTCCGGCGATCGCAACGGTGCAATGGGCAAAATCGGGGCTAGGGGGGTTAGTAATACCGCAACGGTTGAGGAGGGCGGTTGCTTGGGGGCCAACGAGGGTAAACAGCGTATGGGTTTCAGAAAGATCGGTAATGGTGACGCGATCCATGGGGAAGATATAGCGATCCAGCCAGGTGATCAGGGGGGCCGCTTGACCAGGGGAGACCGTTATCCAGAGGCGTTCCCCCCAAGACAACACCGTTGCTAAATCGAGGGTTCGGGCTGTGGAGTTGACGAAAACCGTTTCGCAGCCTTGACCCGGTTGGAGAGAGGCGATCACATTCGTCGTCTGATTATGGAGGAATTGACGACAATCCGCCCCCGTCAATTCCAGGCGACCCCAGGCACTCTGATCCACCAAAGCCACCCCCGATTCCAGGGCCATTACTGCGGCCATATTCTGACCAAAATCAAGACTGTGGGCAAGAACCATAACAAACCTGTGCAAAGAAGCTAGATGAGATTTTTGATTATACCTGATGCTTCAAATGAGTTCGGCTGAAGTGGATGAGATGGAGATCATCATTCTAATTTTGATCTCTGCACTGCGGTGATATTTTTACGTTGTAATCATCGGCATCAACCATTGTTCAACTTCTTTAAGATACGCAGTTAACCCTGTTAGTTTTCCCCTTTGGTGTAGTATCTCTAGACTGGTTGTCTCCCAACATTGCTGTTCCCTAGCGGGATCAGAACCCGTCAGTCGTTCAAGAGCAACTTTAGGGTTACGAATTCGTTCCGGCTCTTCTCTAGAGTTAGAGCGTAAGCGATGAGACTCCTCACAAGGATCAAAATTCAGCAGGGATTTGATCTCTTGCAAAATCTGTGTTTCCTGTTCATTCAAGGGGATAAATCCATTTAAAACCCAAGCTTCACGCATTCGGTTTGGTGTCCCGATCACAATTGCTAAGGGTGATTGAGCGTTACGGTAGTTTGAACAAGCTTGCTCAATTCCGGGTCTCCGCTCCGGTTGATTATCTAAATCACGAATAAAAATAACTGCCTTAATAGATCGCCTATTCTTGAGAAATTCAATCACCTTTAAAATCTTGTTTGTTGCTGCACTATCCGCTTTCCGCGCTCCATCTTTGTCATGCCCTAAAAACCTAGGGATGCGCAAACCGTCACGGTTCGCCCGCTCAACAATATCCTTAAGATCCTTCCAGCATGAATACGGAGTTCCCAAATCTAACCCTGCCCACTGAAATAAATATTGCAAAGAGTCATCCTCTAACCAATCCAGCTTTTCTAGTCATACACGTTCAGCAAGCTTGGTGGCGATTTCAGCATCTGCACCACTTTCTACAATCACGATAAATTCATCCATTGACCGCTCCCATAATCCAATCTTCGCCCTCAGCATCCCAAAATTCACCCGTAGTTAAAGTTTGTTGTGCCCACTCTACGTCAGGATGCTCGTCTAATCGTTTGCAATTTGTAAACCCTGATTGGCTATTGCTGAGAATATGAACCTGGGATGGCGTTAGTTCATCCACGATGTAAGGCGAGTGGGTAGAAAAAATAATCTGTAGATTTGGATTATCCTTAATGATCTCTTTGAAAACCGTCATTAATTCCCGCTGTGCTTTAGGGTGTAGCCCTTGCTCAATATCATCAAGGAGGACAAGATTAGGTTTTCTGGGATTCATTAATACCGTTAGCAAGCCTAAAGTTAACATTGTTCCTTCACTGATAGCATGGGCAGGAATTCGTTCACCGGTATTCATATCTAACACCACCTCTTGACCGGCAATTTCTTGACGCTCTTCATAGGAAATTGATTTGCCATCAACTTCAATTAAACGTTGTCGATTAACAAGCACTTTAGCTCGCCGAATCCCGACCTTCTGAACTCCTGGAACGACTTGTTTTAACATCTCCTGTAAATCTTCAAACTGATTTTGAGCTTCATTTCGCAGGTAGTCTAGGGTTGGGGCTAATCCTGAACCATCGAATTCAACCCTTGGAGTCACGGCTTCACTATAGTCTGCTTTAGCTAAATTACTGGCTATAAGTTTGAGATAAACCGTATACTTTAACGCCTGAGGAATGGGATCAGAAGCGTTATCTAGTGAGCAATGCCAGCCTTTAATATTCCCTGGTTTTTCACTAGTTTCCCAGAATCCTATTGGCAACCATCCAGATCCACGTTTCTCAAATTGATAGCCAGCTTCCCATGGTATCGAATCTCTAAATCTCCAGAAACCATTCACCGAGACTGATACCTTGTCCTGTCCAGTAGTCGCAATAAAGTCCGGTGAATTTTGCTGTCCAAAGACACTTTGGAAGGGTGAACCCACCAGCCGACTCAGATAGTGTAGCCCTTGCAAAATTGATGTTTTACCGGAGCTATTTTGTCCGACGAGGGCGTGTAGGCGTGATTCATCTAGATTGAGCGTGGTGGATTGATGACCTTTGAAATTAATCAGTTTGACGGTTTGAAACATTGTTGATCCTTGATGACAATTGGGCCAGAATTACCACAACAGTAGGGTGTTCACCACCCTATCTTTCGGAGTTGCCTTAAGGTTCGATGCCCTGTTGTCGCAGTTGTGCCTTCAATTGGGCTAACTCCGCCAAAGCTGCCTCTGCCCGTTGGCGTTCAGCTTCTGCTCGTTGGGATTCGGCTTCTGCTCGTTGGGATTCGGCTTCCGCTCGTTGGGATTCGGCTTCCGCTCGTTGAGATTCAATTCGGGCCTGTTCCTCTGGCAATAACAACAAATCCCCTTCCGGCGTGAAAAAGCGTAACCATGGGGCCGTTTCCCTTTGTATTGTTCCCTCCCAAATCCCCAACCAGAGGCCGAGGGATTCACACCAAAGCCAGCCGCGATCGCTCTTTGCTAACGGCTCATAACCCTGACCTCCCAAATGCCAACCCTGCAACGATTGAGGGGCAAAGGGATCATAAACAAAATAGTCCCGCGTGCTAAAGACCCGCTCATAGATCCGCTTTTTCGTCACCTGATCCTCCCGTGCCGTGGAGGGAGACATTAACTCCACAATCACATCAGGGTAGCGGCCTCCCTCTTCCCAAACGACCCAACCCTGCCGCTCTTGGCTCCCGTCCACATCCAGAACGGCAAAAAAGTCCGGGCCGCGAAAATCCCGATTCCGGGCCTGCTCACTACTGAAATAAATGAACATATTGCCGCCGGTGAAATAGTCATCTCGCTCCGCCAGGGCAACATGGGTGGCAGCGATGAGCACATTCATGGCAATGCGGTGGCGATTGCTTTCCAAGGGTTCTCCATCGTCAAAAATGAGATCCGTGGGGGGCATGGGTGGCTCCCAGGGAGTCGCCTCTGCCTCTACTATTGGTGTATCTTGCGTGAGTTCAGCAGCCATAAGGATTGCCCCCGCGAGAATGTTAGATGGTATGAATTTATCACAAATACACTCAAAGCAGTAAATTGGAGAATGTGCTTATGACCCGCTACATTCAAGCAAACCCTTACCCCTACCCCTATAACGGCGATTTGCGTCCGGAAAATACGGCATTGATCATTATTGATATGCAGACGGATTTTTGTGGCGTAGGGGGGTATGTGGATCAGATGGGCTATGATTTATCCCTGACCCGTGCGCCCATTGAGCCGATCCAGGGCTTGTTAGCGGTGATGCGATCGCAGGGGTTTATGATCCTTCATACCCGTGAAGGCCACCGCTCAGACTTGACGGATTTGCCCCCCAATAAACGGTGGCGCAGTCAGCAGATCGGCGCAGGCATCGGCGATCCTGGCCCCTGTGGGCGGATTTTAATCCGGGGGGAAGCCGGTTGGGAAATTATTCCGGAATTGGCCCCGTTGCCGGGAGAGGCGGTAATCGATAAGCCCGGTAAAAGTGCGTTCTATGCGACGGATTTAGAATTATTGCTCCATCGCAATGGCATTGCAAATTTAATCCTCACCGGGATTACTACCGATGTTTGCGTTCATACGACGATGCGCGAGGCTAATGATCGGGGGTATGAATGTTTAATTCTCTCCGACTGTACCGGAGCGACGGATGATGGCAACCATCAAGCTGCCCTGAAAATGGTGACGATGCAGGGGGGCGTATTTGGGGCGGTGGCAGATTCGCAGGCGGTGTTGAGGGCGATCGCCTAAGCCGCCACCTGAATTTGGCCATGGAGTAATGCCTCCACCTGACTCGCCATCACCGGCTTAGAAAACCAATAGCCTTGGAGGGAGTGACAACCGATTTCCGTGAGCCGTTCAACATCATTCTCCGTTTCCACTCCCTCCGTAATCACCGTTAAACCAATACTTTTCGCCAGTTCCACAATGCCCCGGATCATCTGCCATTGCTCTTGCACCACAAAGGAGCGGTCAATTTTTAACACATCCACCGCCAACTGATGGAGACGCGCCAAGCAAGAATAGCCCGTGCCAAAGTCATCCAAATACACCTGTAGCCCCGAAGCTTTCAGAGCTTGGAGTGTGGCAATGGCGATCGGGTTTTCAATCACCGTGCTTTCGGTAATTTCCACCCGCAGACTGCCAGGAGCCACCGGATACTGGGCGATCATCGCCGTCACCTGATGGGCGAGATTACTGCGTAACAACTGCAACGGCGAAAGATTGACGCTCATCGTCAGGGGAACCCTGCGGGGAAATTGGGCCTGCCAATGGGCCAGTTGTTGACAAGCCTGCTCAAAGACCCAAAGACCCAAATCATGAATTAAATGCAATTCTTCCGCAATGGGAATAAATTCAGCAGGAGAGATAAAACCCCGCTGGGGGTGTTCCCAGCGAATCAGGGCCTCAAACCCTTGGATGCAGTGGGTGGTGGCGCAGACGATCGGTTGATAGTAAATGCAAAAATCACGGCTATCCCAAGCCTGCAAGAGGTCTTTTTCGAGGCGGAGCCTTGCTAGACCGGCAGCGGTGAGGAGAGATTGAGCCGCCATCTGATCATCCTCAATTGTCGTGGTCAGACGGAGCAGTCGATCGGTATTATTGGCGGCGATATGGAGCAGATGCTGCCCCTGTTCTGTGTGGACATTGATTTTCCCACTGAGCAACAGGCCCAAGGCTCCCCGAATCGATGTCAGTGGTGTCCGCAGTTCATGACTAATCTCTGCGGTTGAGAGCGTCAAGTCCGGCTGAACTTCAGGGTGAAGGTAATGCGATGGAGGGGAGTCCATGGTGATTGGGGGGTTTGCCAATGTGGGAACAAACGTCATATTACCCTTTCTTGAGTTTAAGCATTACTTAAGATAACTGGAGCAATCACGGTAATGGGGTTATCTGTGATCCTGACTTTTATCCTAGGCAACAATTGTGAAAAACTTGGGAAGAATTGAGCGGCAATCCTCCGTAAAATCCCTGGGGATTCCTGCAAATTTTTTCCTCTGTTCAGAATGGGGTGTTTATTCTCCGTGGAATCTCTGGTTTTTCTCCCCTGGGCATGGGCCTGGCCAATCGGCATGAATACAGACGAAAATCCGGCGAGATGGGGATAAAACTGTGGATTGACGATAGTCGGGAAACCATCAAGCCGGAGTCGGAAGGCGGGAAAGGCGATCGCCTAGAGGGGGAGGGAATTGCTTAAGGTAATGTCGAAATCAGCATTGGGATCAACGGTATAGAGATCGACAGACCGTCGTCCTAAAAGTAGGCCACCTAAACCCCCGGCGGCCGCCCCGCCCAAAATGCTACCGACGGAAATTCGCGACCCCGTGAGCACAGAAATCACCGAAGCCGCTGCGGCCCCGATGGCAGCCCCTTGAATAATGGAGTCACCATCTGCACCGCGCCGCACCCGCTCTGTTTTTGTAACCAGTTGGGATTCACCCTCTAAAACAAGGCGATGATGGCCCACGACAATTTCTTTGGCCACAAACCGCACCCCTTCATCTTCTAAAACTTCAATTTCCCCTTCAATAACTGTGCCTTGGGGGATGAGAATGCGATCGCCGCGATCGCGCACATTGGCCGCCAACACCAGGGTAAAGGGCATCTCCTCCGTTTCATTTTTAGCCAGGAGAATTTTTTCCGTCTCTGGATCGGCGGCTTGGGTGGGGAATGTCGTACCGCTGGGAATGGTGGCCCGGGAAATATCTGGTAATCGTTGGGCCTGAGCAACGGGTATCAAGGGCAGGGCAGCGGTGAGGCCAAGGGTAATCGTGAGGAGAGTGGCGGTGGTGCGCCGCGTCAATGCAATCATGGGAAAGGTTAGGGTAGGAGTTATCGGCCCGCGACGTTCAGATTCTGATGGGAGTTCCGTACTGTGGCTAAATTCACCCTCAGCACCCGCCTCTTGCTCTCCCACCTCCTCGTCATGGTGGTGGGTCTGGGGACGTTTATGCTCATTGCCAAATTTTCCTCCCCCCGGTTTTTTGTGTTGCGCTTGGAGCAGTTGGAGCAGCGGGGTTTGGTGACGGTGCGATCAGCCCGCACCTATCTCATTGATGGCTTTGAAAGCGCTTGGAACAGCAGCAGCCTCTGGTCGGTGGTGATTGGCGGCACAACGGCGGGAGCCTTAAGTCTGTGGCTCTCCCACCGGATCACCCAACCCTTGAGTGAAATGAGCAAAATTACTCAAAAATTCGCCTCGGGTCAATTACAGGAACGGATGCCCGCCACTGAAATTCCGGAATTAAATGCTTTGGGGCAAAGCTTTAACCGGATGGCGAAAAGTTTAGAGGGGGTGGAAACCCGCCGTCGGGAATTAATTAGTGATCTCACCCATGAGTTGCGCACACCCTTGACGGTGATGCGGGGCTATTTGGAGGAGTTGGCCGATGGTCGGTTAGATCCTTCGCCAGAATTGTATGTGCGTTTAGTGCGGGAAACCCAACGGTTAGAGCGCCTCACCCACGATCTTCAGGAGTTATCGAAGGCGGAGGCGGGCTATTTACCCATTCATCTCCAGCGGCTGGACTTATTGCCCCTCTTGCAGGGGGTGATGGAGCGGTTTCAGGATCAGTTGATGGATGATGATCCGGTGTTGATTTTGGATTGCCCGGCGGATTTACCGGCGGTCTGTGGGGATTTTGACCGGACGGAACAGGTGATGATGAATTTGGTGGGCAATGCCCTGCGCTATACGGAGGAGGGGACGGTGCAGATTCGGGCCTGGCGATCGCCCCCCCTGGTTTGGATTGCCGTGGTGGATACGGGGATCGGCATTGCCCCGGAGGATCTGCCCTATATTTTCGAGCGGTTTTGGCGGGCGGAGCGATCGCGCTCCCTCCATAATGGCGGCACGGGCATTGGTTTGGCCATTAGTCGCCGCTTAATCGAGTTACAAAATGGCCATATTGAGGTGCGGAGTGAACTGCATCGGGGTAGCACCTTTCAGTTTTGTCTTCCCATGGCGTGAAACCTGGATTTAGCCAACGGGAATTCTGCGCTAAGATCAGAGTTAAGGATTGCATGGGTTTATGATTAACGCCACCATTGAGTATTGTGTGGAGTGGCTCCAAACGGGCTATCACCAACTTTACGGCTCTGAGCCAAACCCTTGGCTGGGCATTCTCACGGAAGCAACCGCTGTCACGCTCAAGGCGATCGCCGCCAGTAATGCCGCCTATCATGATGTGGAGCATACTGTGCTTGTCACCCTCACGGGGGAAGCGCTGTTGCGGGGCAAACAGCAGCGGGAGGGCAATGTCACCGTGGCAGATTGGGGCCATTGCCTCCTAGCGTTGCTGTGCCATGATATTGGCTATGTGCGGGGGGTTTGTGGGGGCGATCGCCCCAGTTATCGGCTCTACACCACAGGGGTAGGGGAACAAATGATCAGCCTCCCCCCCGAAGCCACCGATGCCAGCCTCACCCCCTACCATGTCGATCGCAGTCTCGCCTTTGTGGCAGAGCAATGGGGCCAATCTGCCGAAATTGACCTCGCCCGCATTCAATCCGGCATTGATCGCACCCGCTTCCCCATCCCCCAAGGCTCTCCCTATGATCACAAAACCGATTACCCCGCCCTGATCCGGGCCGCTGATCTATTGGGGCAATTGGCCGATCCCCGCTATCTCCAAAAACTCCCCGCTCTCTTTGCCGAATTTGCTGAAAATGGCACGAATCAGCAATTGGGCTATAGCCATGCCGGGGATTTACGGGCGGGGTTTCCCGGTTTTTTTTGGCAGGTGGTTTATCCCTACATTGAACCCAGCCTGCCCTATTTACGAGCAACCCAAGCCGGCCAGCAGGTGATTACCAATCTCTACGGCAATGTTTTCATCGTGGAGCATGAGTTACACTCAAAAGCAGTGCAACGGCAGGATGGCAGGAAACCCCTTCCATCTAGTCCTTAACCCCCCTTGCTCATGCCTAGCTCTGCTCCTCTCCTTGCGCTTGATTTTGACGGTGTGATTTGTAATGGTTTGTCGGAATATTTCCAAACCACCTGCCGCGCCTATGGTGAAATCTGGGGTGTGGAACCCTTGGGGGATTGGGAAGCGGATTTTTGTGTGCTACGGCCAGTGATTGAAAGTGGTTGGGAAATGCCGATTTTGCTGCGGGCTTTGGCGATGGGGGTGACACGGGAGGCGATCGCCCAGCATTGGCCCCCGATTCGCGATGAAATCGTCAAAGCGGAACAGTGCGATCGCATTAGGATCGCCACGATCGTTGATCAGGTGCGCGATCGCTGGATCCAGGAAGACCTTAACGGCTGGCTTGCCCTCCATCGCTTCTATCCCGGCGTTCTAGAGCAACTGCAAACCTGGTTAGCGGCGAAAACGCCAGAACTCTGGATCATCAGTACAAAAGAAGGCCGCTTTATTGCCCAACTCCTCCATCAACAGGGGATCAACTTCCCCAAGGGGCATATTTTCGGCAAAGAAGTCAAACGCCCCAAAGCCGATTCCCTCCGGCAACTCCTCTTTCAACAGCCCAGCGCTTGGTTTGTGGAAGACCGGATGGAAACGCTGCAAAATATTGCCGATCAGCCCGATTTGCAAGTGGTGGAGCTATTCCTCGCCGCTTGGGGCTACAACACGGCCCAAATGCGGGATTTTGCTGAAAAGCATCCCCGGATTCGGTTGTTGAGTTTGGCGCAGTTTCATGGGGGTTTTGAGGATTGGGGGAATGGGGAATAGGGAACGGGGAATAGGGAACGGGGAATAGGGCAATCTCACTTCCCACTTCCCACTTCTCACTTCCTACTTCCCACCAATAGCGGCAACACCGCCCCCACCAATAACCCCACCGCTACCGTTGCGGTTAACAGGATGCCAAAGGGGATTTCGACCGATTCCCAGGTGAGGAACCGGAGCGTCAGGGGGGTGATATTTTGGATGGAGACGGTGGCCACTAAAAGCAGACAGGTGCCGAGGATGATGGCGGTGAGGAGATTGGCGATCGCTCGCATGATTGAATTTTCCTATGCAATTTCCAGCAGAGCGATTAAAATAAATCCTAACTCTTGGAGTTGATTGTATCCTAGCCTTAGCCCACCCGATGTCATTAAACTGCCGTGAGTATTCCTGAATCCACCAACGCTAATAATCTCCGCAGCGAAATCAACCGCCTCAAAGAGGAGTTGCAAACCCGTGATCAACTGGTGCAGCAGCTTTCTCAAGAACTTTTCCGCTTGGTCAAGGGCAATACTGAGTTTATGCCTCAGCCGGAGGTTTCCGATCGCCACAAGGCGGAAATGCGGATGTTGCGGGAGCAGCTTCAGGAGGTGGAGCAGCAGGTGACGTTCTATCAACAGCAGATCGCGGCGCGGGATCAGGAAGTCCATGGGCTACGGCGATCGGTGCAGGAGTTGAGCGATCGCAGTCGGATGTTAGAGCAGGCGTTACAGGAAATGCCCCACATTTACCGCCGCAAGTTTGAGGAGCGGATGGTTCCCGTCAAGGAAAAAATCGAACGGATTCAGCGGGAAAACCGGCAGTTACACGTTGAACTCCAAAGTGTCAGCTATCGCCTCGCGGTGAAAACCCGACGCACCACGAATAAAGTGGATTTACCCGCCTTCGGTCGCACCCATCCCGGCCCCATTCCCCGGTTCGGTACGGTTTAATCCCACGGATGGTAAGGGGGCGATCGCCCCCTAGGATCGGCTAAACCCAAAGGGAGAAGGCCCCTAAGCCTTCTCCCTTTCCGGCAAAGCCCGCGCCATAGCAGAGCCATGGCATGAGAGCAAGGGAAGGGCGATCGCCTACGCCGAAGTGGAGGGGGGCGGCGTAACGATGCTTACGGGCGGTTCCGTTGGAGCGGTTGCCCCCGATACCGGCCCTTGACCGGCATCATTTTGGAGCAGACCCTTCACCTGAGCAATTAATTCCCCTAGCTTGCCCTCTTCAAGCAGGCTATTAATTAACGCTAAACCACTGGTGGAAAACATTAACTGATTGATTTCCCCCATCGTATTGCCATTGCCCCCACCAGGAAACGCATAGATTTTCGCATCCCCTAAGATCCCCGGTTGCGGTGCTAAAGCCCGGGCCAATTCTGGCAATTGATCGGCAATTAAGGGGAAAAGACTTTGAATCACATTGGCGGTAATATTGGCTTGATTTAAGGCATTATCCGCATCAATTAACGCCCGTTTCCCCTCCGCTTCTGCCAACTCCTTAAAGCGATTCGCTTCCGCCAACGTGCGGATGGATTCCGCTTCGAGTTCAGCGGCTTGGCGGGCAATTTCCGCTTGCCGACGACGGCGGAATACATCGATTTCGACCACGTTTTGATCAGCGATTTGTTTTTCCTGGGCGGATTGTTCCGCTTGAATGATCGAGAGGCGGCGCGATCGCTCCGCTTCCTCCACCGCTTTAGCCGTGACCACCGCAGATTCTGCGGTGGCTTTTTCCGCTTCCGTGGCGAGGCGTTCCCGCTCTTTATTGACAATGGCGATCGCCGCCTGTTGTTGGGCAATTTTCGACTCTTGATCCGCTTCCGCCACCTCAATTTGCGCCCGCAGTCGTGCCGATTCTACCTCTTGATTTTGGAGAATTTTATTGCGCTCAATTTTAGCCAATTCCTGATCCTGAGCTTCCTGAATTTCCCGCGCTTTTTGGGCTTTGAGAGCTTCAAGTTCCTGATTTTTAGTCAGGCGGAGAGCTTCCAATTCTTGGGCTTGATTGAGTTTTGCCTCTTCTTTAGCCTGCACAATCGCCAGGGTTTTCTTCTCAGCATCTCGTTCTTGCTCCTCAATTAAAACCTGTGTGGTTAACTCCACCTCCCGCTTTTGTTGAATCGAGCGTTGAATGGTTTCGGTACGCAGCCTCACCCCTTGGGCATCGAAAAAGTTATTTTCGTCGTAGGTATCGCTTTCTTCAATTTCAGAAATGGCAATATTGTTCAGCGTTAACCCGACTTTTTTGAGATCCTGCTGAATCAAATTCAATACTTCATCGGCAAACCCCAACTTATCCGAGTCAATTTCCGCCAAACTCTTCCGTTTTGCCGCCGCCCGAATTGCATCATCAGCCCGTTTTTCCAAGGCTTCTTTAATATCCGGCTCGGCAATTTTGCCCTGCTTCGACAGCCGCGCCGCCGCCATACTCACATCCTGATCCACCGCATTAATGCAGACATAAAAAGTGACGCGCATACTAGCCCGTAAATAATCCTGAGTCCGTACTGCTAAGGCTCCGGTGCGCTCCACATCAATGGAAATTTCCCGCAACGGCACACGGGTCAATTCATGAAATCCGGGTAAAACAATGCAGCCCCCATTGAGAATTACACTTTTTTGCTTACTAAATAATCCCCCCGTGCGGACAAAGGCCTCGTTATTGGGGGTAATGACATAAAACAGTTTGTACGTCCACAACGCTAGGAGCAAAAAGACAATAATGCTCACCAAACCTGCCACACCAATTAACAGCGTTCCCCCCATATTCACTAAGGTTTCTGTTACCGGGGGGTTGGTGTTGGCTTGGGCGAGGATGATCGGTTCTGTTTTTGTTTCACGGTAGGGGAGGTAATTATTGCTCAAGGGTCGGTGAGGGGGAGGAGCTGTGGCTAAATCCGGGAGAGATTGGAGTAGGTGAAGCCAAATGTTCATGGGGATTAACTCCGAGTGTCTTGAATAGAATTGTTTTGACGGAGCCAACGGTCTTCGTCGGCACTGTCTTTGGCAATGACGAGATAGCTGTGATCCCTTTGATCAATGACGAGGACTTGATCGCCGCGATGGGGGGTAAAGGTGGCCCAGTGGGGCAGGGCGGCGCTGATCGTGACGAGGCTGTTATAGGGGTCGGTGACATCGACTTGACCGACTTTGCCCTCGGTGAGTTTGGGTAAATTTTGACTGGCAACCGTACCGAAGCAACCGATGAGGCGATCGCCCCCCGCATCCTCGCCAAAGGGGGCCAACAACTGCCCAATGGGCCGACACAGCATCGCCCCCAAATAGAGGGCAACCCCCAAGGAACTCAGGAAAATCAGGCCACTCCAGCCGATGACTCGATGGGGCATTGCCCCCAATAGATAGCCCGCTGTGGCATTCAACAACCAACCCAACAGGCCCCACAGGCTTAAATCCGTCGCCAGCAGCAACAGTAACGGCGTGCGCCCTAGCCCCAACCACAGCAAAACCGGCAGCACGCCCCCAGCATTGAGGTCGGCGGCATCCACATCCCCCTCCAGGTCTAGCTCATCATCGCCACCCCCCGTGGCCATTACCAGGATAAACAAGACAAAACCGAGACCTAAAATAATCCAGTAGGGGAGGTTGGCAAGGCTATAGAGCATGGGAGGGGGGGCGATCGCTATCTCCCCTAGCCTAGACCCGGATTTCCCAAATGTCTAAGGATCACCATGATTTTTAATGTTTGGCGGTGCAATCCATTTCCAACTTTGGGACAAGAAACAAATTAGAATAGACAAGTAAACTCCCATCCCTTGCCCGCGAATATCCATGCAATTTATTGACTACGCCGAAATTGAAGTAAAAGCCGGAGATGGGGGGGATGGGATCGTTGCCTTTCGTCGCGAAAAGTATGTGCCGGCCGGCGGGCCAGCGGGGGGCAATGGTGGCCGAGGGGGTTCGGTGTACCTTGAAGCCGTGGAGCAGTTACAGACGCTGCTGGATTTTAAATATTTGCGCCTGTTCAAAGCCGATAACGGCAAACGGGGCGGCCCGAATAAATGTGCCGGGCCATCGGGGGAGGATCTGACGATTAAAGTCCCCTGCGGCACGATGGTTTATCGCCTTGACCCGGAAACGGAAACGGAGGAGTTGATTGGCGATCTGGTTTATCCCCAGCAGCGGCTCCGGATTGCGGTGGGGGGCAAGGGTGGTTTAGGCAATCATTGTTTTCTCACTAACCATAACCGCGCTCCGGAGTTGGCGCTACCGGGTCGGGAAGGGGAACATTTTTATCTACGGTTAGAGTTGAAATTGTTGGCGGAGGTGGGGTTAATTGGCTTACCCAATGCGGGGAAATCGACGTTAATTTCGGCTCTCTCATCGGCTCGGCCCAAGATTGCTGATTATCCCTTTACCACCCTTGTCCCGAATTTAGGGGTGGTGCGTCGCCCGACGGGGGATGGGACGGTGTTTGCGGATATTCCCGGTTTAATTGCGGGGGCCCATGCGGGGGTGGGTTTGGGCCATGACTTTTTGCGCCACATTGAGCGGACGCGGGTTTTGGTGCATCTCGTTGATGTCACCGTTGATGATCCCCTCAAGGATTACCGGACGATCCAGGCGGAATTAGCGGCCTATGGTCGGGGGTTGGGCGATCGCCCCCAAATCCTCGCCCTCAATAAAATTGATGCCCTGGATGGGGAAATGAGCGGGTTTATTCAGTCAGAATTTGCCACCATTACCACCGATCCCATTTTCCTGATCTCGGCGGTATCCCATCAGGGTTTAGAGGCCATGCTGCATCATGTTTGGCAGGTGTTGGATGCGGCGGTGGCGGCGGCGAAGGAGGAGGAGGGGCGATCGCTCCCTCCCATGACAGCAGCGGCGATGTTCACCCATGGCCAAGACGAAAAAGTTTTCGCCCCGACCTTAAAGGACTAAATCCCCGCTGCCTAACCGTGGGCATCGAGCCATTCCCGCAATTCTAGATCGGTAATAAAATCCCAAGCCGCTTCCGCCAAAGCTTCCAATTGTTCCCCAGAAAGGGCCTTGAGTTTGGCCTGGACATCGGATTCCAACTTGCCAAACCGCCGGGTGAGCAACCGTTGAATGATGCCCAATTGCCCCTGCTGAATCCCCTCTTGGCGACCCACCTGAATCCCTTGGTTTTTTCCTTGGCGGATCCCCTCCTTGTAGCCCTCATCGCGGCCCACTTGGATCCCTTCTTGGATCCCTAACTCCCGGCCCTGCTCCACGCCTTCACGCACCCCTTGCATCTTGCCCATTTCCACCCCTTCCTTGAGGCCCTCTTCCCGACCAAAGACGAGCGATCGCCGCTGATCTGAAATGAAAAACAATTGCTGTTGCAAAATATCAAACTCTTCCCGATTGAGAGTTTCCTCACGGGCGAGGGCAAAGGCTTGGCGAATTTCCGTCACTTGGCGTAGGGGTTCGGGGATCGTTTCTAACTTGGCAGCATTTTGGATGAAATAAATCCAAAAATCCGCCATGGTTTCTAATTCATTGAGTTTTTTCGTAAACTTTGGCAATTCAACAAAAACTAAGGCTAATTCATTATTGGGATATTCAAACCCCTTTTCCACTTCCTGAAGCGTAAACCGAGAAATCACATCCGGCTGCTGCTCAAACATCGTGAAATCGACAATATTTAACGCCACCAAGGGGTTAATATCCCGTTGCACTTCTTCGCGGCTAATTTGAAACCCATAACTTTTTGCCGCATTGTATAAAACCCGTTTCCCCAAGGTGGGCAAATTTAACACCTGCAACTCAATGACGCAAGCACTGCCACCGTTGACTTTTGCCCGCACCGTCAAGGGCGTATGCTGTACCCCCGGTAATTGCACCGTGAGATAGGGATCGCGCACCACCGTTGATTCAATCACCGGCTGACTTTCATAGAGCAGGGCATTGAGCAAGCTGACAATCAGATCCGCACTTTTGGCAGAACCAAAAATGCGTTTAAACGCAAATTCTGTGCGGGGGTCAATAAAAGCCATGGGTTTCTAATACTAGAGGGGCTGAGGAGAGCGCAGCTTACGCCACAATGTATCATATTGCAACTGAGCAGCCTTAGGCAGGGGATCGAGAAATTCACTGCGGTTGAGAATTTCCATGGCCGGTAATTCCATGGTGTTGGCTTGTAAATCCGAGGGCCATTGGTCGCGGGGGATATTGAGCAGACTGGGGGCGGCTCCTGGGGTAAATAGGGAAATATTTTGTGCCGATCGCCCCTGCCAACAGAAATCAATCCAGTCCTGGGCGCGAGCATCGAGGCGATGGCCTTGGGGCGCGACCCACAGATCCGCCCAGAGGGCTGTTCCTGACTTGGGGACAACGGCGCGAAATTGGGGATAGTTTTGCAAGGCCGGGAGAATATCCGTAGACCAACCGACGGCGGCCCAGGTTTCCTTAATGGCCAGGGGATGAAGGTATTGATCATTACTGTAGTAGCGGACTTGGGGGGCGAGGGCGGCTAACTCCGCCTCTAAATTGGGGATGGCGGCGAGATCCCAACTGTTATAGGATTCTCCCAATTTTTTCAGTGTGAAGCCGATTACCTCCCGGGGCTGATCCACCATGGAGAGGCGATCGCGCAGTTCCGGCCGCCACAGATCCCGCCAATCCTCCGGCCGCCACCCTAAATCTTGAAACACATCCTCCCGGTAAACAATCATCGTCGTTCCCCAACGGTAGGGCGCACCCCAAAGGGGGGCATTGGGGTCGCTGGTGGGGAATCCGGTGCGATCGCGCCGCGCCAAGGCCTGCCAACGGGGGGGGAGTTGGGGCCAATGGGGCAGGGTTGCCAGTTCTAAGGGTTGGATCAGGTTGGCCCGAATCGCCAAGGCTAACCAACTATCCCCCAACGTCACTAAATCCGCCAAGGGCGGGGTTCCCCGATTCACAAAGGGCAACCAATCCCACCGGCCGGAAATTGGCTCCGTTTCCCGTTGCCACCGTTGCAATAATTCCAGCAACTCCTTCAGCGTTGCCGCCGGTCGGATCGTTAAACCTGGCTCAAATTCCCGTAACAATTGGGGGGGGATCGATTGATTTAAGGCCCGGATTTGCAGTTTTTCGCCATTGCCTCCGCAGGCGGTGAGCAGGGGAGCAAGGGCGAGGGCAGTACTGCCCAATAGAAAGGAACGACGATTGACCACGGTGCTTATTCAGGGGGTGCTATGTTCAAGATAGGGGATGGGCAAAGCCCCTTTCTCTGGGTTGCCCTCCCACAGTACAATCAAAAACGCTTAGGATTTCTCGGTGGGTTATGGCAATTTTAGACTCGAAAGGACGCTTGTTCGGTAAGCTCAGTATTCTCGACCTCGGTGCAGCCTTGATTATGGTGCTGGTGGTCGTGGGGATTTTTATCTTTCCCGGCACGACCGGCTCCCTCGCCCAAACCAACACCCAACCCATTGAATTTGATGTGTTAGTGCGGGGTTTGAGTGTGCGCAATCCCGAAGCGCTGCTCGCAGATTTTGAAGAGCGCGGCACGACGACGATTATTGTCCGCAACCAACCTAGCGGTGCGATCGCGATCGCCAACATTCAACCCATTGAGCGGCAAATGGCCGTCCCCCAACCCGATGGCACTGTAGCCGCCCGCCCCGAACCCCGCACCGCAACCAGTTTTAACAGCGATTTCTTGATCACCCTCACCGGCAATGCTCAAATGACCGACGGCGGCCCAGTTTTGAACCAAAGTCAGATTAAAATTGGCACCCCCATTGAACTAGACGGCCCCACCTATAATTTCCGGGGGACAGTGATCGAAGTTCGCTCGATCAATGCTTAAAGTATTGTTGTGAATTCTACCGAAATTACCCCAAATGCCCCTGAGTCAGAAACAATAGGAATAGAGACAGACTCATTACCGCTGTTCTAAAACCCACTCAGTTTTCAAGTTATTCCTTGAAACTGCTTTGCAAGGCGGAGACCTCCTTTATGTCCGTACTATCCCTCCAATCCCCGACGATCCTCGCCGTTGACGACAGTGCCGTCATGCGCAAACTGATTCAGCAAACCCTTGAATCTCAATACAATGTCCTCCTCGCAGATAATGCGGTAGATGCCCTATCCTCGATTTACCACCAACAAATTGATCTCCTGCTCTTGGATGTCACCATGCCAGGGGTGGATGGCTTAGAACTCTGTCGCACGGTGCGAAGTTTACCCCAATTCCAAAGATTGCCGATTATCATGCTCACTGCCCGTGATGGAGCCTTTGATAAGGTACAGGGTCGGTTAGCGGGAGCCACCGAATATTTAACCAAGCCCTTTAATGCTGATAACCTCTTGGCCACTGTGGGCAATTTTGTCAAAACCAACCCCAAAAAAAACTAGGCCCAGGCCCAACCCCGATCACGTCAATTCTGGCAAGATCGATTACCCTAAAGGATGCCCTGGATTGCTCGACCCCCTATGCTCAACCCCCCCCACTTCATCATCATTGGCGCGATGAAATGCGCCACGAGCAGCCTCTATCAACAGTTGGTTGCCCAGCCGGGGATCTTCATGACGACCCCCAAGGAACCCAACTTTTTCAGCAATGATGAAATCTACGCCCAAGGCATTCCCTGGTATGAGGGACTCTTTGCCCCTGCGCCTCCTGATGCCCTCCGGGGGGAGGCCAGCACCCACTACACCAAATTACCCACCTATCCCGAAACTATTGCTCGCATCCAGTCCCATGTAGGGGACGTGAAATTGATCTATATGATGCGTCACCCGTTACAGCGCCTCGTTTCCCACTACATCCACGAATGGACACAACGGGTGATTGCAACGAAGACGGATATTAATGCGGCTCTGGATCGTCACCCGGAACTGATTGACTATAGCCGCTACAGTATGCAAATTCAGCCCTATCTAGAAGCCTTTGGCCCGGAAAATGTGCTGCCGGTGTTTTTTGAGCAATTTTGCAATGCACCGCAACAGGAACTAGAGCGGGTTTGCACGTTCATCGGCTACCCCCATGCTCCCCAATGGCAGGAGCTAGAGCGGGATAATGTTTCCAGCCAGCGGATGCGGAAAAATAAGCTCAGGGATGCGATCGCCTATGCTCCCGGCATCAGCACGATCCGCAAAAACCTGATCCCCAAAGAGGTGCGGGAATGGATCAAAGACCGGTGGCGGATGCAAAAACGCCCGGAACTGGGGGCCGCAGAACGGGAGCGGGTGACGGCCATTTTGGATCAAGATTTAGCCCAATTGGGAGCTTGGCTAGGGGTAGAACTCACCTGCGCCACGTTTAAAACCGCCGCCTGCACCAGTCCCACCGGCTGGCCCGGTTGGCCACAACCCAGTGATTGACATCCTCCCCGACCTAAAGGCACGGGGATTCCCAGTCTGCCTACATTAAGTAGACTCCTGATGGGTAGACAGACAAGCAAATGCCCCAGATCGGGGTCTAACACTGCTTAACGCCTGTCCATTCAGGCCGGCTTGCCCAGCCGCCAAAACATTAAGTTTTAATGATGCCATCATACCATAGACAGGAAAAACTGGATCAATAAATTGGACGAGAAAAGCCGCCCTAAAAGGGCGGGGCTTCAGACCCATTAATTTTGGTGAACGGTGCGTCAGGCAAAATTGAACGGTTCAATATCAATGCTCCCCTCTGACGCACCCTACAATTGAACCGTAGGGAACGGTGCGTCAGGTAAAATTGAACGGTTCAATATCAATGCTCCCCTCTGACGCACCCTACTACAATTGAACGACAATTAAACCGTAGGGTGCGTCAGCGATTAAGTCATGCTCTAAAAGAGCAGCCCAATGGCTGACGCACCGATTACCTTTCCCTTGCCTTTCCCCCGTTGCCCGTTCCCCATTCCCCGTTCCCTATTCCCTATTCCCCCATTTAACGATTCTTAACAACTTTGTGCAATAAATCGGTTTAACCTAACAAATTAGGCCCGTTGGCGTGCGATTAAAAAAATCTTCATCATAAAACAGGATCTTGAATATGAGTGTTAATTTAGCAACAATGCTCCGGGAAGGCACAAAAAAATCCCATACCATGGCAGAAAACATGGGTTTTATTAAATGCTTCCTGCGGGGTGTCGTTGAAAAAACGTCCTATCGCAAGCTTGCCGCGAACCTCTATTACGTCTATGGTGCGATGGAAGCCGAAATGGAGCGCCTCAAGGATCATCCCGTATTAGGCAAAGTTTATTTTCCCGAATTAAGCCGGAAAGCAGCCCTAGAGCAGGATCTCGCTTTCTACTACGGCCCCCAATGGCAGAGCGAAATTGAACTCTCTCCGATGGGCAAAGCCTATGTGGATCGGGTGCGGGAAATTGCCAACAGCCAGCCAGAACTGCTGGTGGCCCATCTGTACACCCGTTACTTAGGGGATCTCTCCGGTGGACAGATTTTGAAGAAAATTGCGATCACGGCGATGAAACTGGACAATGGCCAGGGGACGGCGTTCTATGAATTTGCCCAAATCCCTGACGAAAAAGTCTTTAAAACGCAATACCGCCAAGCCATGAATGAATTGCCGGTGGATCAAGCCACTGCTGAGGCGATTGTTGAGGAGGCTAATGCAGCTTTTGGCATGAACATGAAAATGTTTGATGAGTTAGAGGGTAACTTGATTAAAGCGATTGGCACGATGCTGTTTAATAGCCTCACCCGTCGCAATGGTGGCGGCAGCACCGAAAGCACCGGCCTAGCCACCTAGGATTTTGCCTTCACCCCACAGCGAAAAGGGTAGCTTACGGGCTACCCTTTTTTTAGGCGAGGATGAAGGCGATCGCCTGCTAAAATCATGAAACTTGATTTTCCGTCCCGTTAAACCCCATGGCCGCTGTCTCCCTGACCTCCGTTGCTGATCATCAAACCCTCGCCATTGCCCCCACTGGGGCCGCGCTCCAAGGCATTGTTCAAATTCCGGGGGATAAGTCCATTTCTCACCGGGCCTTAATGTTGGGGGCGATCGCCACCGGCACAACGACGATCCGGGGGCTACTGTTGGGGGAAGATCCCCGCAGCACAGCAGCCTGTTTCCGAGCCATGGGGGCGAAAATTTCCGACCTGAATACTGATTGTGTGAGCGTGCAGGGGGTGGGGTTAGGGAATTTAGAGGAGCCGGTGGATGTCCTGGATGCGGGCAATTCTGGAACCACGTTGCGGTTAATGTTGGGCCTCCTCGCAGCCCAACCGGGAAAACTGTTCACCGTTACCGGCGATGGTTCGCTGCGATCGCGCCCCATGTCCCGCGTCGTGAAACCTCTGTTACAAATGGGGGCGCAAATTTGGGGCCGCAACCACCACAACCTCGCCCCCCTCGCCGTCCAGGGCCAACCCCTCCAGGGCATTACCTACCATTCCCCCATCGCTTCGGCTCAGGTCAAATCCTGTATTCTGTTAGCCGGATTATTAGCCGAGGGCGAAACCACCGTGATCGAACCGGCCCGCTCGCGGGATCACAGTGAGCGGATGCTCCAAGCCTTTGGGGCCAATTTAACCGTCGATCCGGAAACCTGCACCGTCACCGTCAAGGGCCGAGGGCAGGCACTCCAGGGCCAAGAGGTGATTGTACCGGGGGATATCAGTTCAGCGGCCTTCTGGCTTGTTGCTGCGGCCATTACCCCCGGCTCTGAATTGGTGATTGAAAATGTCGGCGTGAATCCCACCCGTACCGGCGTGTTAGAAGCTTTAGCGATGATGGGGGCAGATATTACCCAGGAAAACCGCCGGATGGTGACAGGGGAGCCGGTGGCGGATCTGCGGGTGCGCCATTCTGGGTTAAAAGCTTGCACCATTGAGGGAGATTTGATCCCTCGGTTGATTGATGAAGTGCCGATCTTGGCGGTGGCAGCGGTGTTTGCGGAGGGGACAACGGTGATTCAGGATGCGGAGGAATTGCGGGTCAAGGAGAGCGATCGCCTTGCGGTGATGGCCGCTGAACTGAACCGTATGGGGGCCAAGGTGGTAGAACTCCCCGATGGTTTAGAAATTACCGGCGGCACACCCTTGAAAGGGGCCGATTTAGACAGCCATACCGATCATCGCATTGCCATGAGTTTGGCGATCGCCGCCCTCAATGCCCAAGGCAAAACCCAAATCCATCGCGCCGAAGCCGCTGCTATTTCTTATCCCAATTTTGTGAGTACATTGCAAACAGTTTGGGGGTGAGGAGTGGGGAGTGGGAAGTGGGAAGTGGGAAGTGAGGAGTGGGAAGTGGGGAGTGGGAAGTGGGAAGTGGGAAGTGAGGAGTGGGAAGTGGGAAGTGGGGAGTGGGAAGTGAGGAGTGGGAAGTGGGGAGTGATAGGAAATCAGCTTAATTGAGATCCTTCAGGGGATGTAGGGGCGTTGGCGTAAGCCTGCCGGAGGCACAAAAATTTTTCGCCCCCACGCCCATCAATGCCACGGCTCTCACTTCTCTTTTCTCTATCCTCACTCCTCAAAAAATTTAAAGTCCCCCCTGTTGCAAAGCCATTTCCATTAACAGTTTTTGAGAACTGCGGCTCTGTTCCGGGGCGGGGGGTTGCCGTTGAATGTAGGAGCCATCGGGCTGTAATTCCCAAGCTTGACGATTATCCGCCAACATTACCCCTAAAATTTCCTGTAAATCTTGGCGAATTTGCGGGTCTTCAATGGGGGTAATTGCTTCCACCCGACGATCCAAATTGCGGCGCATCCAATCCGCCGAACCAATATAGATCTCCTCCTCCCCTTGGTTGTGGAAGTAAAAAATTCGCGAATGCTCTAAAAATGCCCCGACAATACTAATCACGTTAATATTTTCGCTCACCCCCGGCAGACCTGGCCGCAACGCACAGATCCCCCGCACAACCAGATCAATGTGAACCCCAACCTGAGACGCTTCATAGAGTTTGGCGATAATTTTCGGATCAACCAAAGAGTTCATTTTCGCCACAATTCGCCCTGTCCCTCCGTCTTGGCTGTGGCTGATTTCCCGCTGAATCAGATCGGTCATGCGATCGCGCAAATTCACCGGCGACACCAAGAGACGACGATAGGAGCGTTGGCGGGAATACCCGGTGAGAAAATTAAACAAATCCGTCAGATCCGCCCCCAATTCATCCCGACGACTGAGCAAACCCAAATCCGTATAGAGCCGCGCCGTTTTGGGGTTATAGTTCCCCGTGCCGATGTGGACATAGCGGCGAATATGTTCCCCCTCTTGGCGCACCACCAGCGTAATTTTCGTATGGGTTTTTAACCCCACCAAGCCATAAACGACATGAACCCCCGCCCGCTCCAATTTCTTCGCCCATTGAATATTATTCTCCTCATCAAACCGGGCTTTTAACTCCACCAACGCCACCACCTGCTTACCATTTTCCGCAGCGGAAATTAAAGCGTTGACAATGGGGGAATCCCCAGAAGTCCGGTAGAGCGTCATTTTAATCGCCAAAACTTGCGGATCTTCCGCCGCTTGGGTGATGAATTCCTGCACCGTGGAGCGAAAGGAATGATAGGGATGATGGAGTAATAAATCCCCCTGGGTAATCAGGTCGAAAATATTTTCGCCATCGTCGCGATCGAGTTTATGCTTCGCTTCCGCCGCCTCCAGCATCCGCTGGATCCGGAGGGGAACCACCGGAGTCCAACTGGGTTCTTTCAAATGGGGTAAGGGCAACCCCGCCAGGGCCATCAAGTCATCTAACCCCAGCAAACTTTCAAAAGCAAAAACGTTATCCTCCTCCAGTTCCAGCGCCCGCATCAACGTCGATCGCACTGTATCCGGCATCGTGGCTTGAATTTCCATCCGCACCGCTGAACCGCCAATGCGCCGCTTCCGCAATTCCTGTTCAATGGCTAAGAGCAAATCATCAGCTTCATCTTCTTCAACGGAAAGATCAGCATTGCGGGTAATCCGGAAGGGGTAACATTCCTGGACATTCATCCCCGGAAAGAGGCTTTCGAGGTTATGGGCCATCACCTGCTCAATGGGGATCCCCGTCCAAACTGCCTCTACTTCGCCCCCTTGGTGGAGTTGTTTGGGGAGTTTAATAAACCGGGGCAGGACGCGGGGGACTTTGATCCGGGCAAAGAGTTCTTCTTGGGTATCGGGGTCTTTAACTAAGACTGCCAAATTGAGGCTGAGGTTAGAAATATAGGGGAAGGGGTGGCTGGGGTCAACGGCGAGGGGGGTGAGGACGGGGGAAATATGCTGCTCAAAATAGTCGTGGAGATATTGCCGTTGTTCTTGGTTGAGGTCTAAATAGGTCAGGAGGTAAACCCCTTCTTGGGCCAGTTGGGGGCGGAGGTGATGCTCGAAGTATTGATCCTGTTCCTGTAACAGGGGGCGGAGGCGTTGGGCGATCGCCTCTAACTGTTCCATCGGACTACGGCCATCGGGGGTCAGCTTATGAACCTGAGCCTCCACCTGTTGCTGTAGCCCCGCCACCCGCACCATAAAAAATTCATCCAGGTTATTGCTAAAAATGGCCAGAAATTTCAACCGATCTAGCAATAGCGTTCGTTCATCCAAACCTTCCGCCAACACCCGATAGTTAAATTCCAACCAACTCAATTCCCGATTGAAATAGTATTGGGGATCGGTGAAGTCTAAGCTGGCGGTTGGTTGGGGAGGGGTCGTGCTTTGGGTCATGGGGAAGGGGAGGAAATGCCAAATGATCTTGATCCTAGCGTGATCTGGCTCCCTAGCAGTTTAATCCCAGGTTAAGGCAGGGGTGACGGTCTGGAGTGAGGCAATTTTCATCCGGGGTGCGGGGAAAATCACGACCAGAAAAATCGCAAAAAATGGAATAATGAACCCTAGCTTATCCATCGACTCAACCCAACGGTATGCGCATTGCCCTGTTCACCGAAACATTTTTGCCCAAAATTGATGGGATTGTCACCCGCCTTCGCCACACCGTCGATCACCTCCAGCGTCAAGGTCATCAAGTGCTTGTCATCTGTCCCGATGGGGGAATCAAGGAGCACAAAGGCGCGAAGGTGAAAGGACTTTCCGCTTTTCCCCTGCCCATGTATCCAGAGTTAAAAATTGCCCTACCTCGGCCCGCCATTCGTCACGCTTTAGAAAAGTTCCAACCGGATGTAATCCATGTGGTGAACCCGGCGGTGTTGGGTCTAGCGGGGATTTACTACGCAAAAATGCTCGATCTGCCCCTAGTGGCTTCCTACCATACGCACCTGCCCCAATATCTCCACCACTATGGTTTTGGGGCATTGGAAGGGTTTTTATGGGAACTGCTCAAAGCGGGCCACAATCAAGCCCAATTAAACCTCTGCACCTCAACGGCAATGGTGGAAGAATTGCGCAAGCATGGCATTGAACGGGTGGATTTGTGGCAGCGGGGGGTGGATACGGAGATGTTTCAGCCTCAGTTGGCAACGGCGAAGATGCGCGATCGCCTCTCCCAAGGTCATCCCGATGCGCCCCTACTCCTCTATGTGGGCCGGGTCTCACCGGAGAAAGAAATTGAAAATATTAAGCCGGTATTAGCGGCAATTCCGGAGGCACGGTTAGCAATTGTCGGGGATGGCCCCTATCGCGCCCAATTACAAAGCCATTTTGCCGGGACAAATACCCATTTTGTCGGCTATTTACAGGGGATTGAATTGGCTTCGGCCTTTGCTTCATCTGATGCGTTTGTATTCCCTTCGCGGACGGAAACCTTAGGATTAGTTTTGCTAGAAGCGATGGCGGCGGGCTGTCCGGTGGTGGCGGCTAATTCGGGGGGCATTCCTGATATTGTCACCGATGGCGAAAATGGTTATCTCTTTGATCCCGCTGATCCCCAAGGGGCAATCACGGCGACGCAACGGTTATTAGCGGCGGCGGGAGAGCGGGAAATGCTGCGGGCCAAGGCTCGCCAAGAGGCGGAACGGTGGAGTTGGGCCTCGGCAACGGCGCAGTTACATCGCTACTATCAACAGGTGCTACAGAACACCATGAGAGTAGCTGCTTAACATTTCTGGTAAGTTTTGTAAAGTTCCGTTCATTTTTATAGAGTCCCTCGTTACCATTTGAGACAACTTATGAGTCTTGGTTGTTTTTCTGGTGGCGTTATGACTTCTCCCTTTATCTTGGCCCCGCGTTATTGCTTGGATGATCATTCCCAATGGTTACGGGGGATTGATCCCAGTCGTCAATATTGGCTCTGGGTGAATGGCGATCGCCACCAACCCACTATTCTCCCTGGCTTACTCGTGGCGGATTTTGACCAACTCAAGGCCGTTGTTCAGGAATTTCGCGCCCTTGAACCGGGGCAAGCCTTAACCATGCCCCGCATGGGAAGGGTGGCGTTTAAGCTCCATTGTGTGAGTTCCAATTGTTATGCGATCGCCGCCACCTGCAATGATGCGCCGGTATGGCATTTATTCGACCGCGAAACCCTCGAAAGTTTCCTTAAATCCAGCCATCCCGATTGGCTCTGCTCCCCTACCAGCCTCGAATTGGGTCGGGAGCAACTGCGCCGCGCCTTTACCCAACCCGCCTACGTTTAAATGCCTGAAGGCGGCAGAGCCGCCGGTCTCAATGCCTTGGCGGAGCCAAGGCACGAGGGGGTTGGGTTGTGGGGGTCAAGAACCGTAGGGGCGAAAAATTTTTCGCCCCCCCCCATGAGTTTAAACTAAGGATTTAGGAGCCACTGCCGGGGTGACGGGGGGCGGGGGAATCATCCCCAGGGCCACCTTCTCCTCCGTCAGTAATTCATTGGGATCTAACCCGACGAGTTCCTTATACATCTTGATGTATTCCTTCGCCGAGCTTTCCCAGCTAAACTCCTGGGCCATAGCCCGCTGTTGGAGCGTGTGCCAACGATCTTTGTAGCGGAACCCTTCCCAAGCCCGTACCATCGAGGTGAAGAAATCGAGGGGTTCATAGCGATCAAAGCAGTAACCCGTCCCGGTCTCATCCATCGGTACATGGTGGGATACCGTATCCACCAAACCGCCGGTTTTACGCACAATCGGGATCGCCCCGTAGCGCATGGCCAGCATTTGCGCAATGCCGCAGGGTTCAAACCGTGACGGCATCAGGAAGACATCGCTCCCCGCATAGATCCGCCGAGAAAGGCCATCGTTATAGAGGATCTGCACCGAAGTCCGCCCCGGATAACGGGAAGCCAAGTGCCACATTTGGGTTTCATAGTAGCGATCGCCCGTCCCCAACAGCACAAACTGCGCATCAGAATAGGCCAAAAACCGATCCATCACCTGAATTAACAGGTCAATCCCCTTTTGCTCCACGAGCCGCGTCACCATCCCCACCAGGAAGATATCAGGGTCAATGGCTAGCCCTAACTCCTCTTGGAGGGCGATTTTATTTTCCACCCGGCGATCAAGCGTATCAGCAGTGAAGTTTTCGACAATGTAGCGATCGCTCGCCGGGTCATAGCTATCCAGATCAATCCCGTTGAGAATCCCCCGCAGCTTCCCACTCACAAAGGACATCAAGCCATTGAGCTGCTCCCCGTAGGCAGGGGTTTGGATCTGTTGGGCATAGGTGGGGGAAACCGTCGTCACCATATCCGCAAACTGGATTGCCGCCGCCATCGTGTTATGACCCTGCATATACCAAGGGCACCAAGCAAACTGCTCCAGCTTCCACCGCCACGGCCCTTGATAGGCAATATTGTGAATCGTAAAAACAGTTTTAATCTCCTCGGTCTCGTGCATCCACACCGGAATCATCCCCGTGTGCCAGTCGTTACAGTGAATAACATCCGGCTTCCAATAATTCCAAGCAAACTCCGCCGCCCCGTTGGCAAAGAACGTAAACCGCCATTCCTCATCCTCGCCGTAGTAAATGCGGTGAGGGTCAAAGGCAGGGTGGCCAAAGAGATAGAGGGGTACATCACTATTAAGCATTTGCGTCTCATAGACCGCAAATTTCTGAAACATGGCAGTGCCCCACCAGACTGGCTCCTCAGGAATCTCTAACATCTGGTTGAGAAATCCGTAGTAGGGCATAAAAACCCGTACATCATGCCCCAACTGACGAAGAATTTTCGGGAGTGTCCCGACTACATCACCCATCCCCCCAACTTTTGCCAAGGGGGCCACTTCTGCGGCAACGAAGAGGATTTTCATATGAATCATTGTTAACACCGTTGGCTAAATGTTAACCCCTAGATGTCCCATCGCTACGCTTTTTTTTCAGGTTCCCCCCAGACCGGATCAATCCGGAGCAAAAATGCCCCGGATTAATCCGCTGAAGCCACCTTGGCCGGGGGTTCCGGTAAGCTGGTTTCCAGTTTTAGGCAGTTTTGGCCATTGACCTGGAGTCGGTATTCAACTTTATCCATTAAGCGGTTCATGATCAGCCAGCCATAGCCCCCTTCTTGGCGGTCTTCAGGACTGGGGGGCAGGTAGGTGGCTAAATCGTAGCCCGTGCCGTGATCCCAAATTTCTAAGGCAATATCCCGGTCTTTTAACTCCAAACGCAGGAGGACGGGGATTTGGGACTGCTCCCGGTGGGCATGGCGCACGACGTTAGAATAGGCTTCCACCAGGGCCAACCGGAGGCGGTTGGATTGGCGGGGCCATTCCACTGAATCCCCAAGTTCCAGTTCTAGACAGTCCAAGAGCCATCGCTCAACGATGGTCAGAAATTTCAAATCACTGGGGATGTGTAGTTCTGTTTTCATGGGTTACAGAACCTCCAAAGAGAGCATGGTTTGGTCGTCTTCTTGAACTTGGATAGTGTATTCACGGAAGCACTGGAGGAGGGTATCAAGATGAAAGGTATGGGGGGTTTGTTGAATCAGTGACCATAACCCTTCTTGCATCAACATTTCACTGTGATGGTCAGGATCAGGGCTGGCGGTATGGGCGACGGTGGCCTCGGTAATGCCGTCACTGGTCAGCAGGAAAATATCCCCGGTACTGAGAGTGACTTCTCCTACTTTACCCCTCCACTGGGGCAAAATCCCCACAGGAATGCCCCGGTCTTTGAGGTAACGGGGTTCAAGGCTGGGGTTGTCGGGGCGGATATCGGGGTGAGACCAGACCATGGGATAGATATGACCAGCGTTGGCATAGACGAGGACGCGATCGCCCGGTCGGTAGCGGGCAATTACCATTGTAATAAAACAGTTGGTACTAAAAAGATCCTCATTCATGGTTTGATTGAGGTTTTTCAGGACGGTTTCCGGTTCCGGGGAGATTTCTTGGGCAAGTTCCCGCCGCAGAATCGAAATCGCACTGGTCATAAACAGGGCCGCCGGTACGCCTTTTCCGGACACATCCCCCACCGCCACCCAGACATCCCCTTGGGGGTGAACATAGACCTCAAAGAAATCCCCCCCCACTTCCCGCGCTGGGAAGCAACTGGCTTGGACTTTGACGCTGCCGGTATCGCCCCAACTTTGCCGCAACAGGTTGCGCTGAATTTGCCGGGCGACTTCGAGTTCAGCCCGCATTTTTTCGGCTTGCTGTTGGGTGCGGTGGTAGAGACGGGCTTGAGAAATGGCGATCGCCGCCTGCTCTGCGACGGATTCGAGGAGTTGAATCTCGCTCTTGATCAGGGCTTGATCCCCGTCTTGGTGGTTGAGGTAAAGCACCGCCAGGAGTTGCTGCTGTACGGTGAGGGGAACTACCAACTCCGATGCTCCGCTCTCGGTTTCCAGATGTTGGGTGGCTCCGGTGGCGACCACTTGGGCGATTAGGGCTTGGGCGGCGGGGGTGGCGATCGCCCCATCGGGGTAAGCGTAGGCTTCTTCAAGCAAGTTACCCCCTTCAACGGGGCGCAACACGGTGGTACTCGCGCCAAAATTCTCGCCAATGGTTTTGGCAATCACCCGCAACATATTTTGATAATCGAGGGATTCGCGAATGCTACTGGTGACAACGTTGAGGATTTCTTCTCGGCGTAGCGCTCGCCGGAGTTCGTTAGTACGTTGCTTGAGGACGTGATAGGTCTCCGAAGCCTGCTGCACCACGGCCTTGAGGTTTTCGGGGTTCCAGGGTTTGGTGATGTATTTAAACACCTTCCCGGAGTTGATCGCATCAACGAGATCCTCCACATCGGTGTAACCCGTGAGCAAAATCCGGATCGTTTCGGGGAAGCGATCGACGGTTTTACTGAGGAACTCCGTGCCGTTCATCACGGGCATCCGTTGATCGGAAATGATTACCGCCATTTCCCCTTCCGTATCGAGAATCTCAAGGGCCGCAACGGCTCCATCGGCTTTGAACACCTTGAAGTCCCGTCGAAACGTGCGAAAAAGCAAGTCGAGGTTGTCCGGTTCATCGTCAACAACCATTAACTTCAATTTCTTTGAGCTTGCCTGACTCATGAATTCGCTCCGATGGAATGGCTAAGGGGCCAGCAGAAACAGGAGGGCGGCCTGAAAACGGGATTGAAGACTATCATGCCGTACAATTATGTTGAATAACTGACCGGATGCTCATCCTGCGGGCGCGGATGGGGATCCAGGTTTTGACCATCGAATCCATGAAGACTCAGAAGGTAGAGCATTGCGGTCTGGATGGTGCAACGCCCCTTGAACTGGCCCTATCGCGCGTGATCATCACCGCTGATGTTAAGGAAACTATACCATTGAAACCTAGGTCTCTTGCCATTGACATGGGATTTTCGTGATTTTTTGTGTTGGGGCTAGTCCCCGTTGCATTTCTCTCTAGATGGTGCTGTGAAGTGAAGCCTCTTGTCGTCCCCTCAACTGCTGATTTAGCCCTGCGCCGGGATCTGGCGGGGGGAGAATTGGAAAATATGAAAACCCATTTGGATGTGCTGCTGTTGGCCTTGGAGGCGTTGACGGGGGCAGGGTCGGAGGCGATGCTCAATGCGGCTCAGGATTTGGGGTTAATGGGGGTGATTAGCGATCGCGTTGCCCTCTGGCGGTTACGCCAAGCCAATCCCCAGCGCAAAAGCTCCGGGGGGCGAAAAAAGCTCGATATTGAGGAGGCGCGATCGCTCGTGTTGATCATTTGCCATTTGTCCCAAACCCACCACAGCCGCATCCGGCGCGGCGTGACGCTCCTTGAACAAATGAGCGAACAGGGGAAAGACCCGACCCGCGCCGCTCTCTTGGGGGATTATGTCGATCAATTTACGAATACATTCCAAGACCGGATGGAGACGGAAGCGATTCCCACAGCGGCGCAGTTGATGCAGTTGGCGTTTAAGCTCCTGATTGATTTGATGTTTTACAGTACCACTAATGGCCATCGTCGCCTCTGGTTGGCCTTGTTTGATCAAGCTCAGTCCTAAAGCGGTTCTTTATCTTTATGTTCCAACTTACCCGCCGCTATCCCCATCCCACCTGTACGCTCTTGATCCAAGCGGAGCGATCGCCCCTCTCCAAGTGGCACAAGTTTCCGGTGGTCAAAAATCTTCAGTTTGAGTTACAGGTGAGTGATCCCCGCCGTCTGGATCCCGAACCGATTAAAGTATGGGGGGATCAGCCGGAACTAGAACACCTTTGCACGTTGGTTCAGGACTATGTACAAGAAACGATTCTGGCCAGTTCCCCCCAAACCCTTTCCCTCCATGACACGGTGATCACGATGCCGGAAAAGGCGATCGCCCTCACGCCCCACAGTCGCCTTCAGCATCAGCTTTACCTCGGCCATGAGGATGTGAAAAGTTCCCAGCCGGTGATTGATCTCAGTGTCACCCAATTGTTGGATCTGGCCACCGCCTTAGCGGACTTTCAAAATGAACTGCAACTCCTGCCGATGTTGCCCTCCCACCGTACGGGCCGCCCCAGGGGTTGGCAATCTGCCGCTGCTGTGGTGTTGGGGGCGATCGCCCTCTCCACCGGCCTTTACTACCATCTCGCCACCCGCATCCCCGCAACCAGCCTCTCCAACAACCCCATCCCCATCATCCCCCGCTCCCCCGATGTGGAAGTTTTGCCCCCCGAACCCCCACCTCAAAGCGCCCCCCTCCCCACGCCCTTGATGCCCCCCAACTTAGAAGGCCTGGGAACCCTCGCCCCCCCGACCGGCGTAGATCGTCCTGCCGGCCCCACCGCTGGCGGCAACAATGGCCCGATCATGCCCCTACCCCGCAATGAGGTGCAACGCCGTTCCGAACCTGCCCCCAGTTCTGAACCCGCCGCCGCTGCCCCTCAACCCGCTTCAGCCAACCCTGAGGTTAGCCCCCCGCCACCTATTGAAACCGAAATTACCCCCCGGCCCAGTGGCACGCCTCGCCTACCCAACCTCCCTCCCCTCCAAGAGCAGGAATCCACCATTGCCCGCGCTCCCCAACCTGCTCCCGCCCCCCGTACCCCCACGACAGAAGCCACCATTCCCCTGCCCTTTGGGACATTGCCCCAAGTGGAGGAGGTGCGCAGCTATTTCCAAGCCCGTTGGCAACCCCCCAGCAGCCTCAACCAAGGGATTGAATACCGGCTCCGCCTCAATGCCGATGGTTCCTTGCAGCGATTGCTCCCCCTCGGAACCACCGCAGCGGAATACCTACCCCAAACCCCCATGCCTCGTTTAGGAGAAGCCTTTGTTTCGCCTTTAACCGGCAACCAAACCGCCGAAATCCGCCTTTTTCTGGGTGAAGATGGCCAAGTCCAAACCTTCTTAGAACGAGTCGGCAATTAACCCCATGAGTCCGCTCTCCAAGTTCGTAGAGAGGACTTCAGTCCTCTCCCTCGTAGCTTGAAAGATTTGAGAACGAATCCCCTTGGCTACCGCTATACCAAACCAGATCCAAACTGGCGGGATCAAACACTTCCCTACATCAATGGGTAGGGATGGGGAGCGCATGACATTGCGCTAATCCTGTTTTAAGGGCTGCGGTATCTAAGGAGCGGCCAATGATGATTAATTGATTAAAACGGGGGCGATCGCCCCAAGGTTCGGCGGTGATGGTGCAGCGTTTGCCGCTGAGTTGGAAAATATGCTTTTGCTCACTTTCGCTAAACCAGAGGATGCCCTTGGCGCGAAAAATATTGGCGGGCAAATCATCGAGGAGACCTTGAAACTTTTCAATAGAAAGGGGGCGATCGCTCTGGAAAGAATAGGAAATAAAGCCATCATTATCTAGATGTTGAGAATGATGATCATAGTGGTGATCATGGTGTTCATGGCCGTGATGATCATGGTGTTCATGATCATGGCTGTGCTGATCATGGGAACCTTCCGGTTCAGCGGTCAAGAGTTCTTGATACTGACTGGGATTATTCGCTCCCACATCTAAAATTAAGGGCAAAGGAACTTCCCCCTGTTGACAGTGTAAAATCCGGGGGGCAACCTTGCAATCATGAATGAATGCCGCCAATGCTGCTAATTTTTCCTCACCCACCAGATCGGTTTTATTGAGCAAAACAATATCCCCATAAATAATCTGATTTAATGCTGCCTCACTGTCAAAGTGATCTTCATCAAAGGCTTCCGCATCCACGAGGGTTAAAATCGAATCGAGGTGAATCAGTTCTCGCAATTCTGTACCCAGCAATGTGAGAATAATCGGCAAGGGGTCAGCAATGCCAGTGGTTTCAATTACCAAATAATCAATCTTATCCCGCTCCAGGACACGATAGATGGCATCCACTAACCCTTCATTAATCGTGCAACAGATACAACCATTGCTCAATTCGATCATATCCTCATCCATCGAAACCAATAACTGGCTATCAATGTTAATATCACCAAACTCATTCACCAAAACTGCTACTTTTAAATCTTGGCAATGGTTGAGGATGTGATTAAGCAGTGTCGTTTTACCACTCCCAAGAAAGCCGGTGATAATCGTCAGGGGCATACCTCGTTTAGGAATTGGGGGTGCTGTTGTCGGGTCAGAATTCATCAGGGTTATTGGGGGGAATGGGTGAGTAATTGGGCGGCTTGTTTGGCGAAATAGGTCAAGATTAAATCAGCACCGGCCCGTTTAATACTGGTGAGGGTTTCTAAAATCATCCTGTTTTCATCAATCCAACCTTGTTGGGCTACTGCTTTGATCATCGCATATTCACCGCTGACGTTGTAGGCGGCAACGGGAATATGGGTGGTGGCTTTAATGCGGGCGATGATGTCTAAATAGGCTAAGGCGGGCTTGACCATGACAATATCTGCACCTTCGGCAATGTCGAGGGCTACTTCCTTAAGGGCTTCGCGGCTGTTGGCGATGTCCATTTGATAGGTTTTTTTATCGCCAAATTTGGGGGCTGAATCGAGGGCATCGCGAAAGGGGCCATAGTAGGCGGAGGCGTATTTGGCAGAATAGGCGAGGATGCTGGTGTGGTCATAGCCCGCGTCATCCAAGGCGCGGCGGATCGCCCCGATGCGGCCATCCATCATGTCGGAGGGGGCGACAAAATCCGCACCGAATTCAGCATGGGCGATCGCCTGCTTGCACAACACGGCTACAGTTTCATCATTGAGAATGCGCCCCGCTGCATCGACAATGCCATCGTGGCCTTGGTCGCTATAGGGGTCGAGGGCAATATCGCTGATCACCACCAGATCAGGCATGGCGGTTTTTAGGGCGCGAAGGGTACGGGGGATCAGACCGGCGGGATTATAGCTTTCTTGGCCGGTGTTGTCTTTTTGGGCTTCAGGAATGAGGGGGAAAAGGGCGATCGCCCCAATCCCCAACTGGGCCGCCGTTTTCACCTCTTCCAAAAGCAGATCAAGGGTATAGCGAAAAATACCGGGCATCGAGGGAACGGGAACCTGTTGATTTTCCCCCTCCATGACGAACAGGGGATAGATTAAATGGCTCGCTTCGAGGTGGGTTTCCCGAACCAGGCGACGGATGGCCGGGTTATTGCGGAGCCGACGAGGACGATACACAAGGGGAGTCGCGGGTTCTGAGGTGGGATCGACGGGTTCAAGGGCTAAAGTCATGGAGAAGCAACATGAGAATGGTTCTCATTCTAAGTGAAGTCTTCCCGCTTTTCAACTTTTTTTCGATCAGTTGCGCTGCTAATCCTATTCTCGATGTGGCCATGATTGGTGCAGGCCCCCATAGCCTCTCACCACCCATCGGCTCAAAAAACGGCTTTCCCCTTTGGCAACCATTCCAGGCCCTCGATCCCCTTCCCTGGGTGGGGGGTTTGCCGGGGGTGGATAGGGGCTACAGTGGGGAAAACTGAAGGTGTTTGTGATGGGAGGATGGGCCTCGCTTCAGGTGGGGCCGATGGCGCAAAATCTCTCAGGGGCAAGGATGGGGAGCGATCGCATTGTTGCCGCCCTCACTAAACCCAGTCTGACCTCAGGAAAATTTAAGAAACTTTTAATGCTAAATATCCCCTGAGCGGGGATTGAACTAACCGGGACAATAGACAAACAATGAAACCCAAAGTCGGGGTCAATCTTCCCTGGGTTAACGTTTTGGGAAAAAAAGGATGTTCAACTTGTTAAAGGCCGGGCCGCTGTTAGGATTAGCAATGCGCATCAGCGCACCCGTCGCCCTCACCCTCGCCGTCAACGGTTGTGGCGCAACCTCCACTCCTCCCAATGATACGACGGCGATCGATAGCACGGGAGAACTGATACTGATCGCCAACGGTGAAGATTTCATGTACGACGGGATCACCAGTAAGGAGGGGTGGGACATTGAATTTGAGCAGGTTAAAGTGATTCTTAATGATGTCACCGCCTATCAAAGCGATCCCCCCTACAATCCTGAAACCGATACCACCATTACAGCGGATCAAACCGTAGATCTCGTCACAGAACCCTCTCCCGTCACCCTCACTGAAGCCACCGCCGAGGAAATGGTCAAGGTGACGCAAAAGCTCGATGCACCGGCAGGTGCCTATAATGCTCTGGGCTGGAAACTTACCAACCTGGGGGAGCAGCCCGCCATCTTTTTAACAGGAACTGCTCGCAAAGGGGGTGAAACCGTTGCGTTTGAACTGAGCTTTGACCATGAAGTGGCTTATCTTTGTGGGGAATATGTTGGCGATGAGCGCAAAGGGATTTTAACCGCCGATGGTTCAGCAGAAGTCGAGATGACGTTCCATTGGGATCACATCTTTGGCCGGGCCGATCAAGCCCCTGAGGATGAGATTAATACGGGAGCGTTGGGGTTTGATCCCTTAGCTGCTCTAGCGAAAGAGGGGCGATTGGTAGCCAATCTTGCCGATCTGGAAAGTCGCCTCAGTGCTGCGGATTATCAGGCCTTGACCGAAGCCCTGAATAATCTCGGCCATGTGGGGGAAGGCCATTGCCGCCTGAAAGTATGAGCCGCATTGAAAAGTAGGTGCGCGAATGCGGATAGTGACGCGAACGGAAATCTTCTCTCCGCTAAGATTAGCAACGGATTCATTGATCATGCCCCCTTCTAGAGCTTTACCTTTATTCCTGTTATTTCTCACCAGTGGTCTTTTGCCGACCCTGGCCCGCGACAATTCCCCGGCTTTGGCCCACAGTAGTTCTGTTGACTTTAGGATCAAGCAGACGGTGGAATTCAGGGCAGTTTATGAGGGCGATCGCCCCATGGACAATGCTCAAGTCACGATCTATAGCCCCACCGACCCCGCCGCCCCTTGGCAGACCGGCACCACTGATGAGCAGGGGCGATTTAGTTTTAGCCCTGATCAGCCGGGCAATTGGGATGTGAAAGTCCGTCAAGCGGGCCATGGCACGCTGGTCACGATCCCCATTGATACGGAGGGGGAAGTGGTCACGGCTGTTGCTGAGACGGGGGAGGCGACCTATTCCCCCTTGCAAAAAACGATGATGGCGATCGCCACCATTTGGGGCTTCATTGGCACAGCTCTCTTTTTCACCCGCAAACCAACAGATCCCTAATGCACATTCCCGACGGCCTACTTCCCCCCCAGATCATGATTGGCGGCTATGCCCTCACCGGAGGCATCACCTGGTTCTCCCTCCGCCAAATTCACCGCACCTCTGACCCCACCGCTCAACTCCCCAAAGCCGCTCTACTCACCGCTGGCTTTTTCGTCCTCTCCCTGATCCATATTCCCGTACCGCCGACGAGTATTCACCTCGTTTTGAATGGATTAATGGGGATCATCTTGGGTTACTACGCTTTCCCGGCGATCCTGATTGGCCTGTTTTTCCAAGCGGTGATGTTTGGCCATGGGGGGTTATCGAGTTTGGGGGTGAATGCGGTGATTATGGGGTTGCCGTCCCTGTTGGCCTATGGGTTGGTGCAATGGGGGGAGGGCCGGGCCTGGGGGATGTGGTGGCAGCAGACGACTCGGTTTGGGGGAGGGGCGATCGCCCTTTTTGCCGCTGCTCTCCTGTATGTGGGCTTAACCCTAAGTACGATCGCTCCGGATCTCAATGCCGATCTCGAACGGGCCGCCATTTTTGCTGCCCTTGCGGGTTATGGCATTCAGAGCATGATCGAAGGAGCCTTTACGGTGATGGCGATCAATTTCCTCGAACGGGTCAAGCCGGAAATCCTCCAACCCATGGCAGGGGAACCCCTGCGGCAAGAATAACAGGATGCCAGAGGCTAAAATGGGGAGCGATCGTACCCTTTCATCAGCCCTAAGACGAGGAGATTCTTCAATGCCTTTAACTGAACTGATGTCCCAAATCCAGGAACTGCCCAAAATTGACAAATTGCGGCTGATGCAATTTCTGGCAACTGAATTAGTCAAGGAAGAAGATCAAAATATCTTTGTTGCCAATCAAGAGTATCCGATCTGGTCGCCCTACAATTGCTCTGAAGCTGCGAATGTTTTGATGAATCTTTTAGCCACAAAACAGCAAGATCAAAATGGTTAATGCTCAAACATTTCCCTACAAAGTCATAGGCAGTAGCCTTGGCATGGTTGACCGAATGCCTTACTTGCCTTTGACACTCAGCCTTAATGACCGATCTGTGAAAACTGAAGGTTTATTAGATACAGGGGCAAGTGTAAATGTTTTGCCCTATGAATTAGGTTTAGAATTGGGGTTGATTTGGGAGAGTGAACTGCTCTCAGTTCTATTGTCAGGGAACTTGGCTCAATTTGAAGCTCGTGCCGTTGTTGTTGATGCTCAGATTAGTTCTTTCCCCATTGTAAATCTCGCATTTGCTTGGACACAATCATCAAAAGTCCCTTTGATTTTAGGGCAAGCTAATTTCTTTTTTGAGTTTGATGTCTGCTTTTTCCGTGGGCGTTCTGAATTGGAAATTCGCCCCAAACAGAATTAACCCCTCACCAGACAAAGCTGAGATCTAATTGAAAGCCCGGTAACACTGGCTCACCCCCTAGCATGGTCGGTTCTGGCAAGACTTCGGGGGGAAGGTCGGGGCGGTAAAGCGTGACGGTACGGTGGGGGCGATCGATCAGCCAAGCCAGTTGTACGCCGTTGGTGATGTATTCAGCCATTTTGGCTTGCAGATCCGTGAGAGAATCGCTAGGCGATGGGTGCGCTATCGCGGATCGCAATTCCAGGACAAAATCCGGAGCAATGGGGGGGAATTTTTCCCGTTGTTCGGGACTCAGGGCAAGCCAGCGATCGGCGGCAACCCAGGCTAAATCGGGGGAGCGATGCGCCCCATTGGGAAGGCGAAAACCCGTGGAGGAATCAAACAGATAGCCGCTTTGGCTGCGACGGTTCCAGATTACAAATTCTGCGGCAATTTCAATATTGCGATTACCCGTTTCGCCACCAGTGGGGGCCATGATGATTAAATCTCCTGTGGCGTTGCGCTCAAATTTGACATCGGGGTTCTGGCGACAGAGGTCGTAAAATTGCCTGTCGCTAATTTCAAGAATGTTGCGGAAGTCAAGGGTATAGGCATTCATGACCGGGCGGGGAGGGGGTGATTCTAGTTTATCTTGTTCAACCATTGCCACAAGATGAGAGGAAAGAGGATAGAGAAGCGAGGAAAGAGTAAAGTTGAGCGTTCTCCCCCACTTCCCACTTCCCACTTCCCACTTCCCACTCCCCACTCCCCACTACAAAATTTTTCTGGAAAGCGATCGCCCCCCCGTGAGGGGATAATCACCAACCGGGTTCCCCGTAGCAACACCTCCGCAAACCCGCTACCCTAACAACAGAGCGATCCGACCCATCCCCTATGAATCATCCCCCTTTCAAACGTCTTCCCCTCCTCGCCTCCCTCTGGACTCGCCTCGCCAATACCCCCCTGCCGGTAACGGAGGAATCGATCGCCCTGCGGATTTGGGTGCAGGTTTTGGTGGTGATCGGCATTATGGCCACTGATGTGGGGGCCTCAACCCAGATGAGTGTTTGGGCGATTCCCTTCAGTTTTGTCGGTACGTTCTGGAGTTGGCAGCGGCGTAAGCATCGCAACATTACCGCTAAGTTTTTGATTGCGATCGGGATGTTGGCAGCTCTGGCTTATTTTTTCGGCAATTTACTCGCCAACATTAACGACACTCGCCTCGTTTTGGCGGAATTATTGATTCAATTGCAGGTGCTCCACAGCTTCGATCTGCCCCGTCGTCAGGATTTGGGCTATTCGATGGTGATTGGCTTGATCCTTTTGGGGGTGGCGGGGACGTTAAATGAAACCCTGGCCTTTGGCCCCTTTGTGATTGTCTTTTTGGCGGTGGCGTTGCCGATTTTGTGCCTCGATTATCGCTCGCGCTTGGGGTTTGCCCCCGTGGATCGCCGCCGTAGTCCAGCCAGTCAGGAGCGATCGCCCCTCCTACCCCTACGTTTACCCCAATTGGGCCTGTTTTTTGGGATCACCCTAATCCTCGGCCTGGTGGTCTTTGCCCTCATGCCCCGTTTCCCCGGCTATCAATTGCAAACCTTGCCGGTCTCCACCTCCGAAGCCTTTGAGTATGAGCGATTTGGGGACGGCAATCGGGGGATCATCAATCCGGGCCAAGGGGAAACCGATGCCACTGGCGGCGAAGACGGCGAGGCTGGGGTAGGGGAAGCGATGATTTATTATGGGTTTAACCGTGAAATCAATCAGTTGCAGAATAGTAGCGGTGTCAAAGCACAAGAACCCAAGGTGCTGATGCGGGTGCGATCGCAAGCTCCGGGATTTTGGCGCGTCCTCTCCTTTGACCATTACACGGGGGAAGGGTGGGAAATTTCCCGTGATGAACAGTTAACGACGATCAACCGCCCCGCTTGGTCTTACCGCTTCTATGTGACTCCCCCCGATCCCCCAATGATCTCCCGGCAAGTAATCCAAACCTTCACGATTACCGCCCCGATGCCGAACCTGATCCCGGCCTTATCTCACCCCAGTACCCTCTATTTCCCCACGCCAGAAATTGCCCTTGATCCCGAAGGCAGTATGCGGGCTCCCATTCCTTTGGCGGCAGATCTCACCTATACGGTCATTTCCAACGTACCTGATCGCGATCGCACCGCCCTTGGCAAGGCTGGCACGGATTACCGCGCTGCCATTGCCAAATATTATTTAGAAATTGACCCAGATTTAGCGAAATTTCTGCGGGCTGAGGCGGAGGCCATGTTAGCCAGCACCCCCAATCCTCGTCGTAACCCCTACGAAATCGCCCTCTTCCTCGCCCAGGAATTAAAGCAGCGCTATGTAATTGCCACAGACTACCCCATTTTTCCGGGGGATGATGTGGTACGGGCATTTTTGCGGAATGGGGGGGGCTATCCTGACCATTTTTCGACGGTGCTAACGATGATGTTGCGCTCTTTGGGGATTCCGGCGCGACTGACCGCCGGTTTTGGCTCTGGGCAGTTTAACCCCTTCACGGGTTTTTATTTGGTGCGCAATACCGATGCTTTTGTGCTCACAGAGGTTTATTTTCCGCAACATGGTTGGTATAGTTTCGACCCGATGCCGGGCCATGATCTTTACCCGGTGTCGGTGGAGGATTATGAAGCTTTTGGGGTGTTGCGGCAATTCTGGGATTGGGTAGCGGGGTGGTTGCCTTCTCCGGTGACGGCGGCTTTTGCGATGGTGTGGGGGGCGATCGCTACTTTTCTGGGCCAAGCCATTGAGCGGTTTTGGGCGTTTATCTCCGGCAGTGCCATCGGTTTTCTGTTGGGAACCAGTGGGGCGATCGCCTGTGGTTTATTGGCCTGGTTAGGGTGGCAACGGCTCCGGGGTTGGGTGATGGTCTACCGTTGGCGACGGTTGCCCCCCATGGAGCGGATCTATCGGCAAATGGTGTGGATGCTGACCATGGTTGGGGAACGGCGGGCGATTAAAATCCGCAAGCACCGCCACCAAACCCCCCAAGAATATGCGGATGGATTGCGATCCGCGATAGCGCACCCATCGCACTATGATCTGGCAACGATGGCGATCGTTGATGCCATCACCGCCGCCTATGGTCAATGGCGTTATGGCGACCAAACCCCCGATCTCGCCACATTAGAGGCCCAACTCCACCAACTCCGCCGCCTCACCCGCCCCCAACCCCGCCGCAAAACCACCGCTTAAACTTGTCTAGATTGCTGATCCTGTCAATGTGGGTGACAATGATCGTTAATGTTCAGCAGTCTAGGGCTGTGGATTCAAAAACGGTCAAGCTCACCCACAAAAGGATGGGGTTTCTCGGAGGAAAATTATGAAAATCCAGAAAATATCTGTCGAGGGACTGTTTGGCATTTTTGATCATGTCATTTCTTTAAACCTGGATGAAAGAATTACAATTATTCATGGCCCGAATGGATTTGGCAAAACAGCAATCCTGAGAATGCTGAATTCCTTCTTCGATTCTCAATATGCAGTATTCGAGACGATTCCTTTTAGTAAGTTTCGCATTGATTTTGATAATGGTGATGCTGTTGAAGTTTTAAAAAAATCAGATTCCATCAAAAAGAAGGAACAAGAAAGTATTGATTTTGATTTTTATAAATCAGGAGATAGTAAATCTTCCAATTCCTTTTCCTTTAAGGTTGATAAAATTGAAGATAATGTTGGTGGTGGCTCTCAGACTATTTTCAATAGTGATATTCAAAGCAATATTGACGAAAATAATCCTCGTTTTTACAGTGTTTATATTTCTTCTGGATCAACAATAAGTAGATCACCAGAAGAACCTGAATGGTTAAAATACATCAAACAGGATGTTAGTCTCCGTTTGATTGAATCCCAACGCTTGCTTAACTTTGCTTCTAGTCAATCTTCGAGACCACACAATAAAAAACCGCCGTTGTCAACTGTTTCAGCTTATTCTGAAGAAATTGCAGAACTAATTCAAGGTAAATTAACTGAATATGGGACAATATCTCAATCCCTAGATCGAACATTTCCCGCAAGAGTTGTAAAACAACAACCTTCTCCTGATTTTACTGAAGAAAAGCTTCGTGATCAGTTAATTGAACTTGAAGAAAAACGTTCACAGTTGATTCAGGTGGGCTTATTGGATCAAGAAGGAAATTCAGATTTTCAAATTCAGCCGGGGTCTATTGATGAAACAACTCAAAATATTTTGTCAGTGTATATTGAAGATGTAGAAAAAAAGCTCAGTGTTTTCACAGAAGTTTCTCGTAAAATTGAGCTTTTGAGGAGAATTATCAATAAAAAATTTTCCTATTCTTATAAAGAAATGAGTTTTAACAAAGAAACAGGCTTTGTTTTTAGCACAAATCATCCCACTTCCTTAAATCAAAAATCTCTATCTCCCACTGATTTATCATCGGGAGAACAGCATGAGCTAGTTTTACTTTATGAATTGCTGTTTAAAGTTGAACCCAATTCTCTCGTGTTAATTGATGAACCTGAACTATCGCTTCATGTCGGATGGCAATCCCAATTTTTGCAAGATCTCGAAGAAATTACAAAACTTGCCGATTTGGATGTTTTGATGGCTACCCATTCCCCAGATATCATTCAAGACCGCTGGGATTTGACCGTAGAACTGAAAGGCCCTGAAATATGAGAGACCATCTTACCGCTGACCGTGAAGCCAATGTAATTCGGATGAAGCGAAGTATATTTGTTGGTGTATTTCTGTTGGTTGAGGGTAGCACAGACAAGGTTTTTTATGAGCGCTTTATTTTAAAAACTCAATGTACAGTCATCACAAATCAAATTCCAGGCAAACAGAGAGTTATTGAAGTTTTAAATATTTTAGAAAAATCCAAATTTCAAGGAGTCTTAGCAATTGTTGATGCAGATTTTGATCATCTTGAATCCTCTGCACCCAATATCCCTAACTTGATTCGCACCGATACCCATGATTTAGAAACGATGTTGCTGCAATCCTTAGCTCTTGATAAGGTGATGGCAGAATTCGGTTCAGACGAAAAAATTGCCAAATTTCGAGATATCAGAATAGCACTCCTTGAAGCTGGGATGCCCATTGGCTATCTACTTTGGATTTCTAAACTAGATGAATTAAACTTGAGCTTTAATAATCTTGAATATAGCAAATTCATTGATAAAGAAACACTAACACTTGATGAAGTTGACCTAATTCAACACATCAAAAATAAATCCAAATCCCAAGCATTTCCACCGAAAAATGAAGATCTCCAAAAACGAATTCAAGAACAAAGAGACGAAAACCACGATCCTTGGCAAGTTTGTTGTGGGCATCATCTAGTCAAAATTTTATCCCTTGGCCTACAGAAAGCAATTGGGTCAATGCCAGCAAAGCAGGTTGCAGCGGATGATCTAGAGCGTGATTTGCGGCTTGCCTATGAGACTGCATACTTTCGTGAGACACGAATTTATCAATCTATTCGCCGCTGGGAAAGCGATAATCTGCCATTTAAGGTTTTGAATTAGGGAGGGGCGAAAGATTTTTCGCCCCTACAAGTGAATAAATTCGTAGGGTGGGCAATGCCACACTACAAGGTTTTTGGTGTAATTTTAACCCGGTTTTGTTTAGCCGTTATCGATGCGGAGAACGGCCATAAATGCCTCTTGGGGGACATCCACTGTGCCGATGGATTTCATCCGCTTTTTACCTTTGGCTTGTTTTTGTAAGAGCTTTTTCTTCCGGGAAATATCGCCGCCGTAGCATTTAGCTAAGACATCCTTACGCAGGGCGGGAATATGTTCACTGGCAATGACTTTAGAACCGATCGCCGCCTGAAGGGGGATTTTAAATTGATGGCGGGGGATTAATTCCTTGAGTTTTTCCACCAAAGAGCGACCGACGTTATAAGCCTTATCGCGGTGGACAATCATCGCGAGGGAATCCACCGGATCGCCATTTACCAAAATATCTAACCGCACCAAATGGTTCACCCGGTAGCCGATCACATGGTATTCCATGCTGGCATAGCCCCGCGATCGCGACTTGAGTTGATCAAAAAAGTCCGTCACCACTTCCGCGAGGGGAATTTCATAGAGCAAGGTGGTGCGCTTACTGGTGAAGTAGCGCATATCTTTAAATTCACCCCGCCGCGTTTGGCAAAGATCCATCAACGTCCCCACATATTCCTCTGGGGTGATAATTTCCAGATGAATATAGGGTTCTTCGATTTTTTCCCGCATTTGGGGATCGGGGAGCGTGCTGGGGTTCTCAATTTCCATCACTTCCCCTTTGATCGTGGTGATCCGATAGACCACCGAGGGCGCGGTGGTGATCAGATCCAGGTTATATTCCCGCTCTAGGCGTTCCTGGACGATTTCCATGTGGAGCAGCCCCAAGAAGCCGCAGCGGAAGCCAAAGCCCATGGCGCTGGAGGTTTCCGGCTCGTAGGCCAGGGCGGCATCATTGAGGCGGAGGCGTTCGAGGGCTTCGCGGAGGTCTTCGTATTGGTCGGAATCGATGGGAAACAAGCCGCAGAAAACCATGGATTTAGCTTCGGCGTAACCGGGGAGGGGTTCAGCGGCGGGGGCGGTGGCGAGGGTGATGGTGTCGCCAACGCGGGCATCGGCCACGGCTTTGATGGCGGCGGAAATATAGCCCACTTCCCCGGCATGGAGGTCATCGACGGGGATTTGGGTGGGGGAGAGTACGCCCAAATCATCAATATCGAATTCTTTCCCCGATGCCATGAGGCGGATGCGATCGCTCTTCCTTACAGTCCCATCCATGACCCGGAAGTAAATAATTACGCCCCGATAGGGATCATAATAACTATCAAAAATTAAGGCCCGTAACGGTTCATTAACGGTATTCGCTGGGGGGGGGACGAGGTGAACAATGGATTCTAAAATTTCATCAATGCCGATCCCCTGTTTGGCCGAAGCGAGGATCGCACTACTGCAATCGATGCCCACCACTTCCTCCACTTCTTCTAAAACCCGCTCCGGCTCTGCGCCGGGTAGGTCGATTTTATTCAAAACGGGGATGATTTCCAGATTGCTTTCCATGGCCAGATAGACATTGGCCAGGGTTTGGGCTTCTACCCCTTGGGAGGCATCTACCACCAATAACGCGCCCTCACAGGCGATGAGCGATCGCGATACTTCATAGGAAAAATCCACATGGCCCGGCGTGTCGATCAAGTTCAGGACGTATTCTTCCCCATCCTGGGCGGTGTAGTTCATCCGGGCGGCCTGGAGCTTGATCGTAATCCCCCGTTCCCGCTCTAAATCCATATTGTCGAGGAACTGCTCTTTCATTTTGCGGCTTTCGACCGTGCCGGTGGCTTGCAAGAGACGATCCGCCAAGGTGGATTTACCGTGGTCGATGTGGGCAATGATCGAAAAGTTACGAATCCGGGAGGTGGGAACGTGGGTCATGGTGGGGCGATCGCCTACAAGCTTAACGTTCACTTATCTTAACGCGATCTGCTCCGTCCCTATTGCTCAATCGCCGACCGGCCCCGTTTCCCTAACCGGGTGATCATAAACGCCGCAAAGTAGAGGATATAAACCGTTAAACCCACCGCCCCCAAAAAGCCAAGAAAACCGGGGGATGTGTTGCGGTGGAACCATTCCCGATAGAGAAAGGGGGCTTCGAGCCAAACGCGACAAAAGGGGGTGCGCAATGCTGCCCCGGAAAAGGCACAGGAAAGAAAGGGAATCATCACCAACGTACCAAGGCCGCAGTAAACCGACACCGCCCATCGCCAACTGGTGAGGGCCAATTTAAACGCCCCTGGGGGTTGATCTTCAATTTCTTCATTAATATCTGCCCAAAACCAGAGGGACAACGGGATCAAGAGCCGCGCCAGAAACCCAGTGAGATAACCCACCGGCCAAGCGGCAATCAGCAGATAAACCGTAATCCCCAAGAGGCTGGCCACCCGCCAATAGATGATCAACAATTGGGTGAGGGTGGCTTGTTTGCGAAACAAGGCCCAGATCAGTAAGACCAGGGGGATCAAGGCGGCGAATAACACCGCTAACTTATAATCCAGCCACACCCAGGGCTGGAACCAAACCTGCTCATCCATGGTTGATCCTTAACAATAAATTGATCTGCCCCAACTATTGTAGGGGTTGGTGATCCCCAAACGAGAACAGCGAGGCTAGGGGCCTCGCTGTTGCGGAATTAAAGCGTGTTTCGTTTAGTCGTCGTAAATGCGGCATTCTGCCGCGTCGGGGTTGGCATCACAGTATTGTTCGAGGGAGTTTTTTTCCTTGGTCTCGCGCTTATGGGCAGCTTCAGCTTGCAGTTCTTCCACCGCATCCCAAGCAGCGGCGCATTCTGCGGAAGTTGCACCTTCGGTGCTGCACATGGCTCGGGCTTGCTCCCGTTCTTGGTCAATTTTTTCTTGAATGTTGCTCATGAGTCCTCTGAGATTAATATCACCGCTAATCTTACTCGGATTGAAAACGCCCATCACCAAACGGGGCGGATTGGGGTTTGTAGTTGAGATTAACGTTTACCTATAACTGGCTTCGTTAATCATCTTAGCGAATCTCTCCCCGTTGGCGATCGCGTCGATCAGTTTCCTTAATAGTTTGGAGGGGGGGATGGGGTGGCGATGGTGCGGTTAATCCCTGAGGGTGGGTTTTTGACTTTTTTGTTTTGGCCCCCCTACTATGAAGGAATGCAATGATCGCTGTTATCTCCCGTCTATTGCCTGTTTTCAGGTTCTTGAGCAAATCCATGAGCGACACCTTTCAATGGTTGAATGCGTTTTCGACTCGTCCCTCTCTAGAGGGGGCGATCGCCGAGGTGGTGGCCCAATTACAAGGTGCTCTATCAAGAACTCCTGACTTGGGGATCGTCTTCATCTCCTCTGCCTATGCCACGGACTATCCCCGCTTGGTTCCCCTGTTGCGGGAAGCCTTACCCATGGGCTGTTTAATCGGTTGTGGGGGGGGTGGGGTGATTGGGGTAGATGGGGATGGGCAGGCGATGGAAGTGGAGGAAACCCCCGCCCTGAGCTTAACGGTGGCAGTATTACCAGGGGTGACGGTGCAACCCTTTTATCTCCCAGTGCATCAATTGCCCGATCTCGACAGTCCCCCCCAAGCTTGGATTGAAGCCCTAGGGGTTGATCCCGCCCAAAAGCCTGGTTTTATTGTCTTGGCAGATCCTGGTAGTTCCCAAATTACCGATCTGTTGGAGGGGCTAGATTTTGCCTATCCGGAGGCCGTGAAGGTGGGGGGGTTAGCCAGTGGGAGCCTGCCAGGGATGCCGGTGGGATTATTTTTTGATGATGAGATGGCTCCGGATTGGGGCTTGATGCGGGAGGGAACGGTGGGGGTGGCTTTAAGTGGCAATATTCAGTTAGAAACGATTGTGGCCCAGGGTTGCCGCCCGATTGGCGAACCCTACCGAGTGGAGCAGGGCGATCGCAATATCCTCCTCGAACTCTCAACCCCCGATGGTAGATCAAGCCCCCCCTTGATGTTGCTGCGGGAGTTGATCAAGGGCTTGGATGAAGAGGATCAGGTTCTGGCGCAGAATTCCCTCTTTATTGGTGTGGTGCGGGATGTGTTTAAAACCCAGTGGGGCCGGGGGGATTTTTTGATCCGCAACTTGATTGGCGTAGATCCCAAGGTGGGGGCGATCGCCATTGGCGATCGGGTGCGCATCGGCCAACAGGTACAATTCCATCTCCGGGATGCCGATGCCTCCCTAGAAGACTTAGATTTTCACTTCAACACCTACCCAGCAGCCCATCCTCGCCCTGCTGGAGCATTGCTGTTTTCCTGTCTAGGCCGGGGTGCAGGTCTCTATGGGAAACCCCATGTGGATTCCCGCCGTTTTCAACAAGAGTTTGGCCCGATTCCAGTGGCGGGCTTTTTTGGCAATGGGGAAATTGGCCCGGTAGGGGGGCGATCGTTCCTCCACGGCTATACTTCCGTATTTGCCCTAGCCCACCCCAAATATTAAATGTTGCTACTGCTCACCGCAGTTGTGAGGGTGAATCTCCTCTTACAAATGAGTGAACAGTGCGTCAGACACACAGTAATCATCAACATTGCGACTGATTCGGTCTGACGCACCCTACGATTGAATGGTAGGGTGCGTCAGACCAATTAATCTAGAATGCAAACGAGTAGCACCACGGCTGACGCACCATTTATTGAGCAACTAAAATGCAGTCGCTCTAGACTAACCGTTTGCGCAGTTTCTCCAAATTCCGACGGGCCACCAGAGCATCGCAGGTTCCCCGATGGCCAATACAATAATCCAGGAAATCAACAATGCAGGCGATTTGCGCCGTTGTAAAAGCATTGAGAAAACCCACTTTGGCAAAAACGTGATGATTCACATCTAATGCGTAAATTGTGTAATCCCCAATCACAGAATTACTGGTGCGATGATGGCGAATTGTCCAAATCATATAGGCGGGTAAATAAAACCGAAACCCCTCCACATCCGTAAACGAAAACGTCCCCATAAATTCCTCAAGGGTGGCATCGGGGATGCGTTGCCAATCGTCGCGCTCATCGTGCTTGGCTCTTTCCAGATACTCGGTGGCGCATTGATAGGAATCGTAATATTCCGTCATGTTGAGGGATATCCCTCCCCCCAATTTCACCCCGGCAAAGGCTTCCCGAATCCGGCGGATCAGGGCAGATTCACGGATATTGAGCAGGGCGCGTTCAGCAGGGGAGGCCATCACAGCACGGGTTTAAAGGGTGGTGGGGTCAATGCCCAATTCTTGGAGTTTGGCGGCAAGTTTTTGCCGCTGCTCCTGCTCGGCTTGCAGTTGTGCCTGAATCGCCTGCGCTTCTTCCTGAGCAGAACGGGCCTGCTCTTGGGCAGATTGGGCTTGGGCTTGGGCAAAGCGGGCCTGAGCCTGGGCAGTGCGGGCCTGTTCTTGGGCTATTTCGACAGAGGCGATCGCCACTTCCGCCGCTTCTGCCGGGGTGGGGATCATTTCACCATCAGGGGTGAAAAACCGGAGGGTTTGCTCGTATTTGCCAAGATAGAGTTGGAGTTGTTCACTCCAAAGCCAGCCTTGGGGGTTAGGGGCGATCGCCTCATAGTGACCATCCAGCAAATGAAACCCCGCCAACTCTTCCCCCCCAAGGGGATCAAACCAAAAATAATCGGGAGTCCGGAACACATCCTGATAAAGTGCCTTTTTTGCCCCCCGATCCACCGCTGCGGTCGAAGGCGAGAGCAATTCAACAATCACATTGGGGTAACGTCCCCCCTCCTGCCACAGCACCCAACTTTTACGCGGCTTAGGATCAACCCCTAGCACCACGAAAAAATCCGGGCCGCGAAAATCTTCACTTTTGCGATGTTGGGGGCTGAAATAGATCGTCAGGTTCCCGGCAGTATAGAAATCGGTGCGATCGCGCCATGCCCATTTCAGGCATTCCAGCAGCAGAAAAATTTGGTAGAGGTGGAGATCGGATTCCAAGGGCGGCTCACAACTTTCAAGATCGTAGGGAAGGTTGGCAAACTCGTCGGCGATCGGAGTTTCCACCAGGGAGGCATCGACGGGAGTCATCGGCTTTTGGGTAGCGATAATTGTCCATTTTAGCGATTGTTTTGGGGGATGCAAGGACAAATGATCGTTTGTCGTCACGACTTTTGTCGTTCCCTCTGAAGCCTGGGTGCGGACTGAAATCCGCACTACGAACCAAATTCCTCGTAGGGGCGTTGGCGTAAGCCTGCCGGAGGCACAAAAATTTTTCGCCCCTACCATGGCCGTAGGGGCGCAACGCTTGCGCCCCTACATTTTTCGCCCCCACGCAGATCAGCGATACAACCGAATTTCCTCATATCTCCTAGAACGCGCCTAAGGGCGATTGCTCCCTTGACGGCAACCCGATCCTTAGGGGAAACTAACGGGCAATTGCAGCGATTGACCCTGCTTATCCTAAATTTTGTTAAGATTTACAAACTATTAACACCCCTAACCCCTCAAGGTGCGTTAGATCCTAAGGGGAAAGGCTTCTTTCCCAGGGAAGAAGATCATCCATTCTCGTCAAGGACTCTTTTCCGATGACCATGGAAACCCTCGAATTTGTCATTTATCCAGACGGTCGCGTCTTGGAGAGTGTGACGGGCATTATTGGCGCATCCTGCCAAGAGGTGACAGCCGCCATTGAAGCCCAATTGGGCCGCGTGGTCGCCACCGAAACCACCGCTGATTACTACGCCACCGTCGCAGAATCAGCCACCACTGTCACCCAACAACAAGCCCATGGGGGGCAGTGGTAACTTTTAGCATTCCCTATTTTTCAATTTTCCACTTTTACCTTGTGAGCCAACCATGTCCCATTTCAGCACCGTTAAAACCCAAATCCGCAATTTAACCACCTTAAAAGCTGCCCTCAGCGACCTCGATATTGATTGGAAAAATGGCCCGAGTCAGGTGCGCGGCTACGAAGGCCAAACCCATACCGCTGATGTGGTGGTGGAGCAGGAGAATCACTACGACATTGGTTTTAGTTGGAATGGGCAAGCCTATGAGATGGTGGCTGATCTGCAATATTGGCAACAGCCCCTCTCGGTGGATGGGTTTTTACAGCGCGTCACCCAACGGTATGCCTACCATACGGTGCGAGCGGAAACCGAAAAACAAGGTTTTCAGGTGACAGAAGAAAAAAATAACCAAGATGGTTCGATCCGTCTCGTTGTTCAACGGTGGAGTGCATAACGATGACGGATTTTGACGCAGCCTTAGAACCCACGGGTTTAGAGCCGGAATTGGGGGGGATCTTTCGAGATACCCCCGATCGCACTGGGTTTGAGCCGGAGTTGGGGGGATCGTTGCGTCAAAAGGGGGTCTATGTGGATGAAATCACCTGTATTGGCTGTAAACATTGCGCCCATACGGCCCCCAATACGTTTTATATTGAGCCGGACTATGGCCGAGCGCGGGCGATTCGTCAGGATGGCGATCCGGAAAGTTTAATTACGGAAGCCATTGATACTTGCCCCGTGAACTGTATCTATTGGGTGGACTATACGGAATTAAAGCAATTAGAAGCAGAACGTCGCTATCAGGTGATTCCCATCGCCGGTTTTCCCGTCGATATGTCCACCACGGCGGCCCATAACCGGGTGAAGCGCGATCGCACCCAAGGCACTCATTAAACCTGATTTGCGTAGGGGCGTTGGCGTAAGCCTGCCGGAGGCACAAAAATTTTTCGCCCCTACAATTTTTGCCCCTACAATTTTCGCCCCTAGAATTTTTTGCCCCTAGAATTTTTTGCCCTAAAACGGATAGCGATCGACAATTTGATCATTGATGATCTCATAGCCCCATTCTGGATGCTTGGCAATTTGTTGGGCGATGAGATTGCGGCCCAATTTAGTGCGGTAGGCTTGTTGGAGCAGTTCTAAACGGGGTACAGCAGCGGCAGATTCTAAAGGTAAAGATGGAGATTCCGGCGGTAATGGGGGCGGTTCCTCCAATTGATTGAGCTTGGCCATGACGGCAGCTTTGGTAATGGGGGGGCGATCGCTAAAGGCGGGCGGTAAGTAGGGGGAGGCTACCCCCTGTTTTTGAGCCGCAATTGCTTGATCCGCAAGGCGATCGCATTTCCTCAAAAACCCATCCCAAAGATCCTGAGCTAACACCGGATTGCGCAGATCCGCCCTTGCCCGCGCCACTGCCGCCTCCAACGGCTCCCCTTTTTGCACATAATATTGCACCCGCTCCTCCTCAAAGGCGGGATAGGCCACACCGGGCTGAATTTCCCAATCCCGTTGTACCTTCTGACTCGATCCCAACGGCTGCCCCTGGGCAAACTCATCCCAAAAGGGCGACCAAATCCCCTTAGTGATGCCATCAATCACCCAAAACTTACGCTGATCGGGATGGCGATCGCCCTGCTCCACAAAATAGGCCAACAACGCCCGCCCAAAGGCCGCCAACTCCTCCGGGGAACGCCAAGGCCCCACAAATTGATAATTGGGGGCAACGGCGGGAGCGGGACGGGGCGATCGCTGCACCGGAAAAAAGGCATCCCCCACGGGAGCGATGGGCTGAGGTGCTTGGGACAATACCGCCACCTGAGCCAAGAGGGATTCCGGTTCAAGGCAAGCCTCAAAGCCTTGGGCCGGCCCCTGCCGTTCCCGATAGACTCCCCGCTGATGGAGTTGGGCCAAGCCGTGACTGAGTTCTGCCGATGTTAGTCCTGTGGCCCGACTAATCCCCTCCGGTTCAATCTTGGCCCAAACCCCCGCCCCCACCCGTTCCAACCAATACACACAGAAGATCGCCGCCGCCACCCCCCCCGCCACCTGAGCCAGATGGGGGAAATAAGTCAAAGTAGGGCCAAAGCGGGGATCGGAAGTGTTCATGGCAACGGGGAACGGGCAACGGGGAACGGGCAACGGGGAACAGGGAACGGGCAACGGGCAAAAGTAAGCCTCTTCACTTTTACCTTTTACCTTTTACCTTTTACCTTTTACCTTTTACCTTTTACCTTTTACCTTTTACCTTTTACCTTTTACCTTTTACCTTTTAACTTCCCACCAATGCTGTAGGGGCGAAAAATTTTTGTGCCTCCGGCAGGCTTACGCCAACGCCCCCACGCCGATATGCGATCGCCTACCCATCAACCCTCACTCCCCACTATTCCCCATTCCCCGTTCCCCACTTCCCACAAATAAGTATAAATACTTATTGTAATTAATCCTAGTTAAGAACTATTCTTAGAAACAAGCAGATGTTATTACCCCACAAAAACCATGGCAGTTATCGAAAAAGTCCCCAGCGTCGTCTTTAAAACCCGTGTCCGTGACGAATCCATCGAAGGGCCGAACCCCTTCCGCTGGCAGGATCGTACCACCGAAGAACTCTTTGCCGGTAAGCGTGTCGTCGTCTTCTCCCTCCCTGGAGCCTTCACCCCCACCTGCTCCTCCACCCACCTGCCCCGCTATGAAGAACTCTATGAGGAAATCAAGGGTCAAGGCGTGGATGAAATCATGTGTATTTCCGTTAATGATGCCTTTGTGATGTTCCAATGGGGCAAACACCAAGGGGCCGATAAAGTCTTCCTGCTCCCCGATGGGAACGGCGAATTCACCCGCAAAATGGGGATGCTCGTTGATAAATCCAACCTCGGTTTTGGTCTGCGCTCCTGGCGTTATTCCATGGTGGTGAACGACTGCACCATCGAAAAAATCTTCATCGAGCCGGGCTACGAAGACAACTGCCCCGCTGATCCCTTTGAAGTATCCGACGCTGACACGATGCTCGCTTACCTCAAAGGTGCGAAGTAGCACCCCCCGTTCTTACTGCGAACTTCAGTCCGCATAAGCTAACTTTGATCTAAACGGTACAGCTTGGGTTTTTGCTAACGATCGCAACAACCCAAGCTTGCCCTTTTCTGCTTTATCCCACACTCATTTTGGAGGTCTCACCATGACCGCAACCGTACCGAATACCACTCAAAAACTTTACGCCACCCGCATTGATCTGCCGGAAGAGGTGCGATCGCCCGTGATCAATATCCTCAGCCAAACCCTGGCCAGCACCCTCGACCTCAAAACCCAAGCCAAACAGGCCCATTGGAATGTGAAGGGCCTGGATTTCCTGCAACTTCATGAATTGTTTGATGAGTTGGCGGGGGAATTAGAAGCCTATGTCGATCTGGTGGCGGAACGGATCACCGCCTTAGGGGGAACTGCCTTGGGAACCGCCCGCATTGCCGCAACCGCTTCAATCTTGCCGGAATATCCCCTGGATATTGCCGACGGCGTGGCCCATGTCACCGCCTTAGCCGATCGCTTTGCGGCCTATGGCCAGCACCTCCGCCGTGCCATTGACCAAACTGCCGAATTGGGTGACGCGGATACTTCCGATCTGTATACGGAAATTTCCCGCACCATTGATAAACGCCTTTGGTTTTTAGAGGCTCATCTGACGAATTAGAGGGGGAAGTGGGAAGGGGGAAGGGGGAAGTGGGAAGTGGGAAGGGGGAAGTGGGAAGTGGGAAGTGGGAAGGGGGAAGTGGGAAGGGGGAAGTGGGAAGGGGGAAGTGGGAAGTGGGAAGTGGGAAGTGGGGAACGGGGAACGGGGAACGGGGAACGGGGTTGATCTGTGTAGGGGCGTTGGCGTAAGCCTGCCGGAGGCACAAAAATTTTTCGCCCCCTCACGCCTACTCCCTACTTCCTACTCTCCACTCCCTACTCTCCACTCCCTACTCTCTCCACCCCCCCCAGGCGATAACGATAATAAGCCGCACAGGCCCCCTCCGAGGAAACCATCGGCGCACCGAGGGGCCGCTCTGGGGTGCATTTTGTACCGAAGGCGGCGCAATGATGGGGTTTTTTGATCCCGCGTAGGATTTCGCCGCTAATACATTCCGTGGGGGCAACAGCGGGGCTGACGGTACTCAGTAATTCGCTAAACCGGACTTGAGCATCAAACTGGCTATATTCCGGCCGCAACTTCAGACCACTGGCGGGAATTTCGCCAATGCCCCGCCATTGTTGGGGGGCGATCGCAAACACTTTGCTCATAATTTCCTGGGCCGTGGGATTCCCCCCCCGCTGCACCGAGCGAGCATACTGATTTTCACAGCGAAATTCCCCCTTTTCCAACTGCTGAATACAGAGATAGAGGCCTTGTAAAATATCCACCGGCTCAAACCCCGTCACCACAATCGGGATCTGATACTTGGCTGCAATGGGTTCATATTGCTCATAACCCATAATCGTGCAGACATGGCCCGCTGCGAGGAAGCCCTGAATTTGACAGGCCGGATCGCTCAAAATTGCCTCCATGGCCGGCGGTACTAAAACATGGGATACCAACAGGGAAAAGTTGGTAATGCCCATCTGTTGGGCTTGATAAACGGCCATGGCTGTAGCGGGGGCGGTGGTTTCAAAGCCGACGGCGAAAAAGACAACGTGGCGCTCGCGCTCTTTTTGGGCAATGGCTAAACAATCCAAGGGGGAATAAACGATCCGCACATCCCCCCCTTGCGCCTTCACTAACAGCAAATCCTGCTCCGTCCCCGGCACGCGCAACATATCCCCAAAGGAGCAGAAAATGATCTGGGGCGTTGGCGCAAGCCTGCCGGAGGCAAATCGCGCCAAGGCAATGGCCTGATCAATAATCCCCATATCCGTCACACAGACCGGGCAACCGGGGCCATGGATTAACGTCACCCCTGAGGGTAGGAGCGTATCAATGCCATATTTAACGATCGCATGGGTTTGACCGCCGCAAATTTCCATAATTTGCCAGGGGCGGGTGGTGATGCGGGCGATCGCCGCTGCATAATCTTGGGCAAGGACTCCATCGCGGTATTCTTGAACGTACTTCATCAGCAACAATCGGGAGCAGGGCTAGGCTTGATCCTAACCAGTTCCCCGCATTCCTGGGGGGAATCTTCCACTTGTTTTTGAGATTGCGACATATCATCTCAAGCCCCTTGCCCCCCTTGGGAGAGGGATTGGGGTGAGGGCCGACTTGATGATCCAGAGATAGCGCGATGAAAAAGCAAATTAAGGTTAAGGCCAACGCCAAACGGGAAAGTTTAACAGAGTTGCCCGATGGTACATTACTCGTAACCCTCACCGCTCCCCCCGTGGAGGGTAAAGCCAACCGCGCTCTGATTAAACTGTTGGCAAAAACCTATGGTATTCCCCAAGGGGCGATCGCCATTCAGTCGGGCCACCACAGCAAAATCAAAATTGTTCAATGGCCCGATCCAGCCTAAACCTAACCCTGTTCTATCCTAGGATAGGAATTGATTTGCTTCCTCCCCCCTATGATCCCCACCCCCCAACAAGCCATCTATCGGATTCTTGATGCCAATCTTGATCGCGCCCGTGAAGGGTTACGGATCATCGAAGAATGGTGTCGTTTTGGCCTCAATGATGCCCAACTCACCCAAGATTGCAAAGCCCTCCGCCAAGAATTAGCCCAATGGCACAGCCCCGAACTGCGAGCCGCTCGCCACACCCCCAGCGACCCCGGCACTGCCCTCACCCATCCCCAGGAGGAAACCCGCGCCGATCTGCAAGACCTGCTCCATGCCAACCTGAGCCGCGTTCAGGAGGCTTTGCGGGTCTTGGAGGAATACGCCAAGCTTTATCAAACGGAAATGGCCGCCGCCTGTAAACAGATGCGCTATCGGGTCTATACCCTCGAAAGCAATCTCAGCGGTGATGATGATTTGCGCCAACGCCTCGAAGCAGCGGCGTTATATCTTGTTACTGCCCCCTCTCAACAACTCTTTGCCATCGTCGAAGCGGCATTGCAAGGGGGATTAAAACTGGTGCAGTATCGGGAAAAGGACGCAGATGATCAGGTACGCCTTGCCCAGGCGCAAAAATTGCGGGATCTGTGCCATCAGTACGGGGCGTTATTTATCCTCAATGACCGCATTGATCTCGCCCTAGCCGTCAATGCCGATGGTGTGCATTTGGGGCAACAGGATGCGCCTATTGCCGTGGCCCGCGCCCTCTTGGGGCCGGGGCGGATTATTGGCCGGTCTACCCATAATCCGGGGGAAATGGAAAGGGCGATCGCCGAAGGGGCGGATTATATTGGCGTGGGGCCGGTGTATGAAACCCCCACAAAACCGGGCCGTACCGCCGTGGGGTTGGATTATGTCCGCCATGCCGCCCGCAACTGCCCAATTCCTTGGTATGCGATCGGCTCCATTGATTTAGAAACCTTGGGGGATGTGATCCAGGCGGGGGCGCGACGGGTGGCGGTGGTGCGGGCGATTATGCAAGCACAGGATCCCCTTGTCACCACCCAACACCTCACCACCTATCTAGAACGGATGTATGGGCGATGATCACGATCCAAGTTAACGGTAAACCCGTCACCTGTGCCGCTGCCATCCCTCTGTTTTCCCTGCTGGCGGAATTGGCCCTCAATCCCCGCCTGATTGCCATTGAATACAACGGCGAAATTTTACACCGCCAATTTTGGGAAACTTGCCAGATGGAAGAGGGCGATCGCCTTGAAATTGTCACCATTGTCGGAGGGGGCTAAATGTTCAATCGCCTTCAAACTCATCTCGCCACCGCCACCAACCGCCGCCGCTTAAATTTAGCGGTACTGGTGATCCCTACCACGGTTTGGCTGTTTTTCTTCTTTGTCCTACCCCTCTTGATGGTGCTGCTCTATTCCGTGTTGGAGCGGGGAACCTATGGCGGCATTGACTGGCAATTTACCCTCAGTAACTATCAACGGTTGTTTAACCCCATCTATTGGAGCGTATTGGGGCGATCGCTCTGGTTAGCCCTCTTCACCACCGTTGCCTGTTTACTGATCGGCTATCCCCTCGCCTTCTTCATCGCCAGCCGCCCCCCCCAATGGCGCAATACCCTCCTGCTCTTGGTGATTATTCCCTTTTGGACGAACTTCTTAGTGCGGATCTATGCCTGGATCATCATCCTCCGCCAGGAAGGGGTGATCAACGTCCTCCTTGCCAGTTTGCACCTGATTAACCAACCCCTCGATCTCCTGTTTAACTCCTTTGCCGTCACCGTCGGCCTCGTCTATGGCTATCTCCCCTTTATGATCCTGCCCCTCTATGCCACTTTAGAGCGGTTCGATTTTTCGCTGTTGGATGCCGCGCAGGATTTAGGGGCCAATGACTTAAAAACCTTTGGGCGCATTGTTTTACCCTTAACGTTACGGGGGATTGTGGCTGGCTCCCTCCTCGTGTTTATCCCCGCCGTCGGCGAGTTCATCACCCCCGATATTCTCGGCGGGGCGAAAACATTAATGATGGGCAACTTAGTGCAAAACCAATTTTTGGGAGCGCGGCATTGGCCCTTTGGGTCGGTGCTGTCAATTGTGATGATTGTGATTGTGTTAATCCCGATCTTGATTTACTTTCGGGTTGCCGATGAAAAGCTCAAAGCCAATTAAGCCCATGCATTTACCCCTAAAATCACCGTGCCTACTGCTTTAACCCCCCAACACCGCTGGGATCTGGCGATCCGTTTCCTCGGCCGGATAGGCCTGTGGGGAATTACCCTCGCCGCCCTCCTGTTTCTCTATCTACCCATCGCCATTTTGGTGATCTACTCCTTCAATACCTCCCGGCTCAATGCCGTATGGCGCGGGTTTACGCTGGATTGGTATCGCAGCCTGTTTGCAGGGATTGGCGAGACGGGGGCGGATGTGATTACGGGGCAGATTTGGGATGCGCTGTTTAATAGCCTTTGGGTCGGGGGGATGGCGACGGTCGTGGCAACGGTGTTCGGTACGATGGTGGCCCTAGCCTTAGAGCGGTTTAATTTTCGCCAGAAAACGGCTTTAGAGGCTTTGCTCTTCCTGCCAATTATCATCCCCGATATCACGATGGGGATTTCCCTATTGGTGTTTTTTAGCCTGGTCTTTCAAGTGATCCAAACGGTGACGGGGGTGCGGTTGGTGTTGGGGTTGCCGACGGTGATCATTGGCCATATTGCCTTTAATATTTCCTATGTGGCGGTGACGGTGCGATCGCGCATTGCCGAGCTAGACCCCGCCCTCGAAGAAGCCGCCCAGGATTTAGGGGCTAACGAGTGGCGCACGTTCTACCGGGTGACGCTGCCGTTAATTTTTCCCGGCATCCTCAGCGGCGCATTACTGGCCTTCACCCTCTCCCTTGATGACTTTGTGATCACCTTTTTCACCGCTGGGGTAGGTTCCACGACGTTGCCGGTGTTTGTCTATGGGATGATTAAGCTCTCGGTGACACCGGCCATTAACGCCATCTCTACCCTGATGCTGATGGCCTCATTTCTGATTGTCCTTGCATCCCTCGTGCTTCAGCGGCGATCGCTCCGGCTTTAAAGGGCATTGATTAAGAGGCGGTTTTGCTCGCTTCTGTATAATGGGGTGGGTTGAAGGTTCGCTCCCCAAACCCCAATGACTGCCTTGCTGATCACATTTTTTAGGTTGAATAAAAGCTATGAAACGACTGCTCGTGTTTGTGCTTCTGTTCCTCTTCGGAGTCATGATCCCCGTCGGATGCACCGCTGACAGTCCAGATACCCGCACTCCAGGGCGCACGGACACGAATGTTCTGAGTATTTATAATTGGTCAACCTATATTGATCCCGATGTGATCACCCAGTTTGAGCAGGAATATGATGTGCGGGTGCAGTACGACACTTACGAAAGTAACGATGCGTTACTCGCTAAAATTCAACCGGGCAATCCTGGTTACGATATCATTGTCCCCACCTCAGATTTTGTCGAAGCGATGGCGGCCCTAGGCTTGCTCAAACCCCTCAACCATGAAAATATTCCTAATTTGGCCAATGTTGAGCCGAAGTTTTTAGACACGCCTTTTGATCCGGGGAATGAATACAGTGTGCCCTACCAATGGGGAACCGTTGGCATTGGCTACAATATTGAGGCAACGGGGGAAGAAATTACCAGTTGGAAGCAAATTTTTGATCCTAAGTTTGCCGGTAAAGTGGCGATGCTAGAAGATTCTCGCGCCACGTTGGGGGTGGTGTTGATTGCGTTAGGAAAAAACCCGAATACGAGAGATCCTGAAGAGATTAAAGCGGCGGTGGACTACATTGTTGAGCATAAGCAGGTGGTGGCCACCTTCGCACCGGATACGGGGCAAGATTTGCTTAATCAGGGGGAAGTGGCGATCGCCGTCGAATGGAGTGGCGATATTTTCCAAGTCATGGAAGAAAACGAAAAAATTCGCTATGTGATCCCCGAAGAAGGGACGATCATTTGGATGGATAACCTGGCAATTCCCACTGGTGCTCGTAACCCGGAAATGGCGGAAAAATTTATTAACTTTATCCTGGAGCCGGAAATTAGCGCGAAAATTTCCAACTATGTCAAGTTTGGTAGCCCGAATAAAGCCGCCATTGACCAAGGTTTAATCGTAGCAGAAGACCTCAATAATCCCGGTATTTATCCCTCGCAGGAAACTTTTAACAAGCTTGAATATGCCGAGGAGTTGGGGGGAGATACCCAACTGTTTGATGATGCTTGGACAGAGTTAAAGGTGGCGATTGGCCAGTAGGGCGATCGCCTTCATTGATCTAGATTTGGGGGAATCGTGGGATTCCCCCCTTAGGGGCAGACCAGGGAGATAAGTAGCATGAAACCAGCCATTGAATTGATGGATGTCGGAAAAACCTTTCGGGGACAAAATCAGCGAGACTTTCGGGCCATTGATCAATTAAATTTACAGATTCACGATGGTGAATTTTTTTCCCTCTTGGGGCCCTCCGGTTGTGGAAAAACCACAATTTTGCGGATGATTGCCGGGTTTGAATCCCCCACAGTGGGAGAGGTATTTATTCATGGGGAGGCCATGGGCGATCGCCCCCCCTTTCACCGCCCCGTTAACACCGTTTTTCAAAACTACGCCCTCTTTCCCCACCTCACCGTTGCCCAAAACGTCGCCTTTGGCCTCGAAATGGAAGGGGTTCATCAAACGCAAATCCGTTCCCGCGTCGGCGATGCCCTCGCATTGGTCAAACTCAACGGTTTAGAAAATCGCCACCCCCGCCAACTTTCCGGCGGCCAGCAGCAGCGGGTCGCCCTCGCCCGGGCCTTGGTCAAGCAACCCCAAGTTTTACTCTTTGATGAACCCTTGGGAGCATTAGATCTCAAACTGCGTAAAGCAATGCAGTTGGAGTTAAAAGCGATGCAGCAGCAGGTGGGCATTACCTTCGTTTATGTCACCCATGATCAAGAAGAAGCCCTCACCATGTCCGATCGCATTGCCGTCCTTTCTGAAGGCAAAGTGCTCCAAGTGGGGACACCGACGGAAATCTATGAAGAACCCTCCTGTCGGTTTGTGGCAGATTTTATTGGTGAAAGTAATTTCCTCATCGGTCAGGTGATTGAGCAGGCCAATGGGGGCCTGGTGGTGTTGGTGGATGGGGAATTGACGCTCTCCGTTCCCTATGAACCAGAATTGCCCGTGGGCAAAGTGATTACCTTGGTGATTCGCCCGGAAAAGGTGACGATCCACCCCCAAGCTCACCATGACCCTCTGGCTCTCCAAGGCACGATCCGCGATGTGGTCTATTTGGGAACTGATACCCGCTTTGTGGTGCAGTTAACCTCAAAAAGTACGCTAATTATCCGTCGGCAAAACCTCCATCCCGGTAAGCTCGATACGTTTACCGTGGGGGAAGCGGTGAAGATCCGCGTTGCGCCGAATAGTATGCGGGTGTTAGCGGAGGGGTCTTTGGGGACAGAAACCGCCTCCGGCGTGTTAAATCTGCCCTGAAACGCTTGGGGCTGTACCACTTTGGTACAGCCCCAAGCAGGACAAGACCGTTAAAGATAGCTCTCCTTGAGGTTTTGACCGAGTTTTAAGCAGGCAGCGGTGCTCCAGGGATCCTTTACTCGCTTGTGGCTACGGCGGATTGTCGGGCTACCGTAGGCTTCGCTGAGGCTTTGGCTGAGGTGGGTAAGTTTGGCGGTAGTCCAGGGGTCTTTAATCTGATGCATAAATTTTGATGCCATCAACGCTTTTCATGCCTTTAGGATAGCGCATTTTTTGGATTTCCGTATCATTTGCTACAGTTTTGAGAAGGTTTTCGGAATTCTCTAGAATGGATGGAGCGGCGAATTTTTAATACTTTTGCGGTTGAATTAAAAGTCAACACTCACAACTGAATGTAATTAAAGCTACAGACAAAAAACTTGAATCCCTGCAAGATCAACGGGTTTATGTAGCGATCTTGCCCATTGTTAGAGTCTAACGCAACCGCAATGACATCGTATTTTCCCCTGTCAAGGACTAGACTTTCGGCGGTGAATCCGCTAAGTATGTAGACTTCAGCAGTCCGCTTAGAGCTTGCCCTCCGACAACCTATCGGCCCCTCACTGGCTCATCTGGACGCTCAGTGACTCCCCCAGGACGTTGATGGGAATGACATCTAAGCCGCTTCGGAACCTTGATTTTTGTTTCTTTCATTCAGGAAAGTTTTTGTAGTGATGTCCAAATCCAATCTGGTCAATTCTTTCTCACCAAAACCGAGAAGGGAGCGAGCGGTAGCCGGGAACCTTAAACCGATCCAACAACTCTTCCGTTGGTTTTCCCCCTATTGGCTCCTCTGTATTCCCCTCGTCGCCATTATCCTGACGATTTGGGATGGGGCGGCGATGGCCCAGCACGCCTTTGATTTAGAAGAGATCGATTTCAGCGATCCCGTTGTGATCAAAGGTATGCTCGATACGGTGTTTGTGTTCATCTGCGCGGTGCTGGTGATTTTCATGAATGCCGGGTTTGGAATGCTGGAGACAGGCTTCTGTCGCCAAAAGAATGCGGTTAACGTTTTGGCAAAAAACCTGATCGTGTTTGCGATCGCCGTCATTGCCTACTGGGCCATCGGCTATGCCTTCATGTACGGGGCTTCCGGCAACGGCTTCATTGGACTGAAAGGCTTTTTCCTCCTCAGTGAAGACCCGGCCACCTATAGCTTAAAGCCCTTCCCCGAAGGTTTACCGATTTCTGTTTCCTTCCTGTTCCAAGTGGCCTTTGCCGGTACTGCCGCCACGATTGTCTCTGGGGCAGTGGCGGAACGGATTCACTTTGTCTCGTTCTTGATCTTCTCCTTCCTATTGGTTGCGGTCGCCTACCCGATCACCGGCCATTGGCTTTGGGGCGGGGGTTGGCTCCTTGAGGCTGGATTTCGTGATTTCGCCGGATGTACCATCGTCCACTCCGTCGGCGGTTGGTCTGCCCTGATGGGAGCAGCATTCCTCGGCCCCCGGATTGGCAAATTCACCGAAACCAGCGTCAATGCCATTCCGGGCCACAACATGAGCATCGCCACTCTTGGCTGCTTGATCCTCTGGATTGGCTGGTATGGCTTCAACCCCGGCTCGGCATTGTCCGCCAACCCCAACATCACCTACATCGCCATGACCACCACCCTATCGGGTGCGGCGGGTGGGGTCACTGCTACCTTTACCTCCTGGGCCAAGGATGGCAAGCCGGACTTATCGATGATCATCAACGGCCTGCTCGCTGGTCTGGTGGGGATTACCGCCGGTTGTGATGCGATTCCTTACCCTGCTGCGGTGTTGACAGGGGCGATCGCTGGCGTGATCGTCGTCTTCGCTGTGGCGATTGTCGATAACCTCCGCATTGATGACCCGGTGGGGGCGATTTCTGTCCACCTCGTTTGTGGGATCTGGGGTACTTTAGCCGTAGCCCTCTTTGGTGGCGGTAATATGGTTGCTCAATTGATCGGGATTGCTTCGGTGGGTGGCTTCACCGTTGCCTTTAGTACCATTGTTTGGTTAGCTTTGAAATTCACCCTCGGTATCCGCGTTAGTCCGGAAGACGAGTTACAAGGGCTGGATGTCAGCGAACATGGTATGGAAGCCTATAACGGGTTTGTCACAGAAACCGATACCTTTGCCGGTGGTCAAGCCATGGGCATTAGTGGGAGTTCGGAACTTCACGACTAATCAATGCTCCAGTTTGCTGGAGCATCGACCCGATTTGGGGCTGTTAAGTCCCCGCCATAAAAAAAAATCCTGGGCTTCCCTTTAATCTAGGCGCAAAATCTGCGACCCTAGACTAACGGGAAGCCTTCCTTTTTGGGCTTACTAATAAATTATGGTGTTTACTCCCCTGGCTGATCGCCTTCTTAAATCTGCGCCCCGTTGGGCGGCCTTCTCCCTCGCGGCCAATGCCATTCTGTTGTTATTACTCGTCTATATCGGGCAACGTCGCCCACCTCAACCCCAAATCGCCCAAGCCCGGTTAGCCAGCACCTCCACCCAACTCTTGGCCAAAACCCCTATCCCCACCCAACCGGGGAGCGATCGCCAAGGGCTAAGTTATCAGCAATGGGTGGAACTCCTGGCCCAGGAAGCCAGCGCCGCCGCCCACAATCGCCCTGATAATCTGATGATCCTGATGGGGGATTCCATTACCCTCTGGTTTACCCAGGATGTCCTCCCCCCTGGCCCCACCTGGCTCAACCAAGGGATTTCTGGGGAAAAAACCCTCGGCCTGTTGCGACGGTTGCGACTCATTGACCAGACCCAGCCCCAGGCCATTTTTGTAATGATCGGGATTAACGATATCCTTTGGGATGTGGGCGATGAAACGATCTTGGCCAATACCCGCTTAATTGTCGAAAACCTGCGGCAGACCCATCCTCAAAGCCGGATTGTCGTCCAGTCAATTTTGCCCCATGCCGGGGAAAAGGCCACCTGGGAGGGGCGCGATCGCCTCCTACAGATTTCCAACGGCCGGATTCGCCGCCTCAATCAAGACCTCGCCGCCCTCGCCCACCGCGAAGGGGCAATTTTTCTCAATCTCTATCCCCTCTTTGCCAATGAGCAAGGACAATTAAAAATGGATCTCAGCACCGACGGCCTCCATCTCAATCGGGATGGCTATCGGGTTTGGTCTACGGCTTTACAATTGTTCATCGGCCTCGAACTCGATCCGATGCAAATTACTCACCAATACGACCCCCCTCATGGATACTAAAACCTTTAAACGCAACCTCAACCAATCGGAACATTACCACCGCAAAGGCTTTGGCCATCAAGCGGAGGTGGCGGGCGTGATGCATCAAGAATATCAAAGCAGTTTGATTCAAGAATTGCGGGGCAATGCCTACACCCTGCGGCGCGGCCCGGTGACGATTCACTTGGCGGAATCCTTTGGGTTTTGTTGGGGGGTGGAGCGGGCGGTGGCCATGGCCTACGAAACCCGTCAACATTTCCCCACGGAACGGATTTGGATCACCAATGAAATTATCCATAACCCGGAAGTGAATCAACGGCTGCGGGAGATGCAGGTGGGGTTTATTGAAGTGGTGGATGGGGTGAAGGATTTTACCGTCGTGGCGGCGGGGGATGTGGTGATTTTGCCCGCCTTTGGGGCCAGTGTGGCGGAAATGCAGTATCTCAATACAGCGGGCTGTACGATAGTCGATACCACCTGCCCTTGGGTTTCTAAGGTGTGGAATTCCGTCGAAAAGCATAAAAAGAAGGATCACACCTCGATTATCCATGGCAAATATCAACATGAGGAAACCGTGGCCACCAGTTCCTTTGCGGGGAAATATTTGGTGGTGCTGAACCTGGCGGAGGCGCAGTATGTGGCGGATTATATTTTGCGGGGGGGAGACCGTTCTGAGTTTCTCGCTAAATTTGCCCATGCCCATTCGGAAGGGTTTGATCCGGATCGGGATCTTGATCGGGTGGGGGTGGCCAATCAAACAACGATGCTCAAGAGTGAAACGGAGGCGATCGGCAAACTCTTTGAAGGGACGATGCTGCGCAAATACGGCCCCACGGCGTTAAATGAGCATTTCATGAGCTTTAACACGATCTGCGATGCTACCCAAGAACGGCAAGACGCGATGTTTGATCTGGTGGATCTCGATCTGGATTTGATCGTGGTGATTGGCGGGTTTAATTCTTCCAATACGACCCATTTACAGGAAATTGCGATCGAGCGGGGGATTCCTTCCTATCACATTGATAGTAGCGATCGCATCGGCCCTGGCAATTGTATTGAACATAAACCCCTAGGGGCCGCCCTCACCCTCATGGAAAATTGGCTCCCCGATGGCGAAATTACCGTCGGGATTACCTCCGGAGCCTCAACCCCTGATAAATCCGTCGAGCAGGTGATTGAGAAAATCTTTACATTGAAACCGTAAGTGCCCTAGGGGTTTAAAATCGAAATTTCAGGCCCAGTGCTGGTTGGGCGGGCATTTTCTCCTTAAATAAAAAAGGTGTGTTTAATCATGAGCAAGAAGCCGAAATTGTTGGGATCAGTGCCGTTGAAAGAGGTGAGCGATCGCGAAACCGTCCGTTGGGTGCAAGCCCAATTAGCCATTGGGGGGTATTTGGCCGCCAGTGATGCCGATGGTTTGGTGGGGCCGAAAACCTTGGCGGCGTTGGCGGCCTTTAAAAAGGATTTCTATCTGGCCTTTCCCGCTGACCTGGGCCCCAGTACCATTGATGCCCTGGAAGATATTGAGCCGAAACATGAGGTGATTGACCAAGCTCCTAAGCCCACTGCTACCAACCTTAACGCGGGCAGCCAATCCGGCCGCTCCGCCACGTTGCCCAAAGTCGGGTTGGTCTACGCCAATCAAATGATTGTGCCCGGTGGGTTTATCACCTGGGGAGAAATGACCAAAGATCTCAGCCGTCTGCCCTTTGGTACTGCGGAGTTTGGCAGTCCGGAACAGGTGGTGAATAATATGATCGAAATGGCCAAGGTGTTTGGCAAAGTCCGCACGAAGTTTGGTTCACCCATTGCGATCACCAGTGGCTACCGTCCCCCCAATCTTGATATTGGTGTGGGTAAGTCTCAGCATAAGTATGGCCGTGCTTTAGACATCAGTCCCCTCAATGGCGATTATCAAGGCTTGCTCGATGCGATTCGCGCTGTGCCGGAGGTGAAGGGGATCGGTTTAGCAGGGCCTGCTAAGGGGTTCTGGCATTTAGATATCCGCCCCGGTTCGCGGGTTTCCTTTAGTTACTAAGTGAGTGGAGGGGCGAAAGATTTTTCGCCCCTACGCCGTTGGCGATCGCCTACCGAATCAATCCTAGAACTCAAATTCTGTAGGTTAAACCCATGATGCTAGTGAACGGTGCGTCAGACACAATTCAATCCACAATACCATCATTGCTCTGACGCACCCTACCATTGAATCGTAGGGTGCGTCAGAGCGGTTAATCTATGATGCAAATGAGCCGCGTCATGGCTGACGCACCATTATTGAGCAATCTGCGGAATGTCCGTTAGAGCGTTTTTTGTGGAGCAATGGGGGGCTGAGAAGGGAGACAGTTATAGGATTGCAACATCTCCGGAATGACCTTGGATCGGGGTTGTAAGATCAGACTATAGACTGCGTGATCAATCCCCGATTGGGTTAGGAGATTAAGATGTTCAACTGGCGATCGCACCCCATCCCCACCATCGCGTTGGGTGTCACGATTCTGTTATTAACCGCCTGCGCTGGTTCAGCCCCGCCCAGCAGCCCATCGGCGGATTTACCCACCAGTCCCGAACCCATTGAGCAGGGGGAAGAACCGGCGGCGCAAGCAGAGACGGAAACAGCAGCCCAGGCTCCCCAAACCGTTCCCACCCCCACAACCACCCCCTTAAGCGCCGGTAGTCAATTGACGCTCACCGCCCTAGGGCCAGTGCAAATTGGCATGACCATCGCCCAAGCAGAAGCCGCCACCGGCCAAACCTTTAAGGAGCGGGCCAGTGGTGGAGAGGAATATGGCTGTCGATATTATGAGGTGGAAGGGTTTGCGGATGTGGCGTTTATGGTGACGGAGGGGGCGATCGCCCGGGCCGAAGTGTGGCGTAATGACATCACCACCCGGAGCGGCGCAAAAATTGGCGATTCCGCTGACAAGATCCGCAACCTTTATCCGGGCCAGATTGAAGCTGAAGCCCATGAATACGTCCCCGGTGGGGAATACTTAATTTTCACCCCCCAAGAGGCGGAAAATCGCAACTATCGTGTTTTGTTTGAAACCAACGAGGCGGGAGAAGTGACCACGATACGCAGTGGTAAGCTGCCAGAAGTGGGCTTTATCGAAGGCTGTGTTTAGTCAGCGTCGGGGCGAAAACTTTTTCGCCCCTACACCTAAGGGATTCTCCCCGACCCTGTATCGACAAGGATCGGGTCGTAGGGTGCGTCAACTCAATCAACGATGAGATGCATGCGCACATCTTGCCTGACGCACCCCTTGGCCCTCAAGCCGCCCCATCCCCCAAGGCCAACAATTCAGTAAAGAGGATCGCCACCGAACCCGAGAGAACGATCGCGTAGTCTTCCTTCATCGTGAGCAGGCCGGTCTTGTCATCAAAATCTAACAACAAATCCCCCAATGTCAGCACCGCCTTTTCGTTGAGGGATGCAATTAAAGCCGCCACCGTTAGCCCCGCCGCCGCGCTAATGGTTTTTACGGCCTCTTCATCCTGGGCTAAAATCGCCCGCATTGCCTGGCGATCGGTGCGGGTTAAGGTTTGGAGGAATTCATGCCATTCACTGGCGAGGACATAGAGGCGATCGGGGAGTTCCGGCTGTTGGAGGGCGGCGAGTTCCTGCTCTAGGGTGGTGACTTGGGTTTGGATGGCAATCAACTGGCTTTGTTCCTGCTGGACGACTCCTTGTAGTTGGTGATAGTCCGCCTCTAGGGCCTGATAGGCTGCCTGACGGGTTTGGAGGGTGGTTTCCTGGTGTTGAATTTGCGCCAATAGTTCCTGCTGCTGATTGTGCAGGGCCGTGAGGGCAGGGAGTAGCGCATCCTGTTCCTGCTGAAGGGCGGTGAGCCGCTCCTGAACCTCTGCCTTGGTTTGGTGGATTGTGGCTACTTGGGGTTTTAACTCGGCGGCAGTGGCTTGCAAAGCCGTCACCTCCCCATGAAGATCATCCCGTTGGCTTTTGAGGCGACTAAGGCTGTGGCGCAATTGGGCTGCTTCTTGGTTGAGACTCGCTTTGATCTGATGCAATCCCACCTGTTCCTGTTGGAGGGCATCAAGGGCTTCCTGTTGGTCGAGGATGTCGGTTTGGGCCACTTCGATCGCCTGATTCAGCCGTTGGAGGTATTGCTCCTGTTGCTGTTGGGCTTCGGGGTTGGGGAGAGGGGGCGCATTGAGGGATTGAGGGTAGGTGGGGGGCTGAATGTGCTGGAGTTCGTGGATCAGTTCGTTGCGATATTGATGGAGTTCAGCGATCCGATCCAGGAGGCGATCGCGCTCCAGTGCCAAAGACTGTAAATTGCTTTCCACCTCCCCTTGGGTTTGCAACGCCGCATTCACCGCTTGGTGTAAGCTCTGGCGTTGGGATTGGAGGCCATGGATTTGATGGCGCAGGGCATTGCGTTGGTGGCGATCGCGCTGGAGATGGCGCAGTTCCGTCACCAAGGCAGCACCATAACCTACAGGGATGGTGATCACCCCCGTCAGCACCGCTGAGGTCATGTCACGGTGAAGCAATAAACCCAACATCAACCCCACCCCAAAGGCGAGGCAGCCCAAGGCAAAATGTTGTAAAAATGGTGTTTGTGGCGATCGCATCAACCCCTAAGGTTTAGTTCGTTTCCGGTCAATCCCCTCAATCCTACCGCCTTGGCTCCCTCCCGATGCAGGGCCAGAGGGCCAAAAAAGGGAGATCTCCGGTGAGGATTGCAGTCCTCACGACAAACGCTGATCGTCACGCCGCCAAAGTTCTGCCCAAAAAAAAAGATGCAGCCTCGCTACATCTCCCTCAAATGCCAATGGGGTTGTTCCCCGTGCTAGCTTTTGGATTCTGTCCGCCCTAAAACTTCAGCCTTGAGACTGTGAAACTCTTGAACTAATTCACTACGGGTTTTGGATTGGAGGAGATAGCGATAAACAAACCAAGCGGTGTAGGCGATGCCGACCAATTCAAACACGGGGGCCAATAGGGGCACATCGTTAATGGCTGACAACAGCGCCAGGGTCAACTTGACGGTAATAATCCCTGCAATAATCAAGCCAATGGTGATTAAGGGTTGTTGGTAATCTGAGAAAAATTTACCGAGGTAATCGGGCAGTTTGGCCAAAAATTCTGAAACCGGCTCTAGCCATTCCTGCCATTCCTGACCCGCTGCCGGAGAGGATGCGGGGGAAATAGCACCAGAAGGTTCATTTTTTAAACCAGTAGGCTGTTGTGCCGTTTCGGTTTGTGAAGCTTGAACATTGGGTTCCATGGCGTTTCTTCTCCTATCATCAAAAGGGAATGGGTGATTTTGATTGAGCGCGACACATTGAACAGCAAACAGCGAACTCTCGCCTATTTTATAGCAATTGTACCCAAAACCCCTAGGTGTTCACTGATTTCAACGGGGGTATCGACGGGACAAATGTCTAAAAAATTGGTCATTCTTAGGGGTTAAACCTCCGTTGGATTGCCGCTGCGATACTGCATGAGGCGGGCATAGTCTCCCAAGGCATAGCAGGCGGTGCGCAGACTGCTTAAGGCCTGTTGCTCAAGGCGGCGATCGCCCCATTGTTTAGCCAGTTGGAGCCGTTGTTCATAATGACAGATCGCCGCCTCCGCATCCCCGAGGGCCTCATAGGCGACGGCTAAACTCCCTAGGGATTGTTCCTCGGCCCGGAAATCCTCTAGGGATTGGGCCAGAGCGAAACGCTGTTGACTATAGACAATGGCTTGATCATAATTGCCCACACTGTAAGCCGCATTACTTAAATTCCGCAGCACTTGCAACGCTGTCCGGAATTCCCCCTGTTGTTGCGCTAGGGTGAGACGGCGCTCATAGTAAGCGATCGCCTCCCCATAATCCCCCAAAGAATAGTAGGCATTGCCCAAATTTTTGAGGATTTGGGCAATGGTTCCCATATCTCCCAGGGACTCAGCAAAGGTCAAAGCCCGTTTCTGGCAATTAATCGCCTCCTGATGATCCCCTTGGGCCTTATAGGCTAAACCCAGGTTATTCAGCATCGCCATCGCCCCACTGCGATCCTTCAACCGCAAAAACAGCTTTAAGCCCCGCTGTTGCACATCCAGTGCCTTACCGTAATTGCCCTGATGGCGATAGGTATTGCCCAACAGACTCAAAACCTGTGCCTTTAAGCGCTGATCATTAAGGGTGGCGGCAATTTCTAAGCCTAATTGGGCCGCCGTTTGGGCCTGGGAATAGTCATTGTCTGAATAGTAGGCTAAACCCAGATAGTAAAAGGCCTTGACCTGATTGTGGGGCTGCTTGGTTTGGGCAAACACATCTAAAGCTTGCTGGAGAACTAAAATCGCCTCTTGATTGCGCCCCTGTTGTTGGTGTTGGATGCCCCGATCCAAGAGTTGCCCGCCCACATCAGAGACGGAACGATTGGCCCCATTCAATTTCTCCGGTGCAAACCGGATTGTTGTCATGGGTTCATCACTATCATTTTTAAACTGATCCGCTCTAAACTGACCCGCCAATCGCTCCCCCCTGAACTTAGCAAATCAACTATTCCTAGTGTATCGGGACTGATGGGGTTATGGCGATTATACTCCGCCCCTAGCCAGAGTTTCGTGAAAAATTATGGGGCGGTGGGGGGGGCGGTGTGTGCCGCGTGTTGCGGATGCGAATTGCTTCGGCGGTGCGGGCCAGTTCAGAAATCCGGCGGCGGGGTGGGGGTTCCGGCTCGGTGGTTTTGGCATTCATGCAGTTGGCGAGGTTATCGCGGGGGGCGATCGCCTCAAACTCTTGTAACATTTCCGCCGCCGTTTGGTAGCGATCCTGGGGGCTAGGTTGGAGCATCCGGGTGAGGATCTGCTGAAAACTGCGGCTGATTTCTACCTTGTCCTGCCAATAGAGTTCGCCGGTACGGGGGTTACTTTTGAAATCCAGGGGAGCCTTGCCGGTGAGCAGATAAAGGCAAGTAACGCCGAGGGCGTAGATATCGCTGGCGTAGACGGGGCGCAGGGAAAATTGTTCCGGCGGGGCAAACCCCACCGTCCCCACAAAATGGGTCGTCACCCCGCCTTGAACGCTACTATCCGCCACCTGAGCCAATTCCGCTTTCACTGCGCCAAAGTCAATCAGGACGATCTGTCGGTCTTGGGACAGGATAATATTCTGGGGCTTAATATCCCGGTGGATCACCCCTTGACCATGGACAAAATCCAGCAACTTCACCACTTCTCGAAGAATTCGCCGCACAATTGGCTCCGGTTGCACCCCCTGACGGCGGACTAACCGGGCTAGGGTTGCCCCCTTGATATATTCCTGAACGAGGTAAAACTCATCCTCAACCACGAAATAATCCAACAACATCGGGATTTGGGAATGGCTGCCAAGGGTGGCGAGGATTTTCGCCTCCCGTTTAAAGCGATGGCGGGCGGTGTCGAGGGCCTTGAGTTCGCTGACGCGGGGGCAAAGTTGTTTAATCACGCAAAAGGGCTGGCCCGGCAACACCATATCCCGCGCTAAAAACGTCACGCCAAAACCGCCCCGCCCCAGCATCCGCAACACGAGGTAGCGATCGCGGAAGCGGGTTGAGGTTCCACACAGCTTGCCCAGGATGGTTTGTTCAAACACATCACTGTGGAATTCTGACAAATTACCAGGTTGAAACGGCATGGTGTATCTGGCTGAAGATAAGGACTGACATTAAGTAGACAGTCTGATACTGATGATCTTATTGGTGGCAGGATTCAACACCCTTGAACCCTCTGAACTCTGAAGGCTAGAGAACTCCCATTGCTGATCATCGGTAAAGGATGCCTCTTGAATAATTTGGATCTACACACACCCTGGAAAACTTTCCTGCCCAATTGCAAGTTGTGATGGACGATCAAAGCAGGCATTTTCTAAGGATCTGGGGCATTGCGGCGGGCTGGGGCAGGAAGCACCGCGACAATACCCAGAATAGAAAGACTCGATGCCCCCATAATTAGGAGTGAGGTCACAGCTAAAGGGCGATCGCCCCCCAAGCCCGTTGCCACCTCGGTTGATTCCGCCAGATTAGCCTTGAGCTTGATACTATACAGTATCGACTAAAATCACCCTCAATTGACAAGTGTATGAGCATGAATCTTAAACTCCGTGCTGCTTTGGCCCACCACAATGCCCTGAAAGTGATCAGTGGATTGCACAATTTTGATGCTGACCGAGTGGCGGCGACGGTGCAGGCGGCCACGGCGGGCGGGGCAACCTTTGTGGATATTGCCGCTGATCCGGATTTGGTGCGGTTGGCGCGGCAATTGACCCCGTTGCCGATCTGTGTTTCGGCGGTGGATCCGCAGCAGTTTGTGGCAGCGATGGCGGCGGGGGCTGATCTGGTGGAAATTGGGAACTTTGATAGTTTCTATGCCCAGGGTCGTCGCTTTGAAGCTCCGGAAGTGTTGGCGTTGACCCAACAAACCCGCGCCCTCCTCCCGGATGTCACCCTGTCTGTCACCGTGCCTCACATTTTGGAGTTGGATCAACAGGTGGAACTGGCGGAGGCGTTGGTGGCTGCCGGAGCGGATATCATCCAAACCGAAGGCGGTACGAGCAGCCAGCCGCTTCACAGTGGCACGCTGGGCTTGATTGAAAAGGCGGCTCCTACCTTGGCCGCAGCTACCGTGATTAGTAAAGCGGTGACGGTTCCCGTCCTCTGTGCTTCCGGGTTATCGGATGTGACTGCACCTTTGGCCATTGCGGCTGGGGCCGCTGGGGTGGGCGTGGGTTCCGCCATTAACCAACTCAATGATCCCGTGGCCATGGTGGCGGCGGTGCGTCGGTTAGTGGAGGCCATTGCTACGGTTCGGGTAAAAACCCCCGTGGCCTAGGTTATTGGGAAAGAATGCTCAACCGCACGGTAGCCCCCGATTCTAAAGGTTGAGCGCTGTTGATGATCATGCGATCGCTCAGGGTGAGGCCCGATAACACGTCTGCCTCCCCATCGCGGCGATCGCCCACAAACACCATTTTCGCCTCCAATATCGACTCCAAGGACGCTGGAGCTACTGCGGAAGGGACGGAGGAAAGATGGTGCGTCAGCCGTTCAGTTACTGTTTTTGCCTTATAGGTGAACGCTCTGACACACCCTACAACTATGGCATTAGTCAGTATTGTGAGGACGTTTAAGCCGAAACCCTCTCTTGGTGGGCATTGCCCACCCTACGTGATGTCTACTACGCGATGTCTACGCGATGTCCTAACCTCCTTGGCTACTGCTATATCAAGCCTGAAAGCGAATTTTTAAATAATCCGCCTCCATCTTTGCCCCACCAGGCTGCAACGCCGCCAACGCCTGAGGCAACACTAAATTGCGGCGGTGGTTGCCGATGCGAATATTTAACTCATCGCCGGTCTTATTCAGTTGCACCTGATCCTTGCGAATCCCCGGCAAATAAAGCTCAAGGCTATATTGCCCATCGGTTTGCACAATCCGCATCGTATTTTCTTGGTAGTAAACCTGAGTGGGATCTTCATCCCCGTAGAGCGTCGTTTTCAACCGCTCCAACGCCTCCAGACCACACATTTCTTCAGAATATAAAGGGACTTCCTTCACCGGCAGGGGGTGAAAATCATCGTGGATTTCCTGTTTATAGACCTGTTGGCTTTCCTTCCAACGGGCGAAAAAAGGATCGCTGACGGTATCCGGGAGGATACGATTAGCAATAATTAAATCCGTCGCCACATTGTAGAGGCTCAAATAGGCATGGGCGCGGCGAGATTCCTTCAACACCATCCGCTCCGGATTCGTCACCAGCCGCACCGAGGTTTTTTGATTATCAGTGAGGACTTTTTCCAGGGCTTCAATCTGCTCATAAAACTCATAGGGAGCATCCATCACCTCCTTATCGGGGAGGGAAAACCCAGCAATGGGTTTAAAAAATGGCTCCACTAGGGGCCGCAACGCCACAGACATCCCCTGCAACGGTTTATAAAAACGGCGCATATACCAGCCCCCCACCTCCGGGATACTCAGCAGGCGCAACGCTGTCCCCGTGGGGGCGGAATCGATGATCAAGACATCATAGGTTCCTTCATCGTAGTGACGTTTCATCCGCACCAGGCCGAAAATTTCATCCATACCGGGGAGAATCGCCAATTCTTCCGCCTGGACACCATCGAGGCCGCGGGCTTGGAGGACTTGGGTGATGTAGCGTTTCACCGCCCCCCAATTGCCTTCGAGTTCCATGAGGGCATCCAGTTCAGCGGCCCAGAGGTTGGGGCGAATTTCGCGGGCATCGTGGCCCAGATCAATTTCAAAACTATCGGCTAAGGAATGGGCCGGATCCGTGCTGAGGACGAGGGTGCGATAGCCTAACTCGGCACAGCGGAGTCCTGTGGCAGCGGCAACGGAAGTTTTGCCGACACCGCCTTTGCCGGTCATTAAAATTAAGCGCATGGGTTAGTTTTTAGAGAGTAGGGAGTGGAGAGTAGGGAGTAGGGAGTAGGAAGTGGAGGGTAGGGAGTAGGGAGTGGAGAGTAGGGAGCAGGGATAGGTGTGAGGGGGCGAAAAATTTTTGTGCCTCCGGCAGGCTTACGCCAACGCCCCTACATCAACTCACAATCAACCCCAAAGTCTTAAGGTGAACACTTCTCACTTCTCACTCTCTTTAACTCTAACGAGTTTTGGAGGCGATAGAGAGGACTTGGAACACCTCCGCCATTTGTTGCTTGCCTTTGAGGGCCATGGGGCCCCAGGGTTCGACAAGGAAGCGATCGCCTAAATGGTGCAGGGTTTCCGCCGCAATTAAAATCCGGCAATCCGTGGGTTGCCGCTCTTTGGCGCAGGATTCTAAGCGAGAAGCGGTGTTAACGGTATCCCCCAATACCCCATATTCCAAGCGGTCTTTCCCCCCCAAGGAGCCAACGACCACCGGGCCGGTAAAGATGCCAATGCGCATCTGAATATCCGGTAAGCCCATTTCATGGTTGCGTTTATTGACGAGGGTGAGGCGATCGCTAATGGCTAAGGCGCAATAGACGGCATTTTGGGCATCGAGGGCAATTTCTGCCTTGTGAATCCGCGATAGGGGTACGCCAAAAATGGCCATCAGGCCATCACCGGTAAATTTATTGATAATCCCCTCCCGCGTTAATACCTCTTGGGTAATCTCTCCCAAAATATCATTGAGCCAATCGAGGAGGGCTTCCGGCTCCATCCGCTCCGCCACGGTGCTAAATCCCTTGATATCCAGAAAAAGGATCGTAGCGGTGAGGCGAATCCCCGGCAACTTTCCCGCTTTGAGCAACGTATCTCGCCCCTGCCAAAGGGCTTCGGCAATTTCTGGCGAGGTATTTTGCCCCAAGAGTTGCATGACAATGCGACGACGGCAATAGTCATCATAGGATTGGTAGGTAATCACCACGCCAGCGGTACAGAGGACACTGATCACCGGGGCTGCAATGGGAATCCATAGCCCTTGGGTAAACAGCCAAAAGCCTCCCCCCACAATCATTAACAAGCTCACACTAATTGAGCCAATCAGCAGCAGGGGATGGCGCAACCGCCAAGCGGTGAGGCTACTCACCAAAGCGGCGGCTACTAAATAGATAATTTCTCCCCAATCGGGCCAATAGGCGAGGAGCGATCGCTTCCCCAGAGCAACATCTAAAATTTGGGCGGCAATTTGGGCATGAATCACCACGCCGGGCATTTTGCCATCGCCCCCCAACGTGGCACTGTAGGGGGTGGCCTTACGGTCTAACAGGCTGGGGGCAGTGCTGCCGATCATGACAATGCGATCGCGCACCAAGGCCGGATCAAACTCCCCCCGCAACACCTCCCCCAACGTGATCATCTCAACGGCGGTATCCGTGCCTCGGTATTGCAGAAACATTTGATAGCCCCCCGCATCCAAGCGGTCATAGCCCCCCGCGTAGGTCGTTAACGGGATAAAGGGAGCCTCCCCCAACTGCATGACATTGGGGTGTTGGGGACTTTCAATGGGTTCAATGCCCATCTGGGCTAAATACAAAAAGGCCAATTGCAACGAGAACGCCACGGCTACATCCTCATCTTGGGGGAGGTATAAAAAAGCCCGGCGGATCACCCCGTCGGGATCGAGGGGGAGATTATTAAACCCCACCTGTTCCGGTGGGGCATTGGGGGGGGGAGGAATGGCTTCAAGGCTGTTGACGGCGATCGCCTCAATGGTGATCACATTGGGGGCTTGGAGTTGGGCGACAAAATCAGCATGGCCCGGCTCAAGGGCAAACTCACGATAGATATCTAAACCGATGGCTTGTGGTTGGTGGGCCTGTAACTTCGCCAATAATTCCGCCAGCACCGCATCACTGAGGGGCCACTGGCGTTGTTCCCGAATATCCGCCTCCGTAATCCCCACCACCAAAATGCGCCGATCCGGGGAAGCTTTGGCCACCTCGCGCATCATCTTGTCATAAATCAACAACTCCAACCGCTCCATCCCCCCCCCCTGACGAATGAGCAGCAAACCCCCTACCACAAACAAGAGGGCAATCACCGCAATGCCGAAACCTGGCCAATCTTGGGCAAACTTTTTCAAAGGTTTCGGCAACCGGGACACCATGGCTTAGGGGTTGGGGTGAGAGAGGGATGAGAGGACAGCGTTGATTCGGCTGAGGATTTTTTCTCTACGCTCGCCTAAAATCTCAATCCGCCGCTTATGATATAAAAAGTAATAAAACTTAAAGAAAATTTATCGTGGTGCAGCCAAGGATTAAGATTGCACGTCCCCTGATCTCCTCCCTGACCACCCCTCTGGATTGTTTTAAAAGCACAATATGGTTGTTTCCGCCTCCCCTTTAGATCGCTTTAAAAATTCCATCCTGGATAAAGTTCTGCTCGGCAACGAACCCAACGCCGAACTGATCGCTATTTTAACCGTTTATTTTGTCCAAGGAATTTTAGGGTTATCCCGGCTGGCGGTGAGTTTTTTCCTCAAGGATGAACTACACCTCAGCCCCGCCCAAGTGGCGGCCTTGGCAGGAGTGGCCGCTCTCCCTTGGGTGATTAAACCCCTGTTTGGCTTCCTGTCCGATGGCTTCCCCCTGTTTCGTTACCGACGGCGGCCCTATTTGGTGTTGTCGGGCCTGTTGGGGGCGATCGCCTGGCTGGCCCTAGCTACCATCGTTCATACGGCTTGGGCTGCTACGTTGGCGATGCTCCTGGCTTCCCTCTCGGTGGCGATTAGTGATGTGATTGCCGATTCCATCGTGGTGGAGCGGGTGCGGGGCCAGAGTAATCAAGCAGCCGGTTCGTTACAATCCCTCAGTTGGGGCATTTCCGCCTTGGGGGGATTAATCACCGCCTATCTCAGCGGTTGGCTGCTCCAAGCCTTTAGCATCTCATTAATCTTCTCAATCACCGCCACGTTTCCTCTCCTCATCTGTGCCGTAGCCTGGTGGATTAGCGAAAAACCCGTGGCCGCCACCGAAAACCGCCTCGCCATGGTCAAAACCCAAGGCCGTAATCTTTGGTGGGCGATCCGTCAAAAGGCGATTTGGTTGCCGACGTTGTTTGTCTTCCTCTGGCAAGCCACCCCTAGCAGCGATACCGCCCTGTTTTTCTTCACCACCAATGAACTAGGGTTTGAGCCGGAATTTTTGGGACGAGTCCGATTGGTGACGAGTTTAGCCGCCCTAGTGGGGATTTGGATCTATCAGCGATTCCTCCGATCCGTCCCCTTCCGGGTGATCCTGGGTTGGACAACGGTTTTCGCCTCTGGTTTGGGCATGACAACGCTGTTACTCGTCACCCATGCCAACCGGGCGATCGGTATCGATGACCATTGGTTCAGTTTAGGAGATAGCCTGATCCTGACGGTGATGGGGCAAATCGCTTTTATGCCCGTCCTCGTCCTCTCCGCCCGCCTTTGTCCGGCGGGGGTAGAAGCAACGCTATTCGCGCTGTTGATGTCGATCTGGAATTTGGCGGGGTTACTGTCCCAGGAATTGGGGGCATTGCTGACCCAAATGCTCGGCGTAACGGAAACCAACTTTGATCAGCTTTGGCTCTTGGTGGTGATTACCAACCTTTCAACCCTGCTCCCCCTGCCTTTCCTCCATTGGCTACCGGGGGCAGAGGAAGGGGAAAAAACCCTCAATCTCCCTTAATTTCTGAAGGTGGGCATTGCCCACCCTACTACTAGTGGTGGGCGATGCCCACCCTACGACTGCTACTACTGCTTTCTATCCGAAAAATCCAGTTTTAGCGTTGATTTGCGTAAGGGCGAAAAATTTTTGTGCCTCCGGCAGGCTTACGCCAACGCCCCTACACCGCCCACAACTTTGTACTGTCTGATCATTCTTCCTACTTCCTACTTCCTACTTCCTACTCCCTACTTCCCCAACCATGCAAACCCTCGAAGCAACCACCCGCCCCGCTTTCAACCAAACTGACTGGCAAAAAGGCTATCAATCCCAACGTCAAGAACTGAGCTATTTTGTTGATGAGATCACCGGCACGATTCCCCCTGAATTGACAGGAACGCTATTCCGCAATGGGCCGGGCTTGTTGGATGTTGATGGCGAGATGATTCATCATCCCTTTGATGGGGATGGGATGGTCTGTGCGATCGCCTTCCAAAAAGGTAAAGTTCATTTCCAAAACCGCTTTGTCCGCACCGAGGGCTATCTAGCGGAACAAGCCGCCGGGAAAATTTGCTATCGGGGCGTATTTGGCACACAAAAAAAAGGGGGCTGGTGGGCCAACCTGTTTGATTTGAAGCTCAAAAATATTGCCAATACGAATGTGATCTATTGGGGGAACCGCCTCCTCGCTCTCTGGGAAGCCGGGAAACCGCACCGCCTCGATCCCCACAATTTAGAAACCTTGGGTGTTGATGACCTTGACGGCATTCTGGGCAAAGGGGATGCGTTTTCTGCCCATCCCCGCATTGATCCCGCCTGTATTTTTGATAACGGCCAGCCCTGTTTAGTGAATTTCTCCCTTTCAGCGGGGCCGGTTAGCACGCTCCACCTCTACGAACTCGATCCCCAGGGCCAACTGCTGCGGCGCAAATCCCAACCGATTCCCGGCTTTGCCTTTATCCACGATTTCGCGATCACGCCCCATTACTATCTTTTCTTTCAAAACCCGGTGAGCTTCAACCCTTTACCTTTCCTGTTTGGCCAACGGGGGGCAGCGGAATGTGTGCAATTTCAACCGGATCAGGACACGAAAATCATTGTTATTCCCCGCGATCCCGCTTCAACCCAAGCGGTGAAAATCCTCAAAGCCAAAGCTGGTTTTGTTTTCCACCATGCCAACGCTTGGGAAATTGATGAGCAGCATTTGGGGATTGATTCGATTTGTTATCCCTCGTTCCCGGAAGTGGAGCCGGATTCAGATTTTCGGGATGTGGATTTTACGAAGGTGGATCCGGGGCAGTTGTGGCGGTTTAGTTTGGATCTGACGACGGAGACGGCGATGGCAACCCTGTTGGAATCCCGCTGTGTGGAGTTCCCGACGTTACACCCCGCCCATGAAGGCCGCCCCTACCGTTACGCCTATTTTGGCACAGCCCAACAATCCCAAGGCAATGCGCCACTGCAAGCGCTGCTCAAGTTTGATTTTGAGACGGGAACGAAGGAGTTTTATTCTTTTGCGCCCCATGGGTTTGTGACGGAGCCGGTATTTGTGCCGAAACCAGGAGCAACGGCGGAAGATGCGGGGTGGATTTTAATGTTGGTCTATGATGCGGCCCGCCATGGTTCGGATTTAGCGATTTTCGATGCGGCGGATATTCCCGCCGGCCCCGTTGCCAAGGTGCATTTTAAAATCCATATTCCCTACGGTTTACATGGCAATTGGACGGGGGAGGTTTTTGGAATGTGATTGCGTAGGGGCGTTGGCGTAAGCCTGCCGGAGGCACAAAAATCTTTCGCCCCCACACAGATCAAGAATTGTAGAGTGCGTCAGATGATTAACCTATGCCACAAAAGAGCAGCATAGGGCTGACGCACCATTTCAACTATTCCCCATTCCCCGTTCCCTATCCCCCCGATACCATCGCGCCAAACGCTCAGGCGAAATTCCCAAATAGTAGCCGAGGATCATCCCTTGGTTGATTAGCGTGGTGCGGAATACGCCGAGGCGTTGCCAGCGGCGGGGAGAGGTGGTGACGGCTTGGGGGGCGATCGCCACTCTTCCCAATCCTCGTAATTGGCGCACCCAGACAAAATCTTCCATAATCGGTAGATCCGGGAAGCCGCCGGTTTCCTCAAAGGTGGCTTTTTTAATAAAGAGGGCCTGATCGCCATAGGGGAGTTGGAGCCAGTGCGATCGCACCTTCACCCACCATTCCACCCAACGCAGGCCTTGCCCCTCCCCCGCGATCCTAAGTTGAAAAGCGCCGGCAACTACGCCCGGTTTTTCGAGAAGCGATCGCACCACGGGGGCAAAGTTAGGGGGTAATTGGGTATCGCCATGGAGGAAGACAAGAATTTCCCCTGTGGCTAGATTTGCGCCGGAGTTCATTTGCCGAGCGCGGCCGGGGGGGAGGGTGTGGACTTTTGCGCCTTGGGATTGGGCGATCGCCACCGTCTCATCCTCACTTTCCCCATCAATGATGATTACCTCTAAATCCCCCTGAGCCATTAACGGCGGCAGGGTATGGGGTAGCGTTGTCGCTTCATTGCGGACGGGGATTATAATGGAGATTTTTGCCATGGATCAGGATCAAGATTGGGCAGCGGCTTGGCGCGATCGCCTCCAACAAGCGCGGGCGATCGCCGTGATTCGCGCCCCGACATTTGCCCTCGGTTATGCCATGGCCGAGGCGGTGATTGCTGGGGGGATGGCATGGGTAGAAATTACCTGGAATAGCGATCGCGCTCCCGATTTAATCGCCCAACTACGCCGGGACTTTCCCCATTGTTGCATCGGCACAGGCACGATCCTTGATCCGGCTGCGGTGGCCTTGGCCCATCAGGCGGGGGCAGAATTTTTGTTTTCCCCCCATACGGATCAGGAAATCATCACCACTGCCCAAGCCTTGCAATTACCGGTAGTAGCTGGAGCTTTAACCCCCACGGAAATTATTCAAGCTTGGCAGTGGGGGGCAACAGCGGTGAAGGTGTTCCCGGTGCAGGCGGTGGGGGGAGCGGCCTATTTGCGGGCAATTCGGGGGCCGCTGCCCGCCATTCCTTTAATTCCCACCGGGGGTGTAACCTTGGCAAATGTGATGGATTTTCTGGATGCGGGGGCGATCGCCGTCGGGTTAGCGGGGCAATTATTTCCCCAGAAGGCAATGGCAGCCGGGGATTGGGGGATGATTACGGAGCGGGCGAGGGAGTTGCGATCGCGACTGAGAAGCAGGAAGTAGGAAGTGGGAAGTGGGAAGTGGGAAGTGGGAAGTGAGAAGTGAGAAGTGAGAAGTGAGAAGGAACGCTACTCCCTACTCTCCACTCCCTACTCTCCACTCCCTACTCTCTACTCCCTACTCTCCACTCCCTACTCTCCACTCCCTACTCTCTACTCCCTACTCTCCACTCCCTACTCTCCACTCCCTACTCTCCACTCCCTACTCTCCACTCCCTACTCCATTAAGCATTGTTGCCAAATGTGATAATTCACTAAAACCCCATCGGAATAGTGGGGATTTATGGCAAGATAGCAAAATGAGCAGGCTCAAGAGCATCTGTTAACGAAAAACTGTCTAGGAGATTACCGGCATGACATTACAACTTGGTGATACCGTCCCCAACTTTACACAGGATTCCAGCGAAGGGGAAATCAATTTCTACGATTGGGCTGGCGATAGCTGGGTCGTTCTCTTTTCCCACCCTGCCGACTACACCCCCGTTTGCACGACGGAATTAGGGGAAGTATCCCGCCGCAAACCCGAGTTTGAAGCTCGCAACGTCAAGGTGATTGCCCTCAGTGTCGATGATGCTGAATCCCATAAGGGTTGGATCTGCGATATCAACGAAACCCAAAATACGACGGTGAACTACCCCATCCTCGCTGATGTGGATAAAAAGGTTTCCGACCTCTACGGGATGATCCACCCCAATGCCAACGCTTCGCTGACGGTGCGATCGGTGTTTGTGATTGATCCCCAGAAAAAGCTACGGCTGACGATCACCTATCCCCCCGCTACCGGTCGCAATTTCGATGAAATTATCCGAGTGATTGATGCGCTGCAACTGACGGATAACTATCAAGTGGCCACGCCGGTAAATTGGCAAGATGGTGATGATTGTGTAGTTGTGCCGACGATTCCCACCGAAGAAGCAAAACAGAAGTTCCCGAAAGGGGTGACGGAAGTCAAGCCCTATCTGCGGATGACTCCCCAACCGAATAAGTAGGATCCCCCCTGCCCCCCTCTTAAAAGGAGGGGGGTTTTTTTAGGCAATTTCTAGCCAGATAAAAACATCAGCGACGGTGAGATCGAGGGGAATTGCTGGGAGGGTGGGAACGGGGGCCTGTTGATCGAGGAACATGGGGGGGCGATAAGTGCGCTATCGCGGATCGGGCCAGAAAACGAGGAGTGTGGCATCGTCCAGGATACAGGGGAACGGTTGCTCTTACCGTCGGAGTTACGGGATGCCTGGGAACAAGAACGAGAACGAGCCGAACAGGAGCGGGAACGCGCTGAACAGGAAAGGGCGCGGGCGGATGCTTTGGCGGCGCAGTTACGGGAATTAGGTATCGAACCGAATAGCTAAGATTGGCTAATTTTGGGCTTTGATGGCTTGGAGGAGGCGATCTGCATCAGCATCTAACAATGGTTTCATCCGCATCACCACAGCAACATTACTCTGCAACTGCTCAAAATCCAGGGGTACACCATAGGCATGGCGAAAAAAGTGGCGAAATCCCCGTAGTTGATTGAGTAAATCATAGGTGGGGAGAGAGAGGACAGCGGGGCGAATGCCTTCAACAGGTTGGGTCATCCGTTTGAGCAAGAGGCTATGCCATTGGGCTGCATTGCTGATGTTATTTTCACAATAAACCGCTACAACCTTCAGGAGTTCCTCCACTGCACCATAGAAGTTATGGATTTGGTAGGCCACACTTTCCAACTTTTCAGGATTATCCGGATGGAGTCCTTCAGCACGTTCATTTAAGAGGGTGAAGACTCGCTCAATGGTGAGGCGTTGGGCGTTGAAATCGGCTTGGAAGAGGGCAAAGGTGGGGGAGTCCATAGTAGACCGCGTTGTTGGATTTGGACGGCAAAGGGGCATTTGCTGAGTTCGACCACATCCACATCTCGGCCGAATTCCTCCGACATTGTACCGATGAGGCTGAAGTATTGGGCGGGATCAACGGCGGTGACGGCCAGATCGATGTCGGAGTGGGGGGTGAATTGGTAAGGGCGGAGGATGGAGCCAAACAGATAGGCTTTGGGGATGCTGTAGTGATGGCTGTGGCGATCGAGCCAGGTGAAAATTTGCGCTTGGAGGGCAAGGCGCGTTTGCTCTTGGTCTTGACGACGTTGAGCGAGGATTTGATCGAGGAGGGGGGTGGGGTAGCTCATGGGGATGGGGTGAGGTGGTGTTCGGTGAGGGCGATCGCGCCAATCACGATGCCTAAACTGAGAATACTACCGATACTACCCAATGTGGTGGTCAGGAGGGCGATGAGGGTGGTGAGGAGGAGGTAGGCGATCGCCACTTGGCTATGGCTCCAGCCGGATTGTTGGAGGCGTTGATAGAGGTGGGTGCGGTGGGCTTGGAAAATGTTTTCTTGTTTGAGAGAACGACGAATGAGGGTGTAGATGGCATCGCCGATGAGGGGGAAGATGATGGGAAGGGCTGACCAGAGTTGAGTCGGTTGGGGGCTATTCAGAAGGGCGATGGCGATACAAGCCCCCAGGACGGTGCTGCCCACATCGCCCATAAAGATTTTGGCGGGAGACCAATTCCAATAGAGGAAACCGAGGAGGGCGGCAACGAGGAGCCACCAGAGGGGTTGATGGAGGTAAAGGGCGAGGAAAGCGAGCTGGAGGGCGGTGAGGCTGGCGACGAGGCCGTCGAGGCCATCCATGAAGTTGTAGAAGTTGATCAGGGCGGTGAAGGCGATGAGGGTGAGGGGAATGGCGATGATCAAGATGGGAATTTGGGGGAGGCCGGGGAGGGGTAAGGGGCCAAAATGCCAGAGGGCGATCGCTGCTGTGGCCAATTGGACGAGATAGCGAATGGCGGCGGGGAGGTTGGTGCGATCGTCGATGAAACCGATGAGGGCAAGGGGGGTGAGGATGAGCCAGAGGGGTAGAAGCGGCAGGGATGATGGGAGATTAAGGAATTGTGTTGATGTAATAGTCAACAAAAAGGTGACAATAAAAGCGAGGCCGCCGCCTCTGGGGGTGGGTTGGGTGTGGGAGCTGCGATCGTTGGGGATGTCGAGGAGTTGGGTTTTGAATTGGGTTTTGAGCCAGCCGGTGAGGGTGAGGGTGAGGAGGAAGCTGAGGGCGGTGAGGGAGAAAAAGCTCAAGTTCATCATTTTTGAAGCGTTTTGGCAAGTCCTTGATCAATGGTAAATGGGGGTTGCCAGTTTAGGGTGTTGCAGATTTTGCTGCTATCGACGACGAGGGAACCCAGGAGGCGATCGATGGTAGGGGTGTTGAGGGGGAGCGATAGTGCATCCGCACCGCTTCGCGAACGCCTCAGGAGTTTTTCTCCTATGTCTCCAAGTTTGGCTGCGACGGTTAACAAGCTGGATGGAACGGGTAGCAAGTTGCAGGGACAGTCTAGATGGTAAGCTATTTTGCGGATGAGGTCAGGGGTGGAAAGGTCTTCTCCATCACTGATGAGAAAGGTTTGGTTTTTGGCGTTGGGGTGGTTGAGGCAGGTGATAATTGCATCTACCAGGTTTCCTACATAGACCAAGCTGCGGCTATTATTCACTTGTCCAAATGGTAGAGGCAACCCTTTTTTAACTAATTTAATCAAGCGTTCCATATTGCCCGGGTTGCCTGGGCCGTACACCAGAGTTGGGCGCAGAATTGTCCATGTCATATCGCTTTCACTAGCAAGGCTAATCAGGGCTTGTTCTGCTGCGAGTTTGCTGCGTCCGTAGGGAGTATCCGGTTGACAAGGGGAGTTTTCCTGTAGCGGCTGATTACTCAGACTTGCCATTGCTCCAATGGAGCTAATGAAGATAAAGTGTTTGACTCTAGCTTGGATTGATTGTTTGACTAGGCTGGCAGTACCTTCAGTGTTTACCTGAAAAAATTCTGCTTCAGGGTTGGGGCTTGTGTCGTTGAGTATGTGGGCACGAGCAGCTAGGTGGATGACAGTATCAATATTTTTTAATGCATCATACCAGTGAGTATTGCCGTCAATATTCCCAATAACTAAAGTAGTGATGTTTGCAGGAAATTGCTCAACATTATTGCGAATAGTGGTGGTTATCTCCCAGTCTTTTTCCGTGAGTAAAGGAAGTAAATATCTACCAATAAAGCCGGTAGCCCCGGTGATTAAAATAGATTTCATTGATTAAAAACTTAAACTGAAAGGTCTATGGCTGCTAGGGCGTGTCATCAATTAGAACACCTGATAAAATAACCGCTTTATCTATATAGATAAAGTTAATCTGATAGTTCGCGAAAGAGTTGCTTGTATGCTTCGCCTGACCGATCAAAAGTGTACTTAGTTTGAGCGACCACTGCGGCTCTAGAACCCATTTGAACACACAGATCAGGATGTGTGGATGCTAACTCAATACTTCGGATTAAGCCTTCAATATCACCAGGTGAAACTATCCATCCAATGTTTTCTTCTTTAATGACTTGAGCTAGTTCAGAACAGTCATCTGCCATTGCAATGATTGGCTTACCTGCCGCCATGTGGTTGTACATCCGACTTGGAACTGAAACTCCTGCCATACCTGGCACAAATAAAATGATTGCCACATCACAGGCCGTCAGGGAAACGATTTGCTCGGATCGCGGTCTTACAGATATAGGAATTATAGTAATATTGCTTATATTTTCTGTGCTTATATAGTCTTCTAGCCACTTTTTCTTTGAACCAGAACCTATAACCAGAAAGTGAATTTCTAGTTTTTTCAAGTGAGCATTTTTTGCGGTTTGTGCTAAGTATTCAATTCCATGAGTTTTACCCATATTGCCTGCATAGAGGACTACGAACTTACCACTTAATCGAAGTTCTTCAAGCAGGGGATTGTTGGCTTTACTGATGGGCTTAACAATTTCATTATCGGCCCAATTAGGAATACAAATAATTTTATCTATATCTTGAGAAAGTTTTGCTTCAGCCAGTGCAGTCATGTCTCTGCCCAAAGTGATTATTTTGCTGGCATGAGCATAGAGAATTTTGTTCATTGCTTGGCCGATTTTGACTATGAATGAAGAATCTTTGCATAGTCCGGATGCCACTAAAACTTCAGGATAGACATCATGAATTAGCAAAACAAACTGGCATTCTTTCAGCCACTTTATGAAAAGTGCAATAAAAGGTAATAGAGGTGGATTTGTAACAACTAATATGATATCTTTGGGCTGGCAAATAAATAATCCTTTCCATAAAATTGCTGCTGAACGGGTAATTAAGTTAACAAAACGTCCCAATATAGAATATTGCTTAAAGCTAGTCCCATTACATCTAAAAATTTCAACCTGATGTCTAATTTCATAGGGTGGATAATTGGCCTTATGAAAAAAGTTAGTAGCTGGTCCAGTTATAACATTAACCTTATATTCATTAGCTAGACATTCAGAAATTTTTGTTAATAAATATCCAGTTGAAGTTTGTTCGGGAAAGTATAGTTCGCTGAATATAAAAATCCGTCGATTCGTTTTCATAATGCTAGAGTATAGCGATTGTCAAATAAGTGTCCGCATAAATAGCGATCAAATCCTGATGGTGTCTATACCTTGTATGCAGGAATGGCGATCGTTACTGTAGAATTGACGATCATAAATATTTAATTGGCAATTCCTTATCGTAGAGGGTAAGTTACCTTTCTAATAAATGCTTGCAAAAAACGAATGGGCAAAAGCAATATGCAGAGTATAATCAATCCAAATAACCTATGTTTTGTTGATTCTGAGATAAATGTTTTCACATTTTCTAACAAGCCTTTAAATGGACTTTGCGCTGATACACCAGTAATGTTATAAGTAATTAAAATGCCGGATAATTTGCAAAACTGTAATCCATTCAATTTCATAGAAAAGTTTACAAAATAATCCATGCCAACATAAAGATTAGGATAAGCATACTGTTGAGCTAATTTCAGTGGATAAAGCGTTGACTGATGATTAATAGGATTACCCATCTTAAGAAAATGGTGTAGGTTTAGTTGAGATGGATAGCGAACTCGTCTAGAAGCTAATCTAGTATTTCCTGTTGTGATAACATCAAAATAATATACAGGTTGGGAAGAAAACTCATTTTTTGAATCGAAACAGCCCATTACTTCATTAATAGCGACAATACAATCGCAGTCAGGTGTTAGTATATCTCCGGCATTTAAAAATATTAAATAATTTCCTCTTGCTTCTTCCAAGGCTTTATTAAATGCTGCACTAATACCTCTTGGTTCCATATATATTATGTTAACTTTTACATTGTTTTCATAATTATTAACAACTTTCTGTAATGAGCAAAGGTCTGAGTTCTCATAACCAGATAGTACCAGAATATGTTCAAATTTGACATCAGGCAAAGTTAAAGTAAACAATCTAACACTAACGCACGTTTCTAATAACTCAGATAAATTATCCTTGCTGCAAGTAGCGATCGTAAAGAAAATTTCTTTAGACATGACTTATTTTTGATTCAGTGGTATATTCTTTCACACTTATATCATTGGGGCTAGATAAAATTAGCGCATAAGTATATATATAGCTCAGGGGTGATCCTACTCCTGTAAAGACAAGGCTACAAAAAACAAATATAGAAGCCCATTTCAAAGAAGTTTGGGAATGAAGTAGCAATGGATAGCCACTCAGAAAAGGAACTAAGCCAAGAAGTCCAAAAGAGTTGAATGCGTAGCCAAAAACATCAAGGCTTCTTGGGAGTAATGAATCATTATTGCCTAAATTGCCTATTTCTAGGTTTGCTGCTGTAATCACACCGCTTCCATAAAGAAATTGAGAAAAATGAGAACTAAAATCGGTTAATATAAAACTAAATTTATGTAAGGCCATTATACGCCCTGACATATCAAACACACCTACAATTTCGCTAAATAAATAAAAAAAATAAAATAAACTACACAATATTACAACAGTAAATAATACTGTTAGGGCTAATGCTTTTTGAAGTTTTGATATTTTTAATCTTATAATACGAAATGATAATTTGGTATCAAAACAAGTAATTAGACACAAGAAAGGAAGCAAAATAATAAAAATACTGAGGCTAGATCCGCATATACTTAGTAAAATAATTGCCAAGATAATATTAATATGAGATAAAAGATGATTTTTTGACTTATATTTCAAATTACTTTTATAACTGAATGGATTTATCCTTAAAATGCAAATAATGCACAAAAACATCAAATCTATTCGTTCGATTACTAATCCCGTAGCTGGTGATCCAAAATTTTCAGAAATGAATTGATGAATACTATTTAATCCTAAATAACTAAAGGGAGTATCTTGAGCAAAGTTAAGAATTTGATAATCTGAAAATAACCGATGAATCATTAATGAGTATCCAAAAATGCGACTAGCAATGATTTGAATAAAAGCGTATATAAAGTTTATTAAAAAAAAGTAATCCGTAAAGTTTGCAACATTTGATGGAAATTTCCTGCAATATCTTTTCCAATAGCTTAAAAAAAACGGCAAGAGTATCCAAATCAGAGGAAAAACCCACTCAGAAACATTGCTTTGGCCTTCAAATATCAAGCGTAGTGCAATACTTGACCCCATCCCAAAGGCTATGAACCAGCAGTAAATCAAGGTTGGGTTTAGCTTGATCGTCTTTTTCAATGCTAGTTCAAACACTCCAATCAACAAAATTGCAATGGCAACATTGTGAATCCGAGCAAATCCAATTAAACTGGTCAAAGAAAAAACAGGAAAAATCAGTAGTAAATAAATTACAATTGGCATATTTTGTAACTCAGTACAGGACAAAAAGCTTGAAAAGAAGAGCAGGATGGGGTTTCATCAGAATTAGCACAAACATCAGAAACCCCATGAACCAGTATAACGAACTCAAGCGAGTCCTCCAAGCCCAATTGCCCTG
>Ga0316611_1000010_pt1 | contig 101766 bp, 88 predicted proteins | sample MIS2016202_MG_FD_207675 | JGI IMG/M metagenome (GOLD analysis project Ga0316611, IMG submission 207675) | Microbial mat bacterial communities from Middle Island sinkhole, Lake Huron, Michigan, United States - MIS.2016.202 | ecosystem: Environmental > Aquatic > Freshwater > Lake > Sediment... | reverse complement strand
CGATTGGTCGCTCACGAGGAGGATTGAGTACCAAGATTCATGCAACCTGTGATGCGTTGGGAAATCCCACCGGATTCTTTCTGAGCGGTGGACAAGCCCACGACCTCGACGGTGCTGATGTCCTACTTGATAATTTTCAAGGCAAAGCTCTACTGGCGGATAAGGCCTATGATGCTGATGAGCGGGTGCGCCAACGACTGGTGGATCAGAAATGTGAAGCCGTGATTCCGTCCAAGTCGAATCGAAAACAACCTTATCCTTACGATAAGCATCTCTATCAAGCACGACATCTGATTGAAAATTTCTTCGCTCGACTCAAGCAGTATCGTGCCATTGCCACTCGTTATGACAAAACGGCACGCAACTTTTTGGGGGCTATCTACCTGGCAGCCTTTGTTGTTTGGCTTAACTGATGACAGGCCCTAGCTAGGATATGGGGACAATAAAGGATAGCTCTTTGATCAAAGGGACGATACAGAATCATTTTCCAATCTTTTTTAACAATCTTCCCAATCCATCGCTGTGTTTTATGTAATGTTTTTTGAGAATGAATAATTTTTGTTTTTGAAATTTCTTGATGAATTTTTTCCTTTAACTCATCAACAGAAAAATCATATAAAAAGCCATCGTCACCACTGGTTATTCCCATCGATTGAAATCCAAAAATATCACAAATTGAATCATAGTCTTGATATTCTGATTCTAAACTTTGATCATAAGGAATGAAAAAATAAGCAGGTGATTGGGGCTGAATCTCTTTCCATTCAACTGTTTGTATATCATGATCTAATAGGAACTGATATTTATCTTTGCGAAGTCCATATAAATCAGCATGATAAATTTTAGCCATGGGTTTAGTTTGAAAATTAAATTAAATGATCGGAAACTCTGAAACTAATTGATCAATTTTAGCCATTAACTGTATAGTTTCTGTGAGTGAAACTACAATTCTTTGATAATGGAGAACATCATCAAAGCTTAGTGTTCGATTTGATTTTTTGCGATCTTTCAACCATTTATCGAGAACTTGATATCCGCCAACTTTGAATTGCCACACATCTGGATCAATTCCTTCAAAGTAGCGATTTTTATTGATATAAATACGCTGCTCTTCAGACTCATAGGTTACTTCAGTAACAGTATTATTTCCTTCGCCCTTTATTTGGGTAATTAGTTGATTTAGTTTTGCAGACTTCATGAGGTGTAAATCAACAAGCATTTCACCTTTTTCTGCTAAGGCTTGAAAGAGTTGAGCGTTACCAGTAATTGGAATACGAGGAAAGTCGATTTTTAGAAATTCAGCGTACCGCTGGCGGTATGTGGGGTTATAAAAAATTGCATAAATATAGTAAAAAATAACTTCTGGTGTTGGAATATAGCCAATCTTTTGATGAATATTGTTTAAAAAATCTGACGAAAAATTAACATTTTTTTGAGTGAATAAATTTCCTTGACTAGAAATGCAATTAGGATAAATATACAAAGGAAATACTGTGCTTCCATCTTTGATTTCAACATATACTGCTGGAGTTGGCTTGTCAGAAACTATTGCATGACTCCAATATTTTGATTTTGTTTGCCGAACAAGGTTTAAAGCAAGATTGCCACAAAGCATATTTTGCTGTAAAATTCCCCTTGGGTAGTCCATCGCAATTTTACTAAAATAGGATGGGCGTTGATCAAATGGTCGATAAAGACAAGTTATGATATTTTTTTCCCAAGCATCTTCGTTGCGAATCATTTTTCTGGCTTGATGAACATTCCAGTCACGATTGTCTTTTAGATTATATTTTTGTTTTATTTCATCGTCCGAAAAGTTTTGATTTCTAAATTCTTTAAATCTATTTTTGAGGTTATCAAAATCAAAGTCAATGGCAAAGTGATCTCGATGACTTTGAAATCCCAATGTACTAATATCAAAAATTTTAACTACAGAAAAATAACTTTGATATTCTTCTTTTAGCTGTACATCGTAAGGCATAAACAGATAAAATGGCGACTGAAGCTGAATTTCTTCCCATTGAACTGTTTGAATATCATGATTCAAAAGAAATTGATATTTATCTTTGCGAAGTCCATATAAATCACTATGATAAATTTTAGCCATCTTTTATATTCCCCGTATTGATTTTTGATTTTGCCCAAAAACATCAGATTAATTTTTCCCTTGAGGATACTTTACCATAATTGCGACCACAACGCCCTGCTGAATATCAAAAACATTCTGATCCGGCGATCCATCCGGTGCAACTTCCTTCTTTTTGCTATTTCCATGTAAATCCAATAAATAAATTTTATCAAACGTTTGATCTAGGCTTTGTCGCATCCCCCGAAATGTTGGGTTATCTAAATAACCATGATTGGTAATAAACGCTAAAATTCCGCAACCTGTTTGCTCAATCCGCCACTGCCCAAACCGGATAAATTTCACATAATCATCCTGTAACCATTTAGAATTTTTCTCCTTCAGGGCTACCCCATCAACGCGATAGTAGTCCTGTAATAAATCACTAATCCATTCCCCTTTATTGGCAGAATGTCCGGAATAAGGAGGATTGCCTAAAACCACCATTACCGGTGCATCTCGCTTGATCATGGCTGCCTCATTCGCTTCCTGGGCTACATATTGACCAAAGAGAATTTCTGATTTTTTCATCGCCTCATCAAGGGTATTCGTGAGATAAATTCCCAATCGCTGCCTATGGCTAAATTGATAGCCCAATTCCTGCAACTGTAGCCCTAGCTTGAGATGGGCGATCGCATAAGGGGCCATCAATAATTCAAACCCAAACAGTCGCTTTAAAAGATGCTCCTGTACATAGGCATCCCATTGATTGGCCATGCCCATAGCCTCCACATTTTGATAAATCTGTTTCACCACTGCATATAAAAAAGTACCTGTTCCGGTTGCCGGGTCAAGAATTTGGACTCGTGGGGCTTGGGTTTCGGGATGTTTCGCGGTATCTGCTAAACCCATCGGTAAATTAAAATCTTCCCTGAGGATCCTATCTACCGATCGCACGATAAATGAAACGACTGGCTCCGGTGTATAATACACACCGCGACGTTTACGCAATTTGGCATCATAGGCCGCTAAAAAAGTTTCATAAAAGTGAACGACGGGATCTTCTTGTCGGGTACGCCGGCCAAAGTTTTCTAAAATCGCATCCATTTGCACTTGAGCCAATACCTGTACTAAATCATCAATGGCCCAATCAATGCCGCTAATGGCATCTGTTTGAACAATGGTATTAAACAGTCGCTTTAAAAATGGATTAGTTTCAGGAATATAGGTTGCTGCTGTGCGTCTTGTAAACGAATCATGTCCGGGATTTTGAGCATGGCCCACCCGTGCCGCAAATAAACCATAGGAAATGGTTTGAGCATACATATCTGCAAAGGCAGCATCACTGAGATCCGGCAATAAAACTTCCTGAAAACCTTGTTTAAGCTGATGCAATTCTTGCCCTTGATCTTCGGTTTCTAAAACCGTAAAAATTGCCAGCTTAACCACTTTTGTGAGTCGTGCCATCTGTGCTGCCAATGATTCTGGACTACTAATCATTTCGCCCTGATAGTTAATAAACTGATCCAGTAATGATTGAGCTTGTTCTTGATTTGTAAGTTCTAGTTGATCACCTTTGAGTTGAGCTAAACTGGTGCGAATTCGACATTTGCCATCCACATACCACCGAAATTCTAGGTAATTGGTGAGGATTAAGTTAGAAAATGCATCTCGATACCGTTTGAGTTGTTCTGTTTTTTCAACATTATCTAAATTTAAGCCAACATCTTTCGCTTCAATATAGCCCAATAGCAAACCCCGCCGCTTGACGGTAAAATCTGGAATTCCTGCCTTGTTGCCTTTTTCTTCAATGACGGCATCCAGTCCATCACCTAACCCATCGATTAAATTTTTTAATGCCGGGTAATGGCTGCGTTCACTACCCTGAGACAAATTTTTTCTAAGTTCCTTCAGATAGTTTACTGCTTGCATGATGGATTCTTAATTAATTTGAGGTAGGGGCGAAACATTTTTCGCCCCTACACCTATCAATTCTACAACCAGATTTGATATGAGAAATGCTCAGAAAATCATGAAGCGCGATCGCCCCCTGCTCAAGCATCTGATCAAAGTTTAAGCGTTGCTGTCGTTAACGCCTTTAAATCCGCCACCGCCTCCCCCTCCCCCTGAACCAGCCAGAGCAAATATTCCGCATTCCCCGCCGGCCCCGTAATCGGGGAAGCCGTCACCCCCCGATAGCCCCAGCCTAACCCTTGGGCAGTGGTGATCACCTGGGCGATCGCCCCCGCCTGATCCCCCGCATCCCGTACTACGCCATTTTTGCCAACGCGATCGCGCCCCACCTCAAACTGGGGTTTCACCAACAACACCACCTCACGAGGTTCCGTCAATAACCCCCACAACGCCGGTAAAATCTTCGTCAGGGAAATAAACGAAACATCCGCCACGGCAAAATCTGGCAACGTCGCCCCCTGATAGAGTTCCGTGGCAGTGAGATGGCGGATATTCGTGCGCTCCTTAAGGATGACGCGGGGATCTTGGCGCAATTGCCAAGCCACTTGCCCATAGCCCACATCCACGCCATAGACCTGCTTTGCGCCCCGTTGCAAGAGGCAATCCGTAAAGCCCCCGGTGGAAATCCCCGCATCAAGACAGAGGCGATCGCCCACCTCAATCCCAAACACCGCCAACGCTTGCGCCAACTTCTCCCCCCCCCGCGACACATAGGGCGGTTTGGCCTTCACCTCAATCTCTGCATCTAAGGCGATTTCCGTCCCCGGCTTATCCACCAATTGCTGATTCACCCGCACCTCTCCCGCTCGAATCAACCGCTGGGCCAGTTGCCGCGATGCACACAATTGCCGCTCGACTAAGAGACAGTCTAACCGTTGTTTTTTAGCCATAGTGGTGAAGAATTGCGAGGCAATGGGGTATTTTAACAGTTCCTCAGCTTCACAGCACAAGATTATCTAGGGACTGCTAAAGAGGACTCGGTTTTTAGTGCGGACTTTAGTCTGCTCCGGGTTGGTTTTGGGTAAACAGAAACCGGGTTTCTCTGATGATGCTAGGGCAGCATGAGCAGATGCAAGAAACCCGGTTTCTAGGCTTGAGGATTAGCTACCTTTTAGTTCATTCAAGGGGGGAGGGTGTTAACGATCGCCACCGTCTCCAAACTCACACGAACAATGCGTTTTACGAAAATAGTGCGGGAGTCTGAAAGCCCCGTCAATTTATTGCGGGGATGAAAGACGACAGGAGCGACTTTAGTCGCCCCCCTTGGGCGAGTCGTGTTATGGTGATTAGATTGGATTTCAAACGTCCAGGAACGATCACAAGGCTAAAAACCGACAGGCCTGGAAGCATTTAAGAGTAAGCAGGCAGCGTAATGAGTGGGCGGATTGCCTACTGCGTCATCCAATCTAACGATTTGGTCGCCTAGGAAGACTTGAATGTGAAAGGGTTAGTCTGCGAGCGGCATCGGGCTGAGTCGATAGTGAAGCAGGTTTGTATCCTGCGCCTGGGACTAACTACCGTGGGGCACACGGGAAGTTATACGCTTGGGGAGATTAGACCTCTGGCTGGGTTGGAGCAATTCTGCTCGGTTAAGTCCGGTCGATGAACCAAGAATCCCCGTCGCTGTCTTCGCGGGGAGTGTCAATAAATTGTTGATGTAGTGGGGGTCGTCGCTCCAGAGGGGGATGATGATGGGAGGGCGATCGCCCTCCCTCAAGATCCGAATCGCGGGGAACTTCCCGAAGATATGGCAGAATGAGACATTGAGCCAATTTTATCGAAATTGGCGGCAATCTTTCAGTGAGGCTGCACGCAATCCCATGACGGCTAACATTCCCACCCTTGCCCCCCAATACGACCCCAACACCACCGAAGCCAAATGGCAAGGCCATTGGGAAGCAGACCAGGCCTTTCGTGCAGACCCCACCAGCGGCAAAGAACCCTACACAATCATCATCCCGCCCCCCAACGTCACCGGCAGCCTTCACATGGGCCACGCCTTCAATACGGCCCTAATTGATACATTAATTCGCTATCACCGGATGCTGGGTAAAGATGTGCTCTGTTTACCCGGCACAGACCACGCCAGTATTGCCGTGCAAACGATTTTAGAGCGGCAACTGCGGGAAGCGGGCCAAACCCGTGAAGACATTGGCCGGGAGGAATTTCTCCGCCGCGCTTGGGAATGGCGATTGCAGTCCGGCGGCACGATTATCAATCAATTACGCCGCATTGGCCTTTCAGCAGACTGGACGCGGGAACGGTTCACCCTGGATGAAACCCTTTGTAAAGCCGTCGCCCATGCCTTTGTGCAACTCTACGAAGCGGGCTTGATCTATCGCGGCAATTATTTAGTGAATTGGTGTCCTGCCTCCCAATCCGCCGTTTCTGATCTCGAAGTAGAACCCCAGGAAGTAGACGGCCATTTGTGGCATTTTCGCTATCCCCTCAGCGATGGGACGGGGTTTGTGGAGGTGGCGACGACACGACCGGAGACGATGCTCGGAGATACAGCGGTGGCGGTGAATCCCAGTGATGAACGGTATCAAAGTTTGATTGGTAAATTTTTAACGCTGCCGATTGTGGGCCGCCAGATCCCGATTATTGCCGATGATTTTGTGGATGCCAGCTTTGGGACGGGTTGCGTGAAAGTGACCCCGGCCCATGATCCCAACGATTTTGCCATGGGGGAACGGCATAACCTGCCGATGATTACGATCCTCAATAAAGATGGCACGGTTAATGAAGCGGGGGGGGAATTTGTCGGACAGGATCGCTTTGTGGCCCGGAAAAATGTCGTGCAGAAGTTGGAAGAATTGGGAATGTTGGTGAAGGTGGAACCCTATCGCCACACCGTCCCCCATAGCGATCGCGGCAAGGTTCCCATTGAACCCCTCCTCTCAACCCAATGGTTTGTCAAAATTGAACCCCTCGCCCAAAAAGCCTTAACGGCCCTCGATCAGGAACATTCCCCCCATTTTGTCCCCGATCGCTGGCAAAAGGTCTATCGGGATTGGCTCGTGCGCCTTAAGGATTGGTGCATTTCTCGCCAACTGTGGTGGGGGCATCAGATCCCCGCTTGGTATGTAGTCAATCAAACGGAGGGGCAAATTACTGACTATACCCCCGTGATTGTCGCCCATGATGAGGCGGAGGCTTGGGCCAAGGCTAAGGCGGAATATGGCGAAGATGTGCAATTGGAGCGCGATCCTGATGCTCTGGATACTTGGTTTTCTTCGGGATTATGGCCCTTTTCGACCATGGGCTGGCCGGAGCAAACGGCGGATCTGGCGGCCTATTTCCCCAACAGCACGCTAGTAACAGGGTTTGACATTATCTTCTTCTGGGTGGCCCGGATGACGATGATGGCGGGTTACTTTACCGACCAAATGCCCTTTAAGGATGTCTATATTCATGGTTTGGTGCGGGATGAAAATGGTAAGAAAATGTCTAAATCCGCCAATAATGGCATTGATCCCCTGGGATTGATTGCCAAATATGGGGCGGATGCAGTGCGCTATACCTTAATTAAGGAGGTGGCGGGGGCAGGCCAGGATATTAGTTTGCAGTACGATCGCGCCACGGAAACCTCAGAGGCGATCGAAGCCTCCCGCAATTTTGCCAATAAACTTTGGAATGCGGCGCGGTTTGTGTTGATGAATTTGGAGGGGCAAACCCCGGTGAGTTTGGGGGTTCCCGATGCTAGCAGTTTGGAATTGAGCGATCGCTGGATTCTGTCGCGCTTCTACCATACCGTCGCCCAAACCCGCAGCCAAATTGAAGCCTACGGTTTGGGGGAAGCGGCTAAAGGTTTATATGAGTTTATTTGGGGAGATTTCTGCGATTGGTATATTGAACTGGCCAAACCCCGATTAAGGGAGGGCAGTCCGGCGGCATCACGACGGGTGGCCCAGCAAACTCTAGCCTATGTTTTAGATGGGATCTTAAAACTCCTCCATCCCTTCATGCCCCACGTCACCGAGGAAATTTGGCAAACCTTGCACCAATCCCCCGGTCAAGTTCTCGCCACCCAACCCTATCCCGTCGTGGATGAAATTTTAGCGAATCAGCCGGAATTGCCCCCCATCGAAACCCCAGAACCCACAGGCTCCACGAGCGCGTTAACGCGGCAAAAACCGCTGTTAGTGGCCTTAGGGGTGGGGGCGATCGCCTTCCTCAGCCTTAAAGTTCTCGCCACCCTCCTGGGAACCATCGAAAGCATCCCCCTCTTAGCCCCTAGCTTCCGGATCATCGGCTTTGGGGTAATCTGCTGGTTTGCCTATAAACGCCTCCTCACCGAAGAGCAGCGCCACACCACCTTTAGCCAACTGCAAACCCTCTGGGGCAATGTCAGCGGCACAGTGGGCAACCAATGGGCGAAGGTGATGAGCAACCCCACCCCCACCGTTACCCCCTACACCCTCAGCAACCCCACCCTAGAGGAGGATTTTGACCTGATCATTGGCACAATCCGCACGGTGCGTAACCTGCGGGCCGAGGCGGAAATTAAACCAGGGGTGAAAGTCCCCATCCTGCTCCAAAGTGATGCCGCCACCGAGCGCAAGATCCTTCACAGCGGGCAAGCCTATATCCAAGAGTTGGCCAAGGGGGAAACCGTAACCATTACCGCAACCCTCACCGAAGCCGATAGTAATCGCGCCTTTGGCAGCGTTGTGGGGACGGTGCAGGTATTAATCCCCCTGCAAGGAATTGTGGAGATTGATGCCCTGCGTGAAAAGCTGGAGAAGAAGTTAAGTAAAGTAGAAAAAGAAGCCGAAGCCCTGACGGGTCGTTTAGGTAATGCTAATTTTGTCAATAAAGCCCCGGCGGATGTGGTCGAATCCGCACGACTTTCCTTAGCTGAAGCCCATAAACAGGCAGAAATCCTGCGCGATCGCCTCATGCGACTGCAATAATGGCTCTCTGTTTAACCCCTGACCCATCACCCCTATGTTGTATTTAGCCCAAGTGCGAAAATATTCAAGTGCCGATGGGATTGAGCTAACCCTCCTTGCGGAGCAAACCGCTGATCAGGTTTGGACTGTCCATGAAGCCAAACCCTACACCATCTTACCCCAAGCCTTGCCCCTCATTCCCCCCCTCCAGGCGGGGATGTGGGTGTTGGTGGATTGCGATGAGGCGGGTCAGCCGTTGCGGATTCAGGATGCTCAGGATTGGGTGTTAAATTTACTCCGCAATTTGGCCGCCCAAGGTGATGTCAAGCAGTGGTTACAAAGCGAGGAGAGTAAAATTGAACAGTGGCGGCAGGAATTAACGCTGAAGAGCCAGGAAATGAGTATTAAAAATCTGGAATTGGAAACGCGACGGGAGCGGTTTGAGATGGAACAGGCGGAGCTAGAAAAACGCTGGCAGGCGATCCGCGAACATGAGCAAGCTTAATCATCATGGCTGAAGATTTTACCGCCTTTAGTGATGCCTTGCCGCCCCAAAATTTGGAGGCAGAGGAGTCAATTTTAGGAGGGATTTTACTCGACCCTGAAGCAATGGGACGGGTGGCGGATCTGCTCAAACCAGAGGCATTTTATGATTCCACCCATCGCATTTTGTATCAGGGTGCTTTAGCCCTCCACCGTCAGGGCAAACCCACGGATCTAATGACGGTGACAAGTTGGCTTCAGGATCAAGGGGTTTTGGAGAAGGTGGGGGGGACGGCGAAGTTAGCCCAGTTGGTGGATCGCACGGTGTCGGCGGTGAATATTGACCGCTACGCGCTGTTGATCATGGAAAAGTATATGCGGCGGCAGTTAATTGGGGTGAGTTATGAAATTGCGGAGTTGGGTTATGACACGACCCTAGAATTGGAGCAGGTACTTGATCAATCGGAGCAAAAGGTTTTTAACCTCACTCAGGAGCGCCCCCAAGAGGGTTTGGTGCATATTTCGGAGTCATTAATTGAGGCTTTTGCAACGATTGAAAACCAGCAGGATAGTACAACAATGCCGGGTTTAAGTTGTGGCTTTTATGACCTCGATGCGATGACCAGTGGTTTTCAACGTTCGGATTTAATTATTATTGCCGCCCGGCCGTCGATGGGGAAATGTTTGAGCGGGGATACAGAAATTGTTTTAGCGGATGGATCGATTCAAACCCTTGAGGAGATTTATCATCACCAAAGGGCTGAGTTATTGACATTGGGGGAAGATTGGCGATTCCATTGGACGCAGCCATCGGTTTATGTGGATGATGGGGTTAAGCCAGTTTTTGAGGTGAAAACTCGCACGGGTCGCCGCATTGAAACAACGCTCTCTCATCCTTTTCTAACTATTCAAGGATGGCGATCGCTCCAAACTCTCACCGTCGGGCAAAAAATTGCTGTCCCGCGCCACCTTCCAGTTTTTGGTACAGCACAAATTTCGGTAGAAGAGATCGAATCGTTGGCGAACTTGACCTTATTAAATATCTATCCTGTGGTTTTCAACCTTAAAAAATCTCAAGTTGCTTTATTTTTAAATCGCCTCTTTGCTACCGATGGTTGGGCTACAGTTTTAAATAGTGGTCAATCTCAAATTGGTTATGCTAGTGTCAGCGAAACCTTAGCCCGACAAGTTCAGCACTTGCTCCTTCGCTTTGGGATTATTGCCCGACTTTGCTCTATTGAGAATAGTCATTTCTCAATTAATCAGATAGATCGATCCCCCTCAATCCCCCTTAAAAAGGGGGAGGAAGAGTTATCAAAAGTTTTGGGCAAAACAGATCAGGATCATCGTCGCCCTGCTTGGCAATTGGATATTACTGATTCTGACTCTTTACAAATTTTTATGGATCAAATTGGCATCTTAGGGAAAGAAGCCGCTTTAGCAAAAATTACTACAGCTTTGAGTCAACGGCGCAAACAAACCAACTGTGATTTAATTCCGGTGGAAATTTGGGAAGCGATCACCACTGCCAAAGGCCAAGAATCTTGGAAATCCCTCGCCACCCGTGCTGAATTTCAATGCACGAGCAATATTCATGTGGGCAAACGCGCCCCCAGTCGTCAACGGTTGTTAGCCTTAGCCACTGCCTTAGAAGATCCAGAATTGCGAGCGATCGCCACCAGTGATGTTTATTGGGATGAAATTGTCGCCATTATTCCCCAAGGGAATAAACAGGTTTATGATTTAACCATCCCCAACTCCCATAATTTTGTTGCCAATGATATTTGTGTGCATAACACCAGTTTCGCTCTCAATGTAGCAGCAAATATTGCCAAAAGCCATCAATTACCCATTGCTATTTTTAGCTTGGAAATGTCTAAAGAGCAGCTATCTCAGCGCCTTTTAGCCAGTGAAGCAGGGGTTGAAAGTAATCGGATTCGGTCGGGGCATTTAACCAGTATGGAAATGGAAAAAATTGCCGTTGCCATTGGTACATTGTCGGAATTGCCGATTTATATTGATGATAGTGTCAGTTTGACGGTGATGCAGATGCGATCGCAGGTGCGCCGTTTACAAGCGGAACAAAAGGGCAAAATTGGCGCAGTCTTGATCGATTACCTTCAGTTAATGGAAGGGGGGAGTGATAATCGAGTCCAGGAGTTATCGAAAATCACGCGATCGCTCAAAGGTTTAGCCCGTGAAGTCAATGCCCCCGTCCTAGCCCTTTCCCAATTAAGTCGCGGCGTAGAATCCCGCACCAATAAACGCCCGATGATGTCGGATTTACGCGAATCTGGCTGTTTAGCCGGTGATACGTTGATTCCGATGTTAACAGGGGAACTTGTGCCGATTCGGGCATTAGTAGGACGGCAAGATTTTCAGGTTTGGGCATTGGATGAAAGTAATCTTAAAGTAGTGGCTGCCCCCGTGAGCCACAGTTTTTGTACAGGAGTAAAACCCGTTTTCGCCTTAAAAACCCGCCTCGGTCGTTGTATCCAAGCCACAGCGAATCACCAATTCCGTACCCTTACCGGTTGGGTGCGATTGGATCAGTTAAAGGTAGGCGATCGCCTCGCTCTACCCCGCATTTTGCCACAACCCAAACCGATTAATAATGTAAAGGGCGATCAAGGCCGCATTGCTGTGGTTTTAGACTCTGTGCCATTGAAGCAGTTAGAAACCAGCGATCTCTATTGGGATGAAGTTGTTGAAATCATGCCCTGTGGGGAAACCGATGTTTATGATTTAACTGTTCCCCAACATCACAATTTTATTGCCAATAATATCGTCGTTCACAACTCCATTGAACAGGATGCCGATGTGATTTTAATGCTCTATCGGGATGCTTATTATAATCCCGATTCACCCGATCGCAATGTGGCCGAAGCTATCATCGTTAAACACCGCAACGGCCCCACCGGAACTATTCGCCTCCTCTTTCAACCCGAACTCACCAAATTTGAAAACCTGGCGAGGGAATAGACATAAAATTTCGTGAAATCCAATCCCAACAGTAGGGGCAAAAAATTTTTTGCCCCCACACCCATCTATTCTAAAACCAAATCCCACATGAGATCTTTGTTTGCATTTTTTATATACTATTAAGGAATAAATAATTGGAAATTGACCGATGAGTTTGAAGATGTAATTGAAGCACTATCAGCTACAATGCTCGGTTCAAAAATGAGAGTGTCATTGCCAACTTGAATATGAATTGTTTGCTTAACTATTCCTTCCAAATCCACATAAGTTCCTTGAGACGTGCATTTTGGAGTAACTTTAATATTCCAAATACTAAAAGGCTCATGATTACAGTTTACTGTGACACTAGTACTTGGCAAATTCGTATGTTTCTTAATTTGTAAAACCTTGGAATTAGCAAGCTTAACTGTGTTCAGTTTTTGCGTGTCATCTTTATTGAGAGCATTCATCATCATATCAAAGTCTGTGAGGGCATTCATCATTAAACCTGAAGCATCTACTATAGAAAAATTTCCATCCTCACCAGGGCCTATCAAAAAACTATTTAGATGATCTTCTCCATTGATTTGCTGTGTCAAGGAAATTTCATACCAATTTGAACTATAGTTTTTAGCAGTAACAAATCGTCCTGCGCCAAATGCAGTATTACCACAACGCTGAAATTCTAAGTCTTGAAACTGTCCAACGGGATCACTATTACAATTGATGTTGACCTTTTCAAAGTCATTAATATCAGTGATTTCAGAAAGAGCAAGTAGTGTGGGATCTGGTGGAGGTGCTGTTACAGAGAATTTTGCCATATATAATTCTTCATTTATTTGACGGAAGTAATCAGCACCTAAAAAAGCCATACGACTTATACTTAGACCTTTCTCAAAAACATTAATAGTGTTAGCCATACGCTTTGCTAGTATCTTTGCTGATTCTCCCTGAAAACGAAATAACTCAGTTAGTAGCTCATCTGCTTCGCCACCGAAAGCTTGAAATACTGCAACAACATTATCTTGACCAGCTAAACAGATTATTAAATCAATAGGATTTTCTTTAGTGACACAACCAACTCCAGCTTTTGCAATAGCACTAGCTAAATCGTGTACATTTACAACATCACTAAGAGAAGACATTGTTCCATATAAATCAGTTAGATAGATTGCGCTATTTAGGTCAAAAGCACCATAAAATCTTTCAGGAGTACGACGATTTATAAAGGGGCCACCCGACATTAAAATTACATATTCTCCGGGTTCCCAGATAGATGATTTCTTGGGTGAAAGAAGATGAGTAAAGTTTGGCTCACCAGCTAAATTATTACTGAAAGTATAAAGTGCTTTAAAATCCCAAACACCTAACTCGGCTGGTTCTATAAAATATTCAGCTACAATATCTTCTTCTTTTTGATGCCCAGCATAGTCATTACGATGAATTTTTCCTGAGTATTTAGATGCAGGAACAACAATAATTTGTTGAGCAGCAAAAGATGTCCCAAAAACGGATATTCCTTTTTCTGTAGCTGCCAAATCAACCCAATGACCTAAAGCAAGAGGAGACATTGCAGGAAAAAAAACTTTTGCCCTATCTTTAAAATTCTCGTTTATGGAAAACTCACGAATATCTAATGGAGATTGAGCATAAGATTTGGGGATAGAGAATAAATCCTTTAGGCTGCTGTAAATGTTATTTATTTGTTGTTTTAACGATGCACGTGGTTCTTCTATCACAGTAGGTTCTCCTACTTCACCACTTCCAAAATTTTGAATCATCAAGTTTTTGAAAGCATTAGCTTTCTCCTGACTTGAAAAAGAAGAAACTTGAATAGATGTCGTTCCATCATCTCGGAGTTTTTCATAAGCATCACGACAAAACTTACTTTTTACCCCTTGTAAATTTTCTTCACTTAAATCAATGTATACGGGATACATATTGACTGGATAGCTGTCCTTACTAGTAGGAAGACTATCTCCACATGAGTCTAAAGGAAATGAGGTTGAACTAAACATATTTTCATTGCTTTGCTCTTGACTCGAAACTGCTTGCGCGGCCTGACTACTATTAGATAAAGAATCAGCCATGTCAATATCTGTTTGCAAATGCTTTTGAGCAATGTCGATAGCAATATCAGTGCTTAATTCTACAATATTTTCATCTGAAATTGATTGCATTTTAGAAACGTGATCAACCAGATTGTTGAACTTTTCGTGATTGCTGATATCTGTAAAAATTTCAGATTGCTTTTCAAAGGGAATACTGGAAAACAAAGGGTTTAAAAATACTAAGCTGCGAGCTGTGGATTCAAAGCTTAATTGAGGTTGTTCATTAATTTCTGAAACAAAAAAATCAAGTAATTTTATTTCTTCGCCTGATTTTACTGCAACAATAGATGTGTGATTTTCTCCTTGATCAGGTATCCTAATTCTTAGATTAGTCCGTTTTAGTTTTTTCTCCTCCGCAAATGTAACCAATGTTGCATCTTCTGCACCGCTTATAACTTCTGAACTTATAATTTTAGTTTTAATTTGGGACGTAGGAAAACCAATATCTTCCCCAGATGAGCCACAGGCAGTAGTTAAAAATGAAAAAACAAATAAAAGACCTAAATTTCGCTTCAACATTTTCTCTAATTCTCCTTGTATACTGACTAAAAGAGCAGTTTACTTGCCAAAAGTATTTGGAAGTATAAAATGAACAATAAGCTGATACGGGTTTAAATTTTCGGGCTGATCCCCTTACTATAAGGGCTTCAGATGTCAAAACGTGCAGTTTAGGTAGTGATCAGCTTATCCACATGGTAGTTTGCTAGGCTACTTAGGAGCTTCCAATAGCTGAATATCCCTCAGGGCAAGCAAACCATCCATCTTGATTGAAAGCTAAACTCGGCTCAGGAGATAAGTCTGTTGTTGGTTTGTCACTTTCACATAAGATAAGATTTACTTGTGGTTCTGGGTTTTCCGTAAAAAATGCTATTCCTGTATAGCTTCTCAATGATTGCTTCTTTGGCTGGGCTACCATTTGAATCATTAATTCTTTACTGGTGGGAATGATAAATTTGTAAATGTAATTATTTGTTTCATCTGGTATCCCCATACCAAGAGCTTCTTGTGAATCCAAAAAATATCTTTGATCTCCGTAATAAGCTTGCTGTCCAACCAACATAGCACCTATATTATTCCTGGCTTCTGATTCCTTTGCGTTAGTTGCACCCTCACCTAAAAACCACACTCCCCAGCCGACGAGAAGTACAGCCAAAGAAACCCCACTACCCATCAAAAACCATGTAAGTCGCGAAAACTCTTTTTTACTACTACTGCTATCTGGGTTACTCATATTTTCAAGAACTATATTTGGGTAATTTGTTATTTATACCAAATTTCATGATGTCAATAAATCAAAAAGAAGGGTTTTCTAAATAACCTCCAAAACTTGCTGACAAGCTCCCTTGAAGTTACGATTTATATTGGTATTCTTGTGATTGTGGAATAATCACGCTGATAATAACTCAATTATTACAGCGTATCTACTGACTGCAATCAGATCTGTGTTAGGATTTCATCAGGATCTTGCTTGCAATCAGTAATAAGGTTAGAGTTTAAGCAGGACTCATTCACTAAGCTGGATTAAGATTATGCTATTTGTTGAAGCATCGGAAGAGTGGGATCTAGAAACCTTGTACTATGATCTGTCTTCTGCCAAGGGCAAACATTTAACTCCAACCGAAAAGCTTCATCTTCGAGGCCTGTTGTGTGGCTACAGTCCGGCAGAGATTGCTGAAAAGCTTCACAAACAAGTCAGTGGCGTAGAAACTGATCTGTCAGCCACTATTTATCGTTATGTTAAGGAACTTGCCGGTGTTGGCAATGAAAAACTGGAAAGCTACCGTAAAGTAAGCGAGATACTGGAAAATGCGGGCTATCGGGTTGATCAGAAGCCAGAAATTCGCGGTGTAGTCCTTGGTGCAAGTAGTGTAAATATTTCAGATATTAAAATCGAAAAAAATCAGAATACAGTTGTATTTATGATCCGTTTGGAAATTCCGACTGAGAAAAAGAGTGATCAGTTTACAGGTGAAGACTTGATTCCTGATGATTTTCCCAGCCCACCTTCCGTAGGGTGACAATTACCGTAAGCTAGAAACCCGGTTTCTCAATGGTAGATCTAATGTTTTGAAGTACTTGTATTCTTCCTAATCACCGTAGGGGCGCAAAATTTTGCGCCCTCTTTTCGCTCATGCCCAAACCCGATGGAGATTGAGGGAAAACCCCGGTAAAACCGTTTTTCCCGATAACGTACTGGGATTCTCCAAAACCTCCACCCCTTGCCCCAGACGGTAAATTTTCACCCCTTTACTTTGAGGATCAAGGAGCCAACCCAACCGCGCCCCATTCTCGATATATTCCGCGATCTTGCTGCGGAGGTCTTGAAGGCGATCGCTCTTTGATCGCAACTCCACCGCCAAATCAGGACACAGGGGGATAAATCCATCCTGTTGCTCTGAGGTCAGCGTCTGCCAACGCTCTGGGCTGACCCAAGCCGCATCAGGGGAACGATTGCTACCATTGGGTAACTCAAAACCCGTCGAAGAATCAAAGGCTTTGCCATTACCCCCTTCCTCCTCAATCCACCGCACCAGAAAGTAATTGATTTTGCTGTTGCGATAGCCAGTATTGCCCCCGGTGGGTGGATTCACGATCAGTTCTCCCATTGCAGTCCGTTCAAGGCAGAGCGCAGGGTTAGCCGCCGCCAACGCTGCAAACTGTGCCGGTGTGACATGGAGAGCCAATTGCTCAGGCAATTGGAGCGATAGCGGTTTAGGAGGAATTTGTACCATCACTATACAGAGTTCGCTTGCATCTCCATTTTACAATGGCAGTCAGAAACCGGTTTACTTACCTCTCCTCAGCCTTGACGGATCTGCCTAGCCCACGAAAAAAGCGATCGCCTCTTTCAACCCGAACTCACCAAATTTGAAAACCTGGCCAGGGAGTAATCAGAAGTAAACGAGGAAATCAAGATGCACCCTAACCGGATTGCGGATCAACCGGAAGAAGGGGGTAAAAAACTGGTGGGGGTGATAGAGCTTTCAAACCTTGCGCCGTGGTCTTCAAAGAACGAAAGGGTATTGAGTAACCCTAAAGCTGCCTCGTAGGATTCCGCAATTAATTCCTGCCGCTCCTCCGGCGTATCCACCAGATCATCCGTCACCAATTGCAACGAGCCAAGCATGGCATTTAACCGGGCGCGAACTTCGTAGGAAAGACAGGTGCGGAGTTCATGGGAAGCCCGGATCGAGGCGCGGATCAGGGCGGCGTTAGTGGGGAGGTTGACCTTTTTATGTTTGCGTTTGCCGAATTGGAGGTTATGGAGTTTGGCATAGTGGCCATCTTGGGCAAGGAGTTCGTCGTGGGAGCCAATTTCAACAATTTGCCCCTGATCGAGGACAACGATTTGATGGGCTTGGCGGATCGTGGAAAGGCGGTGAGCAATGACGAGGGTGGTGCGATCGCGGCATAACTCCTCAATCGCTTCCTGTACCAACCGCTCCGAAACCGTATCTAACGCGCTCGTGGCTTCATCGAGGATGAGAATATCAGGATCTCGCAACAGGGCGCGGGCGATCGCCAGCCGTTGCCGTTGCCCCCCGGAAAGCATCACACCGCGATCGCCCACTTCCGTATCAAACCCCTCTGGGAGGTGCAGGATAAAATCGTAGGCATTGGCCCGCTGGGCGGCGATGGCGATCGCCTCATCGGACACATCCCCCAACCCGTAAGCAATGTTATACCGCACCGAATTGTTAAACAAAAAGGTATCCTGACTCACCACCCCCATCGCCCGGCGCAACGTCGTCAGGTCAAACTCCCGCAAATCCACCCCATCGATCAAAATTCGCCCCGCCACCGGGTCATAAAAGCGCGGCACTAAATCCACCAACGTTGATTTACCCGCCCCCGATGCCCCCACCAAAGCCGTTGTTTTCCCCTTCGGAACCCAGAGATTAATCTCCTTTAAAATCATGTCCTGATAGCCAGGATATTGAAAACTCACCCCTTGAAAATCAATCCCTTGTTCCAAATTATGATAGCTATGGGTTCCCTTGGACATAATTGGCTTATCATCTTCCCGGAGAAAATACGCTGTAATTTCAGCACTCGGAGCCACATTCGCAAAGCGGCTCCGTTCCCCATTTAATTTTCCGACAAAGGGCAACAACCGAAAGAGGGTGACAAGATAAATTAATAGAATTGTTGATAGAGACTGTAATTGATCAATAAACAGATAGCGGCCAATGATGACAATTCCTAAAATTGTCAGAATTCCCGAAATTTCATTAATGGGAGCAATGATTGCATAGTTACTTTGGGAAGCAAATTCCGCCTGTTCCCGCTCCCGAATAAATCGCTCCAGATGATGATACTCTTCCTCCTCATTACTGACACTTTTGATCAGGCGAATCCCAGTGAGAATTTCCAGCAATTTATTGGAATATTCTTGGGATTTAAGGGAAAGAATCCGGCCATACTGCTTCGCCCGGTTGATAAACCATTGATTAATCAGCAGGACTAGGCTTAAGAATAACCCGGCAGCAAGGGTAAGTTGCCAGGAAAGCCAGATTAAAATACAAACAAAGACAAATACAGTGATGATGGTCGTAAACATCGTAATCGCAATCTTAACCGCGCTGGCGGTGCGACTGACTTCATTGTTTAAGTAATTAACAATATTGCCAATTTTTTGTTTAGAAAAATAGTCTAAATCGAGCTTGAGGAGTAATTGCGCCCCTTGGAGCCGCATCCCATTGACGAGGGATTGTGATAGATAGTTAGAAACAATGGCGGTGAGATATAAAGCAATATTTTTTAAAACAATGGCAATAATCACAGTGCCAATCATGGCTAAGAACTTCCATTCACCGGGAAAGCGATCAAAAAAAGCCATTACCGTTTTGAGGGCGGGCGGCCCTTGCTCTAGTAGGCCGGTATCCTGTCCTAAAAACCCCAACAACAGCGGCACAACTAAAGCGGTGCTAATCCCATTAAATAAAGCTCCGGAAAACCCTAGAACCACTGTCCAAAAAATGAGCATTGGATAGTTCAGTGCAAACCTGAGTAGCAATCGATTGGTAGACATTGATTAATCCCAAATTTAGCTAAGGATGGGTGGGTTTAGGGACGGTGAATCAGGATATTTTTCAAGGGTTTGGATCCTTGGGTCAGGGTGTGAATGGGGCTAAAACGGTGGCGAGGGTTTGGGACATGGCTTTCAAACTATAATGCTCAATACAACGTTGTCGCGCCCGTTGGCCAGCAGCATGGGCGGCTTCAGGGTGGTTAAAAATCCAGGTGATGGTTTGGGCGATCGCCTCTGGCTCCTCAGGTGGCACTAAAAATCCGGTATCTCCCAAAAGTTTTGGCATATCTCCTACATGAGTGGCAATAATCGGTTTGGCCATGGCCATCCCATCGGTTAACTTTAACGGAAATTGAGCACGGGTGACGGGGCTATCCCGTTGGGGAATGACGATAATATCAGCGGCGGCGACAATTTCCGGCATGGCGGCGGTGGGTTGGATCGGCAGTTGAATCAACCACCGTCCCCAACGGCGATGGAGTTCTTGATCATAGTCATCGTAGGGGCTGCCGCCGACGATGACGAGGCGGAGATCCTCCTGATTCAAATGCTCTAAAGCCATTAGCACATCTTCAAGGCCCTTGTAGGGGCGAGGCGCACCGGGAAACATCAGCACCCGGTAGGGTTCGAGGCCATAGCGTTGACGGCTGGCGAGGCGATCGCACTTTTGGGGATCAAACTGCTCTGTATCCTTACCATTGGGGACGTAGGCCCCCCCGAAACGGTCTTGCAAAAACTGGCTATGGATCGTCACCGCGTCCGCCCGTTTCACCAACCTTTCACCCCAACGGAGATAGAGGGGATGCTCTAGATCCCGCAATGCCCCATCGGGTTTTAAAATATCCCGCGCCAATTGTTTGATACTGCGGGGGTATTGCAGTTCATCCCCCCCATGCCACCCCAACACCCAATCATCAATATCGAGAATCACGGGCTTGCCGGTGTGCCACCGATGCCAGAGGGCAATGCCCAAACTGGAAAGATAGGGCCGCAAAGGGTAGAGAATATCGCCGTGAATGTGGCGACGGAGGGCTTGGGCATCGCGGAAAAATTGGGGGAGTTTTGCCCCTGGTAAAACCGTGAGGGGAAATTGTTGGGCGATTGCCGCTTCTGGGGGTTCCCCCCCAAAATTAAACCCCAAAATTTCCACCCCATAGCCCAAAGCGGTGAGGGCATGGTAGAGCAAAAACGGACGACTAGCGGCCCATCGCGCCGCGCCACGACGGGATAGATCATGAACCAGTAACGTAATCTTGAGGGGCCGAGGCAATGCCGTGATCACAATGCTTAAGGTTTGACGAGGTTAACAGGGCGGCTTTTTGTTTGCATGATAGCCTAAGTCCGAAATTGCGACCGTGAAAGATGACATTTTCCCATGGGTTCTTACGGAGAATTGGGTAAAATAGAAAAAGCACAAGCGTAATTTCACGGAATTTCCTCAATCACAGCCCAAATCATGATGATCTTAAAACCGTATCCAAATACTCTCCTCTTCCTTGGTGTAACGTTAGCAACGCTGTGGGGGGGAATGATTCAATTTGTCTATGCTCAGACTATGGTTTCAGGGCCACCGGAAATCTTACCCGCTTGTCATCGTGGGTTAGTGGCGTTCCAAACTCAGGCCACATTGCATCAACCCTTGGCTTGTGCCGGGGCTAATATTGGCAATGATTTGGCCCTCCATCAGCCCCTTTTAAATTGGCTCAATGGGGGCCTGTTTGATGATTTTACGGGGTCTGGTGAACTGTGGGAGTTTCAAGGGCAGTCGAATCAACCGGGGGCTGCGATTCGTGCCACGGGGAACCAAGCGCAGGGCCATTGGGCGATCGCCTCCCCGGTACAGGATTGGTTTGTGTTGAGTGTGGCCACATTTTTGAGTTACAGCGTCTATCTGTTTGATGCAGGGCCTACGCCCATCACCATTGATCAGGGCTTATTTAATACCTTGGGGGTTTCAACAAACTTTAGAGGAGTCGGGCATAATGTGAATAGAATTTCCCTGTTTACACCCCTGCGGGCTGCTCCCCCCGATCCTGAGCCGACCCCCTATGCTGCCCTAACACCCCAGAGTTCTACTGCTCCCGTAACCGTTCCCGAACCCGGAACGCTCCTCGGCTCTCTGTTGGTTTTAGGGGGGTTGCGGTGGTTGATGATCAGAGGGCGATCGCCCCTAGCACAAGCACCATCCCCAAACCGCGATCGCCGCACAATGTAACGAAAATGTGACGATTTTCAACCCCAACACCATCACTTTGCATAAAAATTCCCATTACTCCTGAAGAAACCCATAGAGCAATAACATTCAAGTCAGCATCTAGCTTGCCTTAGTGCAGAGTTTGTTGAACCTCTACACTGCCCTGATCTGAGTCAGATCGGAAAAAATCTTGCTCAATTATCAGTGATTTTAGTGTCCATAAAATGCTGATTGGGAAGGGAACAGGTTTGATCCCTTCCTTTTTTAGGGTAGGGGCGAAAAATTTTTCGCCCCTACTCTCATATCCCCTAATGTAAATTTTCCCGCATGGTTTGAATCATCACCTCTGGGGGAATGGTTAACTGTTGAAAAATTTTACAAACCAAGGAAAGGGGTTTGTTTTGGGCGATCGCCTGTTGCCAAGCCAACAAAAACCCCAACAAAATATGCTCCGTATTGATCAAAATTGCACCGGATTCATTCGCCACAATCAGCGCTGAATTTAAAATCGCCGTTGCCTCCCCACTAAAGGGAATATCATGGGGCGACTCGTTTACCGCAGTGCTGCCAATAGCCTCCCGGAGCCGCACCGCCGTCAAGCCCCATTCCTTGAGATGATGGGTTGCTAAACCACTCCCTTCCAAAATTAAACCCAATAACAAATGTTCCGCCTCAATCGCATCATGACCGGTGCGAATTGCCTCCGATTGAGCCAAGAGCAATGCCTGTAAAACCTTGCCCCCTAAACGGTCATAAATGGGAGCATCAATAAAGTTTTCAAGACTTTCTTGTTCAACGGTTGCCACCTCTGAAGCCGTTAACCATTGCTCTTTTTTATCATTGACCCGACCCCAATCAATGACCCGCTGCCGCACACAACATTCTGCATAAAAAAAGGCTAATAAATCCTCCAACAAATTGACATCAACTTCATAGTTGATCGGCTCTTCCCCCCGATGGAGTACACCCTGTTGGCAGAGTTTATTGAGATGTTGATGCAAAATCGGGGCAGGAATTTTAATCCGCGCCTGTAGCTCTGCCGCCGTCAGAGCATGGGGATATTTTTTAACCAGTAAGCGCACAATCGTCAAGCGGGCGGGAGTCCCTAGGGCAGTAAGGAGATCGGCGTAGTGAGTAATATTGTCGTGGTGCATGGCTGAAAAATCAAGGGCAACAATCGAAACAGAGGTTAGGGGAAAATCGCGATCCTTCGGCGTTAATTCGGTGCATCTCAGGGAGGTAGCGGGCTAAAATCCTCACTACGAACTGGAGGACTAAAGTCCTGATGACGAACGTCTGTGAGATGCACCGGGTTGATCTGGCTTAATCCCCTCTATTGGGGGAGTGGTGATCGATGGATCGCATGACATTTTTGACTCTCTCCATTCTAAGCATTGGCCATTGGCAAACTCACACCGGGGTCAGGGCCGATCTGGGAATGCGCTAGCCATCCCGCTAAAAATCGGGATAAGATACAAAGCTCATCCTCCCATGCTGTGCTCCCAGATTTCCATGGCTCCTGAACAACTGTGGCACGAGGTCTTAACCCGTTTAGAATACCGTTTGACCCGCCCCACGTTTGAGACTTGGGTGAAACCGACTCAAGCCAAGGCTCTGACGGAGCACAAGTTAATCCTGGAGGCTCCGAATCTGTTTGCCTGTAATTGGCTTCAAAAGCACTACTTGCAACCCATTGGCGAGGTAATCGTGGAAATTCTCGGCCATCCGTTGGAGTTACAGATCACGACGGCCCAGGGGGAAATGCGGGATCAAAGTTGGCATCTCGAAGGCTCGCCGTTACCAGGCAGCGAACAGGATGACCCCCAACGGCCCACAGAAACGCCGTTTAACCGTAAATACATCTTTTCGCGGTTTGTGGTGGGGGCGAATAATCGCATGGCCCATGCGGCGGCGTTGGCGGTGGCGGAATCTCCGGGGCGGGAGTTTAACCCGTTATTTCTCTGTGGGGGGGTAGGGTTGGGGAAAACGCACCTGATGCAGGCGATCGGCAATTACCGCTTGGAGATTGAACCGCAAACTCAGGTGTTTTATGTTTCAACGGAAAAGTTTACCAATGATCTGATCACGGCGATCCGCCAAGACAGCATGGATGAGTTTCGGGAGCATTACCGGGCGGCGGATGTGTTGATGATTGATGATATTCAGTTTATTGAGGGGAAGGAATACACTCAAGAGGAGTTTTTCTATACCTTTAATACGCTTCACGAATCCGGTAAGCAGGTGGTGTTAGCGGCCGATCGCCCCCCCAATCAGATCCCCCGCTTGCAAGAACGGCTCTGCTCCCGCTTTTCCATGGGGTTGATTGCCGATGTTCAGGCTCCGGATTTTGAAACGCGGATGGCGATTTTAGAAAAGAAGGCCGATGATGAGAATGTGCGGCTCCCCCGTGGGGTGAAGGAATATCTTGCCACCCATTACACCTCGAATATCCGGGAACTGGAGGGGGCGCTCATTCGCACGATCGCCTATACTTCGATTTCTGGCCTACCGATGGCGGTGGAGCATATTGGCCCGATGCTCAATCCCCCGGTGGAAAAGGTGGCGGCGACACCGGAGGCGATTTTAGAGGCGATCGCCACGCTCTTTGATGTCTCCATTGAGCTACTCAAAAGCAATTCCCGCCGTCGGGAAATCAGCCTCGCCCGCCAAGTGGGGATGTACCTGATGCGTCAACATACCAATTTGAGCCTACCCCGCATTGGTGAAGAGTTTGGCGGCAAGGATCATACAACGGTTTTGTATAGCTGTGACAAAATTGCCCAACTGCGACAAAAGGATACAAAACTCAATCAAACGTTAATTCAATTGAGCGATCGCATCACTGTTTCCCGCCCTCACCCCTATTCTTCGTCGTGAAGCCCCGGATTTAAGGCAGATTTGGTTAACTTTGCGAACAAATTTAATAAAGTTTTAAGATTTGCGCAATAATCCCCCAGTTTGGGAGCAATCCCCTTATTGTATTAGTCAAGTTCTTACCAGAACCCATTGCTCAAGCGGATGGCGTTAAAGCCTTTTCTTCCTCAGCAATCCGGAATTAGGAGTCTAGCCATGCGTTTTTCCTTTCAGCACGTCCAATCCTTTCTGTTGACAGCAATCTTCAGCTTTACCCTACCGTTGCTGTTGATTGGCAGCCTGTTGGGGAGCTTAACCGTTGTCCATTGGTTGCCGGGCCTCACCGCCATTGGTTATCAAGCCTCAAACTTTGTCGTCAATTTCTTAGCAACCTTTGGCGATGGCCATGCCCTCAATGGCAGTTTCGTGATTGCCGCCGCCTTTGGGTTTGTGGGCGGTCTCTTCTACGCCTGCACCCCTTACCATTACCACGATTCCATTGGTTGCCCCTAGGGATGGGGCGAAAGGTTTTTGCAAGATTTTAGGCCGAAGGGGCAGGGGCGAAAGATTTTTCGCCCCTATAGAGCAACCTTAGGCTGGTTTGGCTTTTTTGGGGGCCGGTTGGATGCCGTTGAGGAACATCGGCACAAACTTTTCGATAAAGTCTTGAGGGTTGCGATCCCAGGCTTTTTTCGCCACATGAAGCCGGGTCATTTGCAATTCAGGAGACAATAACGTTTGGGGGAGTCGCTCCATGAGATATTGAGGGCGATCCCAGAGGGGGAGCTTGTTGGTAATTTCCACCAAATCATTGAGGCGGCGCAGTTCTGCCCCCGCCATGATATCCATGCCTGCTTCATAGGCGGCTTGCTCAATGCGGCTGTATTTTTCTTTGGCGGCGGTGACTTTTTGACGATGGCGATCGCTCTTTTTGGCTATTTCGGCCAGGAGGCGATTGCCCCAACGCACATGGCCGGTTTCCTCAGGGAAAATCTGCTCAATCGTGGCGCGAATTTTGTCGTTTTCCTCACTGGGAGCGGCTTTGAGGGCTTTAATATGAGCGGAAAAATACTCACAGCCTCGTTTTTCCGTGACATTGATCGCTGCCAATGCCTCAATCATCCGCTCTTCCGGCTCTTGGGAAGCATCCCCTAACAACCGCTCAAACTCGCCAATATAGGAAACACCGGGGGGCGTTCCCAAATCTTCCCCCAATTCATAGAGCAAATCCGTCAGCCACACCGCATGGCGGGCTTCATCCGCCACATGACGGGCGAGATCCCGCACCAATTCCCTCGGTTCGCCGTTGAGGAGTTCGATTAATTCGGTGAGATCTTTGCAACTATGTTGTTCGTTGAAGCGGTAGCGGTTCAGCGTCACCATATGGATTTCGCGGTTTTGGATCACTTGTTCGAGGATGGCGCGGGCATCCATGCCGTAGTGGGTTTTGCGGGGATAGGTAACGGTCATCGTTAAAAATGAAAGTATGGTAAAGAAATGTTAACTCCCTAGGTTAGCGCAAGGTTTGAATGTTAGGCGAGCAGGAGCGGACTAAAGTCCGCACGACAAACCACCACAAACCGACATTCCGCAGGTTGCTCAATTAATGGTGCGTCAGCCGTTATGCTGCTCTTTGGCATCATCAATTAATCGCTCTGACGCACCCTACAATTGAATCTTAGGGTGCGTCAGACCGGATCATGATGTTGGTGGTTGAATTGTGCCTGACGCACCGTTCCTCGCATCATTGGTCTTAACCTGCGGAATATGAGCTACAAACGGTTGTTTTCCTCTTTTTGGAGTGCTTCTAGATGGTGATGGACATCGAGGGCGAGGGTGAGGGCGGGGGTGAGGTATTGGGCAAGATCCGTGGCGGTGTTGGCCTGTTCGAGGCGTTGGACGGTGGCGAGATTTGTGGTGAACAAAGCCGGATTGAGGGCGAGTTCTGTGAGCAGATCGCGGTTTTCTCGCAAAAGTCGGGCAGTGGCGATCGCCTTCACCAAATCCTCACGAATTAACTTCAACGCCTGTAATAATTGCCGTCGAGTTGCGGGAGTTAACCCCGGATTGCCTAATTGTTGCAGTTGATCATTGAGGTGGAGCGATCGCACGATCCGGTTAAAGGCCTCGACTTCAGCCTGAAGGCGATCCAATTCCCGCTGATCTTCGGGGTCTAAATCCCCATAACCCACCGATTCCCCCCGCCAACGGCGTAAATCCCCCCGCAACAACCAGGCGATCGCCCCCATCAAGGGCAACAATCCCAAGGAAATATCCACCCCCGGCACACCGATCCCCCATTGTGCTAATCCAAACAGGAGGAAGCTACCCCCCAAACCCAGAAGGAGCGATCGCACCCGTTGCCCTTCCGTACCGGGCAATTGCCAGGGGAGGCTGAGGCCAGCGCGATCGCTAAATTCCTCGGAGGTCATCAAAAGAGATTGTAAATCGCGGGGCAGTTTATTCATCCGGTAGCCACGCCTTCCCGGCACGGTTCACAATGATCCGGCGTTGAGTCCCCATGTCAAAATCCAACCAGCGGGCTAGGGGCATCGAGATCCTATATTGCTTGCCATTCTCCCCATCAAAATGAACGGTGTAGATTTCCTGACCAGCCCCCTGGCGTTCCTGGGGGCCAAGGACAATTTGAGGCCAATAAGGATTGTGATCGTTGCCGCTGGTTTGGGGCGTGCGATTCACCAGCCAGCGATCAATTTCATAGGTGTATTTGGGTTGATACACCGGCTCATCGCGATAGATCGGCTCCTCATAGGTTTCCGTGCGGGTACGGGTTTCATAAACGGGGCGATCGCACATTCGATCCTTAAAAAAGCCATTACCGAGATCCACTGTGCCACAAACATAACTTTCAGAACCCACCTGCACCTGTTCCGACACATCACGGCTGCGGGTTTCATATCGCTCTAAAACTTGATCGTAGTGGTGAATTTCTTCCTGTTGACTGAGGAGACGGCCCCCAGCGGGGATCGACCAGTCTGACTCTACCAGCGTTGTCAGTTGCTCAATCTCAATCGACCGCTGCCAGGGAGTTTGGGTAACGGTCGCATTGATTTGTTGAGGTTGAAACCAAAAAATCAGCAGCGCAACCAAGGCCCCGATCAAACCTAAACAGCCCAGTTGCCACCGGGATTTTCTGGTCGGCGGTTTGACTGGAGTCGGCGTTTCTAGGGTGGCGTTGTTGACAGACTGGACGGCTTGGTGTTTTTCCCCTTGGGGCGCACCGCAATCACTACAGGCAGGAGCTTGCACCCGATTACTAGAGCCGCAATAATTGCAAATCCAATCCGCTCCAGAATTAGCGATCGCCAATTGTGCCGCATTGGCAACAGCCGGGGCATTTTCGGGTAAGTAAAACTTGATCCCCTCGGGCCGGGTTGCGCCACAATTGCCGCATTTTGTATCCCGCCCTAGTAATCCGGTTGTGCCACAGGTGGGGCAATCCCACCGTCCTTCTCGAATGGCCATCGTCTGACCTCACACAAGATAACTGTATCTGCTTTTATAACCTTGTTGTTTTCTCAATTTCCGGGTCTTCAGAAAATAGGGTGAAATTGGCTGAATTGGATACCGAATATGTGAGGGGGCGAAAAATTTTTGTGCCTCCGGCAGGCTTACGCCAACGCCCCTACGCCCTTTGATTTTACGGGAGTCCTCACTACGAACGGTTTTGTTTAGCGAATTTGGAGCGTCGGCCAAAGGGCATAGACTTGGCGGGGATCATTCCAGGTTTGGAGTTGCCGCAGTTGCGTTTGTAGTTGCAACCATTGCGCCGTCAGAGGGCTAGGGTTTTGCACAGACAACGTGCGCATTAGTAATTCTTCAAAACTGGGTTCATTTTGGTATTCCTCCACGCCCCAATCCTCGCCCAATTCTGCCCGCTCCGCTGCATAGGCGATCGCCCTCTCTAAACCGCCAATTTCATCCACTAAACCATTGCTGAGGGCATCTGCCCCCGACCAGACCCGACCTTGAGCCAGTGCCGCCACTTGGGCCGGTTTCAGGTCGCGGCCTTGGGCGACTTTTTCGAGAAAGAGGGTATAGATTTGATTCACAAATTGCTGAAGCTGGGCCAGTTCTGCCTCGGTACGGGGGCGGGAAATGCTATCAATATCGGCAAAAGGAGCGGTTTTCACCGTATCCCAAGTAATGCCGTTGTTGTTGGTAATGCCTTCAAGATTGAGCAACAAACCAAATACACCAATGGAGCCGGTAATCGTGTTGGTTTCGGCAAAAATGCGATCGCCCCCCATGGCAATCCAATAACCGCCGGAAGCGGCCACATTGCCCATGGAAATAATAATCGGCTTTTCCTCGCGGGTAAGTTGCAATTCCCGCAGGATCAACTCTGAAGCCGTTGCGCTCCCCCCTGGACTATTGACCCGCAATACAATCGCCTTGATCCGGTCATCATCGCGCAACTCCCGCAATTGCCGAATCAGGCGATCGCTCCCGATCTGCTCAATTTCCCCCTCCCCATAGACAATTTCCCCCTCGGCATAAAGCACCCCGATATTGTCGCGGTGGTAGCTACTGTTGGCGAGGCTGACATCATTTTGATAGTAATTACTGAGGCTAATTTGTCGGAAATACCGTTTCGGTTCCTCCTCTTCTTCTGTCAATTCCCGCAACTGGACAGCTATTTGATCAAAATAGGCAATCTCATCCACCAAGCCCGCGTTTTGGGCTGCCTCCGGTAATAAAATCCCTTGGGTGGCGGCAATTTGTTGTAATTGTTGGGAGGTTTTGTCGCGATCGCTCCCCACCACCGTTAAGAAATCCCCCCACAGATCTCCCAAAAGGGCGGTCAATTGCTCCCGATTTTCCGGGCTAAATTTCGTTTCCGTAAACGGCTCCACCGCTGATTTATAATCCCCCACCCGCAAGACCTGCACCCCAATCCCAAAGCGATCCAAAGCCCCGGTTAGGAAAGACTGCTCGGCACTCAAGCCATTCATTTCCATCGATCCTAGAGGATTAATCACCACAGAATCAGCAATGGAGCCAAGATAATAACTGCCTTCACCCCAATCCACACCGTAGGCGATAATTTTTTTACCGGAGGCTTGGAACGCTTCGAGGGCGGGCCGCAACTCCCGCAACATCGCAAACCCGAGGCCCGCTTCCCCCTGCCGACCATCGATCAACAGGGCTACAATCCGGTCATCTTCTGCCGCCGCTTCGAGGGAGGCGATCGCTTGGCGGAGGGTCAGATTCCCCCCTTCGGTAGCGAAAACCGTCGTTAATTCCCCCAAGGGCTGGGTATCGCGGATCGAGGTGGAGAGATCCCACACCAAAACGCTGCGATCGCGCACGACGATTTCTTCTTCCTCAGTGACCCCCAAGGCCACGATCAGCAATAACAACAGGCCACCACTCACCACCCCCGCCAACACCAAGGCCAAAATCACGCCCAAGGTACTGGCCAACACATCCCGCAAAAATTTCAGCATTATCCCTTTCCCGTTAATCCTTGAACCGTCGTAGCATTTGGGACTGTTGCAAATCCGCTACGGTGCGATTGCCTGTACAAAATAATACTGTAGCGATTTCAGCCTCTAACCGTTGCACCAATTCCCCCACCGCCGTTGCGGAAATTGCCGCCGCCTGCAAAAAGGGGAAGGCTAAACCGACGAGATCCGCCCCCAAACTGAGGGCTTTGGCTACATCCAAACCATCGCGAATCCCCCCGGAGGCAATTAAGGGCAACTGTGGCAACACATTGCGCACGCTCACCAAACAGTCCGCCGTGGGAATCCCCCAATCGGCAAACGTGCGGCCCAATTGCCGCTGTAAGGGGGTTTCCGCCCGCTCACTTTCCACCTTCGCCCAGGATGTGCCGCCGGCCCCCGCCACATCAATGGCCGCCACCCCGACATTCACCAACTTTTGCGCCATGGCCGCTGAAATACCATTGCCCACTTCTTTAACAATCACCGGCACGGGCAACTTGTGGCAAACTTCGGCAATTTTGGGCAACAGCCCTTTAAAATTCTTATCGCCCCTCGGTTGGATACATTCCTGAAGGGGGTTGAGGTGGAGGATCAGGGCATCGGCGGCGAGGCGATCGACGACTTCCCGGCATTGCTCCACCCCATAGCTATAGTTCAATTGCACCGCTCCCAAATTGGCAAACAGGAGAATATCAGGGGCGTGCGATCGCACCCCAAAGGTTGCCCCCAAATCGGGCTGCTCCACCATCACCCGCTGGGAACCCACCCCCATGGCCAGGCCATAGGTTTGGGCGGCGATCGCCAAATTGCGGTTAATTTCCTGAGCTTGGGCTGTGCCGCCGGTCATCGAGGAGATCAACAGGGGCAACCCTAGGGTTTTGCCAAAAAAGGTGGTTTTGAGCTCAAGCTCGTCATAGTCCAGATCGGGCAAGCAAGCATGGCTAAAGCGGTAATGCTCAAACCCGGTGGTTTGCTGACGGCATTGAACATCTTCTTCAAGGCAGATGCGAATGTGATCCGCCTTGCGGGTTTGGGTGGTTGGAATCATCGGGTATTTACAAGAGCAAGGGTTTGATCCATCTTCTCACCCTGGCCAGCTTCAGGAATGGCAAAATTTTGAATATAATAAACTTGTTCTGAATTGAGGGCGATCGCCATGATTCAAGACCCTTTCCCCTATCGTTGGCAGCATCCCCTGCCGACGATGTATGACCTCCCCAGTGAAGACCCGGAGGAACCTGGTTTGCCTGACGAATTCCACGCTTTTCAGCCCACGCTCCTCAGCTTGACCTGTCGCCCCACCGCTGTACCCCGTGAGGATTGTTTCACGGCCCAAGATTTGAATCTTTACTACGATCCCCGCCATCCCCTTTGGCATAAACGCCCGGATTGGTTTCTGGTGATTGGGGCGAATCGGGTGGAGCGTCAAGAGGCGTTGCGGCTGAGTTATGTGGTGTGGCAGGAAGGGGTGATGCCCTTTGTGGTGGTGGAGTTGCTTTCTCCTGGCACAGAAGCAGAAGATTTGGGCCAAACGCTCCGGGTGGTGGATCGCCCCCCGACCAAATGGCAGGTTTATGAGCAGATCCTTCAAATTCCCTATTATATGATTTACGATCGCTACACCTGTACATTGCGGGCTTTCGAGCTAACGGGGGGACGTTATCAACCCTTGGATTTACCAGAGCCGAAATTGTGGTTAGAGCGTCTCGGTTTAGGGTTGGGGGTTTGGCAGGGAGCCTATGATGGCGTGATGGGGCAATGGTTGCGCTGGTATGATCGCGCCGGGGTTTGGGTTCCTACACCAGAGGAGCGGGCGAAACAGGAGCGGCAACGGGCCGAGCAAGAAGGCCAACGGGCTGAACAGGAGCGGCAACGGGCCGACCAAGCCTTGGCAGATCTAGCGGCGGCGCAAGCGGCCCAACTACAGGCTCAAGAGGGGGCGATCGCCCGTCTTCTTGCCCTCGGTTTAACCCCTCAACAGGTAGCGGCGGCTTTAGGTTTGGAGGATCCCCCCTGCCCCCCTTTTTAAGGGGGGTGAGTACACCCCCTTATGAAGGGGGTCGGCGTAGCCGGGGGGATCCTCAGCCTGGCAACGAAGCAAGATTCCCTGGCTCTGGAAAAGGGAGGTTTTCGGAGCGATATAATCAAAAGCCTGAATGTTTTTTTATTTAACGCAATCATGAAGGGTCTAACAGACTGGCTTGTGAAACGGTTAGAAGCCGCCGTCCCCTATGTGGAAAAAATTGTCCCCTACTTCTCCAAAGTGGGGGAATCGGTCTTTTTCACCACCGAGCAATTTCCCTGGGCGAAAACCCTCGAAGCCAATTGGACTGTGATTCGCCAAGAACTGGATCAAATCCTCGAACGGGTGGAAGACCTGCCCAACTTTCAAGATATTTCTAAACGGCAATACAGCATTGCCAATGACGATCGCTGGAAAACCTACTTTTTTTGGGCCTTTAATTTTCGCGCTGAAAAGAATTGCGATCGCTGCCCCCAAACGACAAAACTCCTCGAAACCATCCCCGGCTTAAAAGTCGCCTTCTTCTCCATCCTCGCACCGGGCAAACATATCCCCCGCCATTGCGGCAAACATAAAGGCTTCATCCGCTATCACCTCGCCCTCAAAGTCCCCGAACCCCGCGAACAATGCCGGATTCAGATCGCCGATCAGGTAGCCATCTGGGAAGAGGGCAAAAGCCTGATTTTTGATGATACCTACGATCATGAGGTGTGGAACGACACCGAAGGCTATCGGGCCGTCCTGTTCCTTGATGTGATGCGGCCCCTGCGGTTTCCCCTTTCCTGGATCAATTGGTTAGCCTGCCATCTCGTCGCCGCCTCCCCCATTGTCCAAGATGCCAAGGCCAACCATCAGGCTTGGGAACAAAAATTTGAAGCCCAAGCCGAACCGGTGACTACTCGCCGCTAAATTCCTCTTCTTCCTCCCCTTCCGTGGGGGGAACGAGGGCGACAGCGGCGATCGCATCTTCCTGATCCAACCGTTGCACCCGCACCCCCGTCGCACTGCGGGATTGGGGAGAAATGGCATCGACCACTTGGCGGATAATTATCCCCCGATGGGTGATCAGCATTAACTCATCCCCTTGATTCACCACCCCCAAAGCCACCAATTCATCATTGGCAAACTTAAACTTAATCGCCCGCAAGCCTAAACCGGCCCGCCGCTGTAGTCGGAACTGATCCACCGGAACCCGCTTGCCGTAGCCCCGTGAAGTGACAGCCAACACCCAAGGGCCATCCCCTACCTCCGTTAGTACCTCTTCACTGGGCGTTAAATCATCATCCTCCTCACCATCGGTTTCGGCAAGGTGGGCAATAATTTGGCTCGGCAGAATATCCATGCCGATCAGTTCATCCTTGGCCCGCAACTTCATTGACTTCACCCCCCGCGTTGCCCGACCCAAAGGCCGCAACTGCGTCCCATCGGCCCGGAAATGGATCGCCATCCCCTGACGGGAACCGATGATGATGCTATCGGTGGATTTGGCAAGCCGCACCCAACGGAGTTGATCCCCTTCGGCGAGGGAAATGGCGATCAGGCCATTGGTGCGAATGTTGCTAAAGGCGGAAAGGGCGGTTTTTTTAATAAAACCCTGTTTCGTGAGCATCACCAGAAAATCATCATCGGTGAACTCGCTCACCGCAATGATCGAGGTGATTTTTTCATCGCGGGGAATGGGGAGCATTTGCACAATCGGCACGCCCCGGGCTTGACGGGAGGCGGTGGGGATTTTGTAGGTGTTGAGGGAATAGACCACGCCGCGATCGCTAAAAAATAGCACCACATTATGATCACAACAGGTAAGGAAATGCTCCACCGCATCATCCTCTTTAATTTTCGCCCCGGCCCGGCCTCGCGTCGCCCGGTGTTGGGCTTCAAACGTGTTCACGGGCATCCGCTTGATGTAGCCCTGTTCTGTGAGCAGGATTAAAACCGCTTCATTGGCAATTAAATCCGTTTCATCGAGATCCCCCTCAGCGGCGAGAATTTCCGTGCGGCGGGGGGTGGCGTGGATCGTTTTAATCTGTTCCGCTTCTTCGATGATGATTTCATCAATGCGCTCCCGCCGGGCGAGGATATCTTCGAGATCCGTAATTGTGGCCAGGAGTTCTAAATGTTCCGCGTCGATTTTATCCGCTTCTAAAGCCGTGAGGCGGCGCAGTTGCATTTGTAAAATGGCATCGGCTTGAGCCAGGGACAGGCTAAAGTTGCTGATCAGGGCTTCTTTGGCCATGGCAGCATCGGCGGCTTGGCGGATCGTGTGGATGACAGCATCAAGATTCCCCAGGGCAATTAAGAAGCCTTGGAGGATGTGATCCCGCTCTTGGGCTTTGCGGAGTTTGTAGCGGGTGCGGCGGGTGATGGTTTCGACGCGGAAGCTGAGGAAGACGGTGAGGAATTGCTTGAGGTTGAGCAGTTGCGGTTCCCCGTCCACGAGGGCCAGCATATTGGCCCCAAAGTTATTGCGGATCGGGGTTTGCTTATACAGGTTATTGAGAACAACACGGGCGATCGCATCCCGTTTCAGTTCAATCACAATCCGCATCCCATCGCGATCGCTCTCATCGCGAATATCGGAAATCCCCTCAATTTTCTTGTCATTGACCAAATCGGCAATCTTTTCGATCAAAGCCGCCTTATTGGTTTGGTAGGGGAGGGAAGTGACAATAATCGCCTCGCGATCGGGCCGGCCAGGATGCTCCATTAACTCAATATTCGCCACCCCCTGCATCGTGATCGAGCCGCGCCCCGTCATGTAGGCATCTTGAATGCCGCTATAGCCGAGGATTTGCGCTCCAGTGGGGAAATCGGGGCCTTTAATAATTTTGCAAAGATCCGCCAATTCCAGATCCGGGTTATGCACCAAAGCCACCAACCCATCCACCAATTCACTGAGGTTATGGGGGGGGATATTCGTGGCCATGCCCACCGCAATCCCCGATGAACCATTAAGGAGGATTTGCGGGATGCGGGCCGGCATCACCACCGGCTCCTGTTGGGAACCGTCGAAGTTATCGGCAAAATCGACGGTTTCCGCCTCGATATCCCGAAGCAGGGCGTTCACCGTTAGCGTGTGGAGGCGAGATTCGGTGTATCGCATCGCTGCTGGAGGATCATTATCCACGGAGCCAAAGTTGCCATGGCCCTGAATCAAGGGATCCCGCATTGAAAAATCCTGGGCCATCCGCACCAAGGCATCATAAACCGCTGTATCCCCGTGGGGGTGATATTTCCCCAAGACTTCCCCAACGACACGAGCGCATTTTCGGAAGGGGCGATCGGGGGTCAGCCCCAACTCATACATGGCGTAGAGAATGCGGCGGTGGACTGGCTTCAGCCCGTCTCTGGCATCGGGCAAGGCCCGACCCACGATCACGCTCATGGCGTACTCAAGGTATGACCGCGACATTTCGTTGCGTAAATCTGTCGGGACAATCCGATTTTCGGGGGAAGCCATAGAAAAAACTCCGTTGCGGTCAAATGCTGGCAAATACTGGCAATAAATAGCAAAAAGCAGTGGGCACTGCTCTTTGTCGCTAGTAAACACTGGTGATGTACTGAATTTAGCCTATCTACTCTACCACAGTCGGGGTCTGGTTTCCCGGTGTTGCGATTCCTCCCAGCAATTCTCCTGCTAGAGAGTCATCAACGGCTAGAACTTCTATTTTTTTATCAAGACAAATAATATTAGAAGGGTAGATCTCAACTTTAGAGACTCCCCTTCTATCTGCTTGGAAGAAGTGGCTTTCCTTGGGGTGGGGAGATTCGCTGAACTGAAATCCACCCCATTACAGCTTGTTCATCGATTACCCTCACCCCAAACCCCTCTCCCAAAGGGCGAGGGGCTTCGGATCTGTAGGCCATAATTCCTGAACAAGCTGTACTATCTATTGCTCTTGCTGGGGTGTTGACAATCTAAGTGAAGTATATTACATTTGACTGAATACTGAGTAAGTCAGCTTAATTTTCACCTCAAGTTGTGCCTAATTGCAACAATGAGGCAAAAAGCGGGGGAACCAAGCTCTTTTCGAGCACAGGGGCGCATCTTCAGTGTAGTTTCTGAAGAGGGACATCTCTCAGTCCTAGCCCGACAGCTAACCTCGTCAGCATCGAGAGAAGACTGTAACAAAGCTATGCCTCGCAATTCAGACTTTGTAGTCATGGCGATGGGCATACTTTCAGGAACAGGATTCTTATGAACTCTCAGCAAAACAGTCCAACTTGAAATAAGAATTTGCTGCTCATGACTTTAATGAGTCCCTCTTCTGATACCAAGGTTTCGCGACCTTTGCCCCTTTTCTTGAGACCCAATATTTGGTTGCCGATCGCAGGCTTTGCCGGGGTCATTGCCCTTTGGTGGGTAATTGCCCTCTTCCGGGGTGAAATGATGCCCACCCCCCCCGAAGCCTTAGCCAAAAATTTAGAGTTCATTCTGAATCCGTTTTATCGGGGCGGCCCTGGCGATTTGGGGTTAGGGTGGCTGTTATTAGCGAGTTTGCGCCGGGTCTGTATCGGCTTTTTGTTGGGGGCAATCGTAGCGATTCCCGTCGGGGTTTTGATTGGTTTATCTCACAATGCTTGGCTCGCTCTAAATCCAATTATTCAGGTTTTTAAGCCGGTTTCTCCCCTCGTGTGGTTGCCCATTGCCCTTGCTATTTTTAATGCAGCGGAACCTTCAGCAATTTTTGTGATTTTTATTACCTCGTTGTGGTCAACGATTATCAATACTGCTGAAGGCGTGAGCAATGTTCCCAAAGACTATCTAGAAGTTGCTCAGGTTTTAGAAATGCCCCGCTGGAAGCAGCTAGTTAAGGTAGTTTTACCGGCTAGCTTGCCCTATATTTTCACGGGCTTACGGATTAGTTTAGGGATTGCCTGGTTGGTCATTGTCGCCGTTGAAATGTTGACCGGCGGCATTGGCATTGGCTTTTTTGTGTGGGATGAGTGGAATCGCTTAAACGTGAGTTCAGTGTTTTTAGCTGTATTTGTGATTGGTTTGACGGGGCTAATTTTGGACTATGCCCTCGCTCAATTACAAACCTTCGTGACCCATCGACCCGCTCGCTCTTAAACCTTGGAGACTTATGAATACACCTTGGACGCGGCGCAATTTTTTGCGGGGTGCGGGTGGGGCGATGGCGGCGATCGCTGTTTCCTCCTGCCGCCAAAACCAGACTCGTAATCCCTTTGGACTCACCGCTACGGCGCTTGCCGTCGAACCGATCATTGATCCCGCTAGTTTAGAAAAGCCAAACCTAACGGTCGGGTTTGTGCCGGTTAATGACTGCGCTCCCTTTGCGATCGCCTGGGAAAAAGGGTTTTTCCGTAAATACGGCCTGAATGTCACCCTCAGCCGTGAAGCAAGCTGGGGTAACTCCCGCGATGGACTGATCTTTGGTCGCTTAGATGCCTCCCCCGTCGTGTCCGGAGCCGTCACCAATGCCCGCACAGGAGCAGAAGGGGCACGCAAGTTTCCCCTCTGTGCCGCGATGACCATTCATCGCCATGGCAATGCCCTCACAATGAACCGCCAACTCTGGGAAGGCGGCTTGCGGCCGTGGCAGACCTATGAGGGGGATTTAGAAGCGTTTGGGCAAGATTTGCGAACCTATTGGGAAAAAGCCCCCATCGACAGCCGGGTTTGGGCCGTCGTGCTCAGTTCCTCGATCTATGAATATTTTGTGCGCTACCTGTTGGCCGCAGCGGGCATTGACTCCATCGATCAACTGCGCCTGATTATTACGCCGCCGCCTCAGATGGTGAGCAATACCCGGATTGGTTCAATGCAGGCCTACATGGTGGCCGAACCCTGGAATACCCGTGCCATTTCGGGGAACGAAGGCGTTGGTTTTACTTTCTTGCAGGGACGCGAGATTTGGCGAGGCCACCCCGATCGCGTGTTAGCCGTCAGCGAATCGTTTATTGAGAATAATCCCAAAACCTATCGCTCACTCGTCAAAGCGATGATCGAAGCCTGCCAATATTGCGGCGATCCCGCCAATCGGGCCGAAGTGGCCAGGGTGATTTCCCAACGCAGTTTTACCGGAGCCGCTGCGAAATACACAGAACCCGGTATTCTCGGCAATTACAATTATGGCGGTTTTGACGATAAACCCCGCATTGTTAACAGTCCGGAAACAACCCTATTCTTTGACTTGCCCGACAGTCTTAGCAGCGTACCCCACGACCATTCTACGTTTCTCTGGCAGTCCCAAGGCCTCTGGCTGATGACCCAGGCGGTTCGCTGGGGACAACTGGCTGAGTTGCCCAAGGATGTGGAGGCGATCGCCCGCCAAGCCTGGCGCACCGATCTCTATCGAGAAATCGCCACCGAAATGGGTATTCAATGCCCCAGCGAAGACTACAAACTCGAACCGGGCAGCACCTTTATCGATGGCAAACCCTTCGATCCTAGCGATCCCGTCGGGTATCTCAACAGTTTTGAGATTCGCGCCAAAGCTCCCCAAACCTTTTTTCTCGCCTAATGCTGCTGTTTACCTTTCCCAAAACCAGGAGACTGCATGACTTCTATGACATCATCCACCCATTCTAATTCCGCCAACCCTGGCGACGGAAACGCCTTTCTATCCGTTGAGCAAGTGGTCAAAACCTATCGCAAACCCAACGGCGATCCCTTCGTCGTCCTCAATGGCATTGACATGACGATTGGCAAGAAAGAATATGTTTCGGTCATTGGCCACTCTGGTTGTGGAAAATCGACCTTGATGCGGATTGTTGCCGGTTTAGAAAAATCCACATCAGGGCTAATCACCCTCGAAGGCAAAGCCATTCGCAAGCCCGGCGCAGAGCGGATGATGGTGTTCCAAGGTTATGCTTTGTTGCCCTGGTTAACCGTGCGTGAAAATATCCGCATGGCCGTTGATGAAGTTTTTAAAACCATGGAAAGATCGGGCAAACAGGCGATCGTTAATGAGCATATTGATATGGTGAAACTTTCTGCGGCCGCTGATAAATATCCCCATGAGTTATCCGGTGGGATGAAGCAGCGGGTTGGGGTAGCGCGGGCGCTGGCAACTCGGCCGAAAATGCTGCTGTTAGACGAACCTTTTGGGGCCCTAGATGCGTTGACACGACCCAAATTACAGCAAGATGTTCTCGAAATTTGGGGCCAACATCCTCAGGCGGTGATGATGATTACCCACGATGTGGATGAGGCAATTTTTATGTCTGATCGCGTCGTGATGATGACCAATGGCCCCGGTGCTACCATCGGCCAAGTCCTGGAAATTCCCCTACCACGGCCCCGCAACCTGCATGATTTGCGAGAGTCTAAAGAATACTATGAGCTACGCAATGAAGCCTTAAATTTCCTAGAGCGTTACCAATAACACTTGTTCACCAGTCGTTTAACACATTGCCCTCACTCAAAGTCCATCTTCCAAATCAGGGAGATGGACTTTGAGATCCAATTAGATTATTTTTGAACAGGCTGTATTACTGCAATGCAGCAGTTTTGTTTCAAAAAAAGTCCCTAGTACCCTATGAAACTAGAGACTCCAAATACACAAAAATAGTCGCTAATCATTAAAGACCAATCCTCGTGATCAACACAGTATTGGATCGGGATAGTGGGGGTTAATCCCCCACCCGCACCCGCTGTGTCACCATCGTCATGCCATCGCCTCGGATCAGCACTGCCGAAAACCATTGATCTCCCGCATTGGGAGCGATCCGGCCCCGTTTAAAAATTCCCCCCGCTTGGAGCAGTTCTAAATCAAAGGTGGCTTGGCTGAGATAGTTGGCTGTTACCGCTTCTTCTAAGGCGGCCCCCATTAAGAGATCCCCCTCTAGGGGTTCTTGGACAATCACGTCAAAATCAAAGGTTTCCCCCGCCCGTACCTGTTCGGGCAAGTTAATATCCACATTGGGGGGCCGTTCGCCGATAAAAATCAGCGTCCGCTCGGTGAGGATTTCTTGGCTGTTGATCTGTTGGGTTTGACGGTTGATCCGTTGGCGCGATCGCACCTCTGAGCGTAGCCGCACCGGTTGCTGTCCCTCAAAGCGGGTTCCGGAAACTTGGGTCAGGGTTTCCGCAATCAGGTCATCCCCCTCCATCTGCCAATTCTGTACCTCAATGTCATAGCTGAGGCCGTTATATTCTCGCCACAATCCCTCTAATCCTCGGGCTAAGGCACTGGCGGCTAAATTATCGCTGGTGGTGAACGTGGGGCTATAAAACCGCATCACCGCGTTGAGATCCTGGCGATTAGCGGCGGCCTCCAGTTGATTCAGGGTATTCTGCAATTCTGGGGGGAGGGGTTGGGGGGTTTGGGCCTGGCCCAGCCGAGGCAAGCCGGTGAGCAGGCCAAGGGTGAAAAGTCCCGATAAAACCACACGCTGAAAGGCAAAGTTTCCCATTGATGGTACGTTTAGTAACTGGAGTTCCGACAAACTCACTATAACTGATGCACCTATTGATTGCCGCAAGTGGTACAGGTGGGCATATTTTCCCGGCTTTGGCCGTAGCCCAACAGTTGACCGAGGGAGAAATTCATTGGTTGGGGGTTCCCGATCGCCTCGAACAGGTTTTAATTCGCCCCCATTATCCCCTCCACACGATCACGGTGAGCGGCTTTCAAGGGCGGCCCGGCCTCCATTCTTTGAAAATTTTACAACGGCTGATCTTTGCCACCCGCCGCGTCCGGCAATTGATCCGGGAGCATCGCATTGAAGTGGTATTTACGACGGGGGGCTATATTGCGGCTCCGGCGATTTTGGCGGCCCGTTGGGCGGGAATTCCCGTCGTTTTGCATGAATCTAACGCGATTCCGGGGAAGGTGACGCGCCTGTTAGCCCGTTTGTGTACTCAGGTGGCGGTGGGGTTGCCCGATGCGGCGCAATATTTACCCCGTCGTAAAACCCGCTGGACGAGTACCCCCGTTCGGGAAGATTTCCTCACGCCCCAACCCTTCGATTTTCCCATTCCTGAAGCTGCCCCCCTATTGGTGATTGTGGGCGGTTCCCAGGGGGCGGTGGGGGTGAATCAGTTGGTGCGGGCCTGCGCTCCGGCTTGGTTGGCAACGGGGGCCTCTATGGTGCATTTGACGGGCGATCGCGATCCCGATGCTGATTCTTTCACGCACCCCCATTATTTTGCCCTCCCTTTTTATGAAAATATGGCGGGGTTAATGCAGCGGGCAACGCTGGCCATTGGTCGTTCCGGGGCGGGAACGCTCACCGAGTTGGCGATTACCCACACGCCAGCGGTGTTGATTCCCTATCCCTTTGCAGCAGAGGATCACCAGTATTATAATGCTATGGCCATGGTTAACGCTGGGGCTGGAATCGTGTTCCGCCAGGAAAATTTGGCGATCGCCACCCTCGAAACCGCCGTCCTCGACCTCCTCAAAGATCCCCAAAAATTAGCCACCATGGCCCAACAGGCGGGAACCCTCGCCGTTCCCGATAGCGCGGCTCAATTGGCTCAACTGTTGCGGGAACTGGTTTAGGGGTTTACCGCCGTCGGGCTAGGGGCTGCTGTTGCCGTTCGATCGCCTCAAAAAGAGCCTGAAAATTTCCCGCCCCAAACCCTTGAGCCTGCGATCGCCGCTCAATCAATTCAATAAAAAACGTCGGTGCATTAAAAATTGGCTCCGTGAAAATCTGCAATAACAGGGCATCGGGTTGGGGGCGATCGATGAGAATGCCAGCAGCTTGCAGCCTGCGCCAAGTGCGATCGCCCTGATCGTACCCATCGCCCCACGGCAAATCAGGATAACGGCTCTTAATCTGTCGATAATAATCCCCAGGGGGAGCCAAAAACGCCACCCCCGCCCGTTGGAGCCGCTCCGTTAGGGGCAAAATATCCCCCGGTGCAAGGGCAATATGCTGCACCCCAGGGCCACCGTTATGATCCAGAAACGTTTGAATTTGGGAGTTGGGCGTGGTCGGGGCATTGATGGGCAGTTGTAGGCCGCTGTGGGGATGGCGCAACACTTGAGAATCCAGGCCAGAATCAGCGGTATGGATCTTAAATCGTTGTTGGGGAACGAGGCCAAACACCGCTGCATACCAAGCCACAGCCTGCTCCAGTTCTCCCCTTGGCACATTGAGCACCAGATGATCAATGGTCAGAGGTGCATGGCGCAGTGGAGGCGGGCTAGTGGTATAGAGGGGGTGACGCATCCCCCAAGGCGTGATTATGGTCGGTTGGGGGGCAGTGGGGTCAAGGTGGCCCCCTTGGGCTTGGGCAAGGCGGGCGATTTGCTCTGGATCTGCGACGGTAAATGCCACTGCTGCCACACCAGGGCTATGGTGGTCTAAATATTGCGCCACAGGGCTAGCGATCGCCTGAGGACTGGCAAATTCCAGCCACACCTCCCCACAGGCTACCCCGCGCCGCAGGGTTTCCCCATCCTCTTGGCAATGGGTGGGGACAAAGCCAAATTTCTGCACAAACCACCCTTGCCAATAGTCAGCATCTGGGACGTAAAACTGGAGATGGTGAATCTGCATCGGTTGGAGCCTCGTCGTCTGGCTCCATCTTAGCGTTTGGGACATGATCCTCACCGCATCCGGTTTTCCCACCAAGAAAGTAAAGGGTGGTTCGGGTGTGGGCTGTAACGGCCCTGTGTTTTGATGGCATTGAGTGCAGAGCCTAAAGTTTCTGGATCAATATTTTCCACTTCTGACCAGTGTTTAACAATTTCCAATGTCGATAAAATTTGTAAGTGAGGTGCTTCTTTTTGAAAAAAGGCGATGGCTTTTTTATCATCAGTGGCGATCGCCCAGTCCCGATGTAATGCGATGGCACAGGTTGCAGACTCACCATCATCCCTCAACTGAGAAGCATAGTTCACGAAAGTTTCTTCCTCAGCTTCAGAATTAAAATCCGTAACAGTTAGTAAGCCTGTTTTTATCGCTAATTCAAACGGATTAATATCCTGATTATTTTCATTGACGAGGCGTTGAAGCGTCAGTAATTCTTTAGCTCTAACGACCTCAGTGGTCACGACTTTCGCCGGTATGGACTGTATGATTTTAATCAAATGACCAGAAGCAAAAAAGTTCAAGATACAACAGGCATCAAGAACAATATGGGAGTTTTTGATTTCCATAATTAATCTCCCAATATTTTAGGCTTGACGCAAATCTATGTAAGCAGATTCTGCCAACATTCCACTGGAATGTTCACGCAATAATTCTGCGATGTGCCGAGCTTCTAGGCGATCCACTCCCAGGAAATCCGCAAAACGTCCTTCAGTGATCAGTCCCTGTTCCAAAGCTTCAATCGCAAGGTGCTGATAATGAATTGGGAGTTGATCAGCCCGTTGATCAATCTCTGCTAAATCTAGCTCTTGCTGCACTTTCTTAACTTTCAAGCCGCGATCGCGCAGACGATCCCAAGTGCCTGATGGCAGTAGTTCAATTGCTTCTAACCGATAAACTAAGGCTTCTATAGATACCCCATAATAATGGGCAAGGGTAAACAAATTAGTGGGCGTGAATTTGCCATGGGTGCGATACATATCATTAAATCGACTCAGCAAGCCACTGGTGGGCATGAGAAAATACTTTGCAAAAGCTTCAGCTAATCGTTCACTTTCTGGAACTCTTTGATATTGCTCCTTCAGATCAAAAAAATCAATGACAGGGTTTTGTCGATGGGCCAGAAAATGAAGATAGCCATGGGCCATCGACCAACGCCGACGTTCCTCATAGTGGTTCAGGTTGATGGCCATACAGCCGCCGAGTTGTTGATTGTAGCTATAAATTTCTGAATATTTTGCTGGCATCTTGATGTAAAACACCCGAATGCCGACACTGTGCTCTAAAATATCTCGCAGCTTGGGAATGGGGCTATCTCCTAGGCCAAGGCGTTGCCGTTCTGCGATCGCCATACTTTCCGCCGCCGCATCAATGGGCATATTGGCCACATTATATTCCTGGGGATAGTTCCGAGAAATTGGGGCATCCATGATCTGCTCAAGCTCCAAGTAGTTGCGGCACAGTTCCTCAAAACGCTGAATAACGGGGGTGATTTGTGCTTCTTCTTGTTCATTGCGTTGATGAGCAGCGCGATATTGAACTGGAAAGGGTTCACTGGCAGGAGTGGAACAAACAAAATCGCTGACAGATCGTCCGTAAGCACGGGCCAACTTGATCAACTCATTAGCTTTGAGGCGGCGATCGCCCTTTTCAATGGCAACAATGGTAGTCCGTGCGGCATCAATGACCTTAGCCGCATCCGCTTGGGTCATGCCAATCTTTTTCCGAGCTTGTTGAAGGAGTGATCCTAGGTTTCGTAAATCAATATTGTCGAGAATGTTAGTAGCCATAGCGTTGTTTCCTTCCATGTCTCAGTTCATCAAAAAATCTGATGTTAAGCAATTCTAAAACTTTCGACAATCAGGATGCTCTTATCGTGTCATTACACAATTTTACAGGCCAGCTTTTTGGAAGAGGTGGGTGGGGGTGAGCGTCAGATCCGAGAAAAGGGGGTTGGTGAGGGGAGCATCACCTCGGTAGGTGATGGCCATGGCTTCGGGGTGAAAGACGGTGATGGTTTGGGCGCGGGGATCGATCACCCATACCCGCAGGACTCCGGCGATCAGGTAATCCATGGCCTTAGCGGCCATATCCCCAAACCGTTGGCCCGGGGAGATGATTTCGACGACGAGATCCGGGGGGACGGGACAGGGTTCATCTTCTAGGGGACGGGGGGGAAGGCGATCGCTCCCCACATACAAAACATCAGGGATGGGAACCCAAGGCTTTCCCTGCCGTTGGAGCAATACCGACCATTCCACGCCAATCTCTCCCCATGCTTCGCCCCAATCCTCTAGGATGCGTAGAATTGCCCGCTGGGTTTTGGAGTGAAAGCGTTGGGGAGCCATTTTGGGGATGATTTTGCCTTCCATGAGTTCAGCGTCAGCGGCGATCGCCCCCCCATCGTCCCCCATGTTGAGAAATTGGGCGAGACTGATCGGCTCTGGAATTGTTGCAGTGGGATCAACCATGATGCTTTGCCTCGGCTTGCCCTAAACCATTGTTAATTCCCCCATCACCTCTAACCGTTTATGGTCGTCGATTTTCATAAACTGATCTGCTAACACTTCCGCTATCGGGGGGGTGAGCCAACCCAGTTGGCGCAATAGGTGGATGGCGATCGCATATTTGGCCCGTTTCGCCCCATCCTGGACTTTAATCGCCAAACCCAAACCCTGGCCTACCCGGCCAATACATTGAATCCCCTCAGCCCCGGACTTACTGACTAATTCCCCCTCGGTGAGGCGCATTAACTCCGTATCAAAGGCCCCTTCACCGGCCACCATGCGGGGGTGATGGGTCATGGCTCGCAAAATTCGCTCCAAGTCGAGATTATCCCCCGATGCCAATTGGGCATAGAGCCGCGCCATCTGGATCATGGGCATGGAATAGGTGGGCGCTCCGCAGTCATCGCGGGCGCGGATGAATTCCTCAGCGGGCATTCCCAAGAGTTCACTGACTTTGCTAATGATTAACTTTTGCACCGGATGGCTACGGTGGAGGTAGGTTTCGAGGGGGAAATACCGCTGTTGGGAGACTGCGAGCATTCCGGCGTGTTTGCCGGAGCAGTTGTGTTGGAGGGGGCTGTCTTGACCTTCGGGGGTGGGGCATTGGAGGGCGGTGGGGTCAATGTCGCAACGCCAGAGGATATGAAAGACTTGGCGGGATTGTTCCACTGTGCCTTGATGGGAGCCACACATGATGGCGAGATCGCGATCGCTCAAACCGAACCGCTCTAACGTGCCGGTGCTGGTGACGGCGAGGGCTTGGAAGGGTTTAAGGGCGGAGCGGATAAACGTGCTCATTTCGCCATTGCCCGCTTGGGAGAGGAGCCGGCCCCGATGGTCGGTGATCACGGCGGTGACTTTGTGGGTGGATTCTAGGATGCCCTCCCGCAACAGTTGGACTTCGAGTTCTGGGGTGGTGTTGCGTAGGCTACGACTCATAGGAATTTGGTTGAAAAATTTTGCTGGGGGTTGGGTTAAAACGGGGCAGGAAGGGGGGCAATGGCTGCGGCCAAGCACCAAAGCACCAGGCCAGATGCGGCGGCGATCGCCATCCCTAGGAGGGTTTTTTGTAACCGCTGGAGGATGGGCTGTACTTGATAGGATACAACGAGGCGATCGCGCATCAGCACTTCTGGGGGTTTGGGCCAGGTTTGGCCATCATACCAACCGGATTCTTCATAAATGACCTCTGGTTTTTGGAGGCGATCGCCCACATAGCGCCAACCCAGGTACAACCGCAGGACGAGCAAGAGCAGGAAAAATAACGCCCCTTCACTGGCCAAAACCATAAATCTCAGCGGCCAGCGCTCCGGTGCAAAACTGGCCGCCGCTGTCGGCCCCGTAATCAGCCAACTCCAGAGCCAAACCCAAGCCAATTTGCGCAGATAAACCCAACGGGGTTGCACGGGCCAATTAAACAGCCAAGCCTCCCGCATTTGCTCGTACTCCTTGAGGGGCTGCTGATCTTCCGGGACAGGACAAAATGGCGTGAAATCGGGGGCGGTCATCATCCCCTGGCCTCGACGGCGGTAGGGATGAAATCGAGGCGATCGCCATGGCCCCAAAAGGCCTCAAGGTTATAAAACTCCCGTTCCGTGGGAAGTAACACATGGACAATCACCTCGCCAAAATCCAACAACACCCAACTGCCTTCCGCCTTGCCCTCGGTGCGTAAGGGGTAGCGTTGCCATTGAATTTCTATTTGGGCCTCCACCGCATCGGCGATCGCCCGCACTTGGGTACGCGAAAACCCCGTCACCACCACAAAATAATCACTCAAATAGCAAACATCCGTCACCCGTAACAACGTGATATCGACAGCCTTGCGCTCATCAGCAGCCACCGCCGCCGTCCAAGCCAGTTGGCCAGCGGGATCCGCCGCGAGGGTATCGGGAAGGGGTGGGGGAGAGAGGGGGGATTGGGTCATGCACTCAGGATGAAAAACAACATACCCCTGATCATAACAAGCGCATTGAGGCCCCACCAATTTTTCTGATTTTCTGCCCCCTCGGTGACTGGAGGCAGAGCTTCTGGGGGCAGATGACTGAGAGCCAAGGAACGAGGGCATTTTCCCCTCACCGGCTAAATTTTGTCCTGATGTTGCACCGCCACTAATGCCTGTTGCGGTGGCACCAATTTTTCAAAGAGAGCTTCATAGCGATCGAGTGCATTTTGAAACCCATAGATGCTCATCGCATGGCGGCGGCCCCGTTCCCCTAAACGCTCCACCTCCTCCGGGTGAGCATAGAGCAACCTCACCGCTGCCGCCAAAGCACGGGGATCATCAGGGGGAATCAAGATCCCCCCCCCACTATTACGAATCGCCATCGCTGCTGTTCCCTTACTGGGAACCGCCGCTAAGATGGCCCGACCACTGGCTAGCAACACCTGAATTTTCGAGGGCATATTGAAAGAAATCACATTCTGCTTCTGCACCACTAGCCCCACATTAGCCGCCGCTAACATCTCCGGTAACTGCTCGCGGGGCTGGAACGTTAACAACCGGACATTTTCAATTTGTTTCTCCCGACACCGCTGACGCAACGGCCGCAACGCATCCGTTTCCCCCACAATCACAAACACGACATCAGAGAGATCTGTTAACAACCCTGCCGCATCAATCACCTTATTGAGGGGCTGGGTGAGGGCAATGTTACCGGCATAGAGGATGACAAACTTGCCTTCTAAGCCATGGTCACGGCGGAATTGATTATCCTCGCGGGGGAGGGGTTGGATAAAGTGAATATCAACCCAGTTGGGGATCAGGACAATTTTGTCGGGGTCTATGCCTTTCTGGACTAGGTTTTCGGTAAAGCCTTCGGAAATGACGGAAATTTTCGTGGCAATTCGGTAATTGAATTGTTCTAACGCCGTAAATACCCGGATGGCGATTTTATTTGTCAGTAGGCCCACATGGATGGCTGCATCGGGGAGAATATCCTGCAAATTCAGCACCACCGGACAGCGGTAGATTGCCCCCAACAGTGCCGCCGGAATCCCCACCGGCAACCCTGGCACGGTGAGCAAAATGACATCGGGCCGCCAGCCTCGCAGGGCTTGAAAAAAGCTCAAGACCATAAAGCTGAGTTCAAACAGCCCCCGATTGATTAAGTTGCGATTTTTGGTGATCCGCACATAGCACCGTTGGATTTTTACGCCCTTGTGGGTTTCGGTGCAGTAGAGTTTGCCCTCGTAGGGGGGGAAGATGGCACTGTTGGGATACCAAGGCATAGCGGTGATCACCCGCACCTGATGGCCACGCTTCACCAATCCTTCCGCCAGTTCGGTCATGAGGGGGGCGATGCCGATGGGTTCGGGGTGATAGTTATAGGAGTAAATGAGAATACGCATGATGGCAAAGACAAGGGGGGTGGCGATCGCACGGGCGAAGGATGACCATATCAAGACAGGATAGATAGCACCACAATGGCAAAATGGCTCAATCGCAAGATGAGCTTTCCCCAAAAAAACAGAGCCTTGATACTCTATCCTCCCCTCTATCCTACAAAATTGGGCATAAATATTCCTTAAGAGAAAAAACAACCCCTGAATCCATGGCCCACAATGGGGATATTTCACCCATCCAACCGGGAGTATTGCCGATGAATATGAGCAAATTGCGCACAGGGCTGACGGCGCTGTGCTTAACGTTCCTCCTCCTGCTGACCGCCTGTACAGCGGCTCCCCCTTCAGAATTTGAGCAAGCCCAGCGGGAGAGTACGGAACGGGGCGCGGACGCGGTGGCGGATAATGCGGTCGCTGGGGATAGCTTTAACCGCTTTTTTCCCAAAACGACGGGCAATGATGATCTGGTCTATACCCAGGAAAAAACCGGGTTTGCCCAAGCGAAGCTGATCCAGTCTGGGGAGGAGGTGGCCCTGCTCTCTGTTTTCGATATCAGTAGTAACCCCACGGCGGCGGATAAGTTTGCCCAAAGTACCCAAAGTATTAATGATTTTCCCGTCGTGGCTGAAGGCAATAGCAGCACGGTGATGCTGGTGGGCGATCGCTTCCAAATAAAAGTTCAATCCCGTGCTGAGAGCTTCACAGAGGGCGATCGCCTCGACTGGCTGCAAAAATTCGACCTCAACGGCATCGCCGCCCTCGCCAAATAACCCCCCATTCCCCATTCCCCATTCCCCATTCCCTGTTCCCTGTTCCCCATTCCCTAACTCCCCATGACCAAACCCATCTTTGAACTCGTTGACGAACTCCCCGAACAGAATTTAACGATCCGCGCCCTCAAGACCCTCGATTTTGTCCTACCAGGAAAATGGAATAATTTGGTGGGATTTAAAAACACGATCCGCACCGTAACGGGGGAAACCGATGAGGCATTGATTAAAGCGATCGGCGATCGCGCCGTCTGGCTCTTTAACGACAAATCCGAAGGCTATCAACGCGCCCTCTGGCTCTACCAAACCATCGACAGCACCGGCACAGCCCTAGGAACCGCAGCCTTAGCCAACAAAGTCGGGGAAAAAATCCCCCTCCTTGGCTTCATGAGCAAACTCACCCCCAAAGCCGACAAAGCCCAAACCATCGACCTCTGCTTAAAGCTCGTCGTGGAAGTCGTCGCCTTTTGCCAAATTAACGGCATTCCGGGGGATAGTATCGGCGATTTCGTCAAATCCCTCGCCAACTATGGAGGAGAATCCCTAATGCGCATGGCCGCCCTCGTCGCCTTTGATGCCCTCATTCCCCTCGGCCCCGACTTCATCAAAATCACCCAAGCCAAACTGAGCAGCCTTAGCCCCCAAGACTTAACCGATAATCCCGGCTTTGGTCAGATCAAAAGCATGATTCCGGGGGGAAATGCCGCCGCCCAATTAAACTTTATCGGTGAAAGTTTTGACAGTGTGAAAGGTTGGATGGGGGGATTAGTGCAAAAGCATGATCTCACCGTTGAAAAAGTGACGGGAAATCTCAGCAACTTTATCGATGTTTCCGATAGCAAACTGGATTATCTCGCAGCATTCCTCGATATGTCCACCAACTACTACGAACACACCGGCATTCAAACCCTAGCCCGTCGTCTCATCGAACGAGCCGCCGCCGAAGTTTAAAACCTCACCCAAAACCCGTAGGGGCGAAAAATCTTTCGCCCCCACATCAGCCACCGGAAACAAACGCCGTCTCATTGCCCTACGGAATAAACAATCGACCGGCTCCCATATAATCTTAGATATCGATCACAATTTCTACAAGCCTTTCAACACAACGCTCTCGATAGTCAGATTCATTGACTCGATCCGGATCAGCGATCGTAATAATTGGAAATGAAGTCGGCTGATTTTCTTCACGCATCACTTGTTCCAGCGAGTTTTCGCCCTTCGCATTTCGATTTGCCGTAAGCAGGAGCATTCCGTTTGTTTGAGCAAATCTCCAAACCACTCGATCATTGCTGTCTGCGGGCAGGCCAACATTTTCAAAGGTCATCAACTGAATTGGCGCAAGCTCTAACAACCCGCTCACAACAAGACTTCCAGAGATCAGAAATGCCTGCCGATTCAAATTGTAATCAGCCAGAACAATCATTGCTGTTTCGCTTCCCGCTGCGATCTCCGTTCTTGGAGTCTGGCTCGAACCGCCTCATATCCTGAACGAGTGGGAGTAGCAGCGATCCGAGCAAAGCGTTCGCGATTCCTCTCCTCCCAATATTGCCGAGTTTCTGCGGCAGCTTTCAAGATGTCCTGATACTCTGCTTCTACTTCCATTTGATATGCTTCAATATAGGCAAGGGCAGCGTGAATTTGAGCATCCGTAAGATTGAAAGCATCCCGAATAAACTTGGGTGGATACTGAAATTTAAGATGATCCATCACGTCATACAAAGTGATGCGGGTTCCTGCAATGGTCAACCCACGCTCAGTACGAATAATGTCAACTTGTCCGTTTGAGGTTAGTGTCATATATGTAACCCTCTGGGAATCTATTTTGATGTTACATCAAAAGCAAATGAAGTGGGCTGTAAATCCAAAGATCTCACTCATACTAATTCTCCAAAGTCAAGCGACTAAACAATGATCTGAAGACCTTTCCCTGAATCACCTTATGTGTAGCTCCTATTTAGAAAATTGGTATCACGAGGTTTCGAGGGCTGTAGCGATCTGAACCTGAATTCACCAAAATTAATGGGTCTGAAGCCCCGCCCTTTTAGGGCGGCTTTTCTCGTCCAATTTATTGATCCAGTTTTTCCTGTCTATAGTATGATGGCATTATTAAAACTTAATGTTTTGGCGGCTGGGCAAGCCGACCTGAATGGACAGGCGTTAAGCAGTGTTAGACCCCGATCTGGGGCAGTTGCTTGTCTGTCTACCCATCAGGAGTCTACTTAATGTAGGCAGACTGGGAATCCTCGTGCCTTTAGGTCGGGGAGGATGTCAAATTTTAAAATTAAAAGCAATCTGCGGAATGTCGGCCCTAAGTTTGCAGTGGGGACTTTAGTCCTTTTCCCAAGCTAGCGGAAACGACTGAAGTCATTACGATGAACATTTATGCGAGATTGAGAACCTTCTCCCGCAATAACATCGCCACCTCCGCCATCACTGGCCCCCAATCATCTAACTGGGTTTGACGAAACAGGTTCATCGTCGGATACCAGGGGCTATCATGGCGATCCTCCAACCAACGCCAATCCGCCCGTTGGGCCAACAACACCCACACCGGCAACCCCAACGCCCCCGCTAAATGGGCGATGCCGGTATCTACGGCAATGAGCAAATCCAACTGTTGCAACAGGTGGGCTGTATCGCCAAAATTGTTAATGTGGGGGGCTAAATCTTGAACCACAATCCCGGGCGGGAGCGCGTTTAATTCTGCCCGGCGGTTCCCCGTCGCTTCATCTTTTTGAAAACTAAAAAACGTCACCCTCGGAACCTCAAGAATGGGCAACCATGCCGCTAATTTTGTGGAGCGGTGATGATCCTGTTTGTGGGTGGGGCTGCCTCCCCAGACGATGCCCACTTTTAGCCCGGAGCCTGGGAGCGTGAGGGGGGCTGTGCCGGTGGGAGTGAGGTAGGGGACTTCAGCGGGGAGATGCGCCAACGTGATGCCGAGGCAATGGGGGAGGCTCATTAGCGGGGCGTAAATATCGAAGCTATCCGGTGCAAGGGGGCCGGGGGGACGGAGTTCGGTAATGCCGGGAAGGGTGCGGAATAGGGGCATGAGGGCGGGGATGCAAACGAGGATCAGATTCGCGCATTTTTGAGCCACTAAGGGGATAAATCGGCTAAATTGAATGGCATCGCCGGCCCCCTGTTCGGTGTGGACTAATAAGGTTTTCCCTGCAATCTCTTCCCCCTGCCAACGGGGTTGGGGGCAATCAAAGGGGGTAAATTCTGCCGTTTGCCAACGCCATTCTGCTTCGCCCCAGCCTTGGGCATATTCCCCCAACCGCAAGAGGAGCATTCCTAAATTGAAGTGGGCCGTGGCAAATTGGGGGTCAAGGGTAATGGCCCGCTCAAAATCCCCCTTTGCATCCCGCCAATGGCCGCGACCTTGGGCAATAATCCCCAAATTGTTATAAAAAGCGGGGTTATGGGGTTCGACGGCGAGGAGTGTTTTAAACTCCGTTTCCGCTTCGTCCCAACGCTCCTGTTCACGGTAGATCACCCCCAAGTTATAGCGGGCTAGTTGAAAATCAGGTTTCAAATTGAGGCATTGTTGATAATGTTGAATCGCGGCATCAAGCTGGCCACTGTTGTAGCGATCGTTCCCAGCTCGGAATTGAAATTGTGCTTCTTCATCGTGATCAAATTCTATCGGCCCTTGATAAACATCCGCCAAGGCCGAATCAGGTAAAACGTAGGAACTCCCTAACAATTCCTCATTATCATTGAGCAACTCCGGAAAGCGAATTCCCGGCAACACCTGCACCGCAAAAATCTCCTGTACGGCATCTTCAAACCGCAAAAAACCAACAATTTGGCCTGTTGCTAGATGGACGACCCAAACCCCTGCATTGCGCTCCGTTTGTTGGGTGATCGGTAGGCCATTAAATACAGCAGTTTCCCGCACTTGGGAGAGGCCAATAAAGGCGAAACCTTGATAGAAATCGAGGCCACGGGTAAAGCCGGGTAAATAGGTGACGGTTTCCACATGGCCTGTCACCGGATCAACGGTGGCTAGGGAACCTTTCCCCGATTCTAAAACCCAAAGCCGTTGATCATACCAGCGGGGGGAATGGGGCATGGATAGCCCTTGGGTGACAAATTGATTGGTTTGCACATCCATGAGGATGCCGCCGCTGGCCTTATGTTTGCGCCAACCGGCAGGGGTATCGGTGGCCCCCAAGGCGGTGACGTAGCGGGGTTGATTGTCAACTACTGCCAAGCCGTTGAGGTGACAGCGATCGCTCAAATCATAGGCAGAAACAAAGGGGGGCCGCCAACGGGGCACAAAGCTACAGGTGGGGTCTTCAAGGGTACAAAGGCAGGAAAAGCGGGTATTGACAAACCACAATTCAGACCCCGCATAGGCCATTTCATGGATATCAATATCACCGGTAACATGACTTTGCCGGGGCAAATAGCAAGCATCATGTTTACCGGGGGGATCAAGTTTGGCGGCAACGGCGGGAACGTTGCGCAGTTGCCAAATTTGCAAGGTAGAGCCGATCGCCATTTTTTCATGATCAGCGGTGAGGCCCATGGCTTTAGGAAAAACGCGAAAATGGGTATTAACTACATTGCCATCCGCCCGGATAAAAATCACTTTCCCCGCCTGATAGGTAGAGACAACGAGGGAAATCCCCAATTGGGTGAGGATGTCGGTGAAGTTAGTGGTGTGGACACTGCGTAGAGGGGCGTTGGGGTCTTGCATAGCGTAAGAAGTAGAAAGATTGTAGGGGCGAAAAACCTTTCGCCCTCCATCATCGTAGGGGCGAAAAACCTTTCGCCCTCCATCATCGTAGGGGCGAAAAACCTTTCGCCCTTCCCATCGTAGGGGCGAAAAACCTTTCGCCCTCTGCATAAAATTGGGGATTAAATAATCGTCAATGTACCCCGATCGCCATCCAGTTCTGCCATTGCCCCGACGGGTAACGCCCCGTTGCCCGGCTCATGGCCAAAGGGGAGATTGGCGACGATGGGAATGCCTAAATCGCTGAGGCGATCGCACAACATTTCCCCCACTGACCATGTACCCGGATTGCCGACACAATCCGTAAATTGCCCCAAGGCGATCGCCTTCACGCCCTTTAATGCCCCACTCATCCGCCATTGGGTGATCATCCGATCGAGGCGATAGGGGGCTTCGGTGACATCTTCCCAAGCGAGGATCACCCCCTCTAACTGGGGTTGGTGGGGGGTAAATAGTAAATGGCTGGCTACGGTGAGGTTGCCCGGCAAGAGGATGCCCCGCGCTACACCGCCCCCCCAACCTTCCCCCGTTAACACCGGCAGGGGCCGCCCTTCCACCGCTGCCATCAGCCGATCTACAGCCCAATCGGGAGCCGTCCCCAAGGAGGTTAACACCGGCCCATGGAGGGAGCCGATCCCCCGCCCTGCCAAACTCCAGAGCAATGCCGTCACATCAGAAAAGCCAATCAGCCACTTTTCTCCCGCCGGCCATTGCCAATCCTCCAACAATCGCGCCCCCCCATAGCCGCCCCGGACGCAGAGAATCCCCCGATAATCGGGGTTTTGCCAAGCTTGGGCGAGGGCTTGCCGCCGTTGGGCATCGGTTCCTGCGAGATAACTGTGCTGGGCATCCCAGGCCGGGATTAAATCCACGGGGTAGCCCTGAGCCTCCCACACCGCTAACCCGGCTTTGAGGCGATCGCGCTCCTTCAATGCCCCACTGGGGGCAATAGCACAAAGGCGATCGCCCCGTACCAAGGGGGGTGGAAATCGAATCACAGAACTTTCGGACATAGGTTTGTAGAATGGAGCTACGACTCACACCCCAGGGGGGTTATGCATAAGACTCTCATTACTACCTGTCTTTTGACAACGCTCACCGCTATCCCCATCCAAGCCGAAAATATTAACCACACCCGGCAATTGCTTTCTACCAAAGCCTGCGCCCAATGCGACCTCAGCCGCGCTGGGTTGGTGATGGCGGATCTTCAGGGGGCGGATCTGCGGGAGGCAGATTTGCGGTTTGCGAACTTGAGTCAGGCGAATCTGGCGGGGGCTGATCTGACGGGGGCGGATTTAACCGGCGCATCCCTCCACAGTGCCAATTTAATGGGGGCAACGCTGTTGGGGGCGAATTTGTTGGGGACGGATTTGCGCCAATCCTATTTAGTCAATGCCAATCTTTGGGGAACTCGTTTAGATCAGGCTTGGATTGAAGGGGCGATCGGCTTGCCCCCATCATTGCAAACGCCGGAACAGTTTTATGCCTTGGGGGTGGTGGCGGCCAATAAACGGGATTATGTAGAGGCGATCGCCCAATATAACCAAGCCTTAACGCTGCAAAATGATTTTGCCCCAGCCTATCTAGGCCGTGCTTTGGTGCGTCTGCGCCTCACCGATGAAGCGGGGGCGGTACAGGATGCCCAAGTTGCCGCTGATTTTTTTAAACAACAGGAAAACCCAGAGGGGGAAGCAGTGGCGATCGCCCTCATTGAAGAGGTCAAAAAACGCCAAGGTTCCGGCGGCGGCAATGGTCTGGGGATTCAACTGCTTCAGTTATTGGGTGGTGTCACCTCTCTCTTTCGCTTTTTGTTTTGATCAAAAATCCAGGAGGGCGAAAGGTTTTTCATCCCTACGATGGGGAGGGCGAAAGGTTTTTCGCCCCTACAATCTTCCTAATTCCCCCAAAATAGTAGACTAAGAACATTTTGTCACCCATAAACCCATGACTGCACCCCTCTTTCACCTGGCCATTCCCATCAACGATATCGACAAAGCCAAACAATTCTACGTCGAGGGCCTTGGCTGCACTGTCGGGCGGGAATCGCCCCAAGCGATGATTTTAAACTTTTGGGATCATCAAGTCGTGGCCCATGTTGCCCACGAACCCCTCACCCCCCAACGGGGCATTTATCCCCGCCATTTTGGGTTAATTTTTCCCGTTGAAGCCGATTGGGAGGCCATTTTAAGCCGCGCTCAAAGCCATGATCTCCAATTTCGGGAACCAGAAAAACGCCGCTTTCCCGGTCAACTCACCGAGCATCGTACCTTCTTTTTAGAAGACCCCTTTTATAACCTCTTGGAATTTAAATATTACTGTCACGCCGAGGCAATTTTTAGCCCCCAAGCGGGGGCTGCCGTGGGCGATCGCTAACCTCGCCTAGCCTCAATCAATCTCTACCCTTGATGGGAGCGAAACATCTTTTGCTCCCATCAAGGGCTTTTTGCATAAATTGAGCTTGTCACCTTAAACTGTGAAAACCCTTTATTATTCCCCAACGCCTTGCTAAATCGCCAGCCGTTGATAGATTTCGTCTAAATAACGGAGATGATGCTGAGGATCAAAACAATCAGCAATTTCATCGGCATTGAGGAGTTGACCAATTTCTGGGTTTTCCTCCACTTGGGCGCGGAAATCTCCCCCCGGCACATTCCATTCACTATGAGCGCAACCCTGAACGAGGCGATAGGCTTCCTCCCGATTCATGCCCTTTTCCACCAAGGCCAATAGGACGCGCTGACTGAAAATCACGCCGCCGTAAACATTCATATTGCGCTGCATATTTTCCGGGTAAACCAGCAACTTTTGAATCAGATTTGTGGTTTCATTGAGCATAAAATGGGTGAGAATGCAGCTATCAGGCATCACGACCCGCTCTACAGAACTATGGGAAATATCCCGCTCATGCCAGAGGGCAACATTTTCTAACCCCGCCATCGCATTACCCCGCACAATCCGGGCCATCCCTGTGAGCCGTTCAGAGCGGATCGGGTTGCGTTTGTGGGGCATTGCGGAAGAACCCTTTTGCCCTTTCGAGAAAAATTCCTCCACCTCTAACACATCGGTGCGTTGCAGGTTGCGAATTTCCACCGCAAATCGTTCGAGGGTGGCGGTTAAGAGGGCCAATTGTTGGAGAAATTGGGCGTGGCGATCGCGAGAAATTACCTGAGTTGAGGCCGTATCGGGGGTTAACCCTAATTTTTGACAGGCGATCGCCTCTACTTGGGGATCCAGATTAGCGTAGGTTCCCACCGCCCCGGAAATTTTCCCCACGGCAACCTCTTCCCGCAAATGCACGAGGCGATCGCGCCCCCGCAACACCTCCGCCAACCAGCCTGCCAACTTAAACCCAAACGTAATCGGCTCCGCATGAATGCCATGGGAGCGGCCCACCATCACCGTATAGCGGTGCTGTTGGGCTTGATAACGGATCGCTTGGCTCAATTCCTCTACCTTTTCCAAGATCAGATCCAAACTAGCCACCATCTGCAACGCCAGACCGGTATCTAGCACATCAGAACTGGTCATACCCAAGTGAATATAGCGGCCCGCATCCCCCACATATTCATTCACATTGGTTAAGAAGGCAATCACATCATGGCGTACTTCTGCCTCAATTTCCAAAATTCGAGCCGGATCAAAATCAGCCTTGGCTTTGATTTCCGCCACCGCCGCATCGGGAATATAACCCAGTTCCGCCTGGGCTTCACAGACTGCAATTTCCACCTGTAACCAGGTTTTAAACTTATAGGCATCCGTCCACAGTTGACCCATCTCCGGCAGGGTGTAGCGTTCAATCACAGTCTGTCATCCATAGCAGTACAGCTTGAATATTGTACCCGACATTCCGCCGGTTGCTCAATAAATGGTGCGTCAGCCGTTAAGCTACGCTTTTGCGTCCTAGGTTATCTATCTGACGCACCCTACAATTGAATCGTGGTTGCTCAATAAATGGTGCGTCAGCCGTTAAGCTACGCTTTTGCGTCCTAGGTTATCCATCTGACGCACCCTACAATTGAATCGTAGGGTGCGTCAGACCGGATCAATGATGATGTTGATGGTTGAATTGTGCCTGACGCACCGTTCACTAGCATATTTTTCGCCCCTACCTAGAGCCTTACACCGCAACGACTTTTTCTAATAACTCTAGGGTTAGCTTATTAAAAGCCTTAGACCCGGCGGTATTAGGGCTATTAAGCACCACGGGGGTAAAGCTATCCACCGCCTTCGCCACATTTACATCCAGGGGGATCGTCGTTTGAAACAGTTGGGCCGGATCGAAATCCTGCTTAATGCGCTGCATCACTTGGTTATAATAGCGATTATTTAAAAAGCTCCCCGATTGAATAAATACAATGCCTAACAGTTTTAAAGCAAGTTCGGGCTGATATTGAAGTTTCAGCTTATCAATCCGCTGCTGGAGTAATTGAATCCCCACTAAAGAAAGGGGTTCAGGTCGGGCCGGCAGGAGATAAAAGTCACTCATGACAATTGCGCTGCGCGTGAGTAAGTTATACCCTGGCGCACAGTCAATTAAAATATAGTCATAATTATCGCGAATTGGCTTTAAAATTGCCGCCATTAAATCCTGTTCAAATCCCTGCCAAGTGGTAGCAAATTTTTGATTTTGTTCAGCATCTAGGGATTTTTTATAAAGTGCCTCTGTAACGGTATATTCATCATATAGCTCAATATCTCCCGGTAATAAATCCAAACCCGGCAAATTACAAACACCGGGCAAAATCATCTCCATCGTCGAAAATTTTCGCGCAATGTAGGGCCGCACGACCTTATCAATTAAATAACTAATCGTGCGTCGCCCCCGTCGCAGGCGGCCAAATTCTTGGGGAGAGATGACGCTCAATGTGCCGCTAATTTGGGAATCGAGATCAACGATCAGAACCCGTTGGTGATGATCCCGCACTAAGCAGGCGGCGAGGTTAACGGTGAGTGTAGTTTTACCTACCCCCCCTTTCATATTAATCGTGCTGAGTACAACAGTCATGGTTAGTCCTTATCGGGAGTTATCGGGTACGTCGTTAAGATAACGATTTGCTCAGGAATTATCCCTGGGGTTGTTCCCCTGGCCAATGCACTGAATTTTTTCGACGTTTAAAAAAAATTCCGGACTTCCCTCCGGCTGACTCGAAAACCACAATAATCCTTAACCTCTGTTTAAAAGGGTGGGTTTTTCAGGATCAGCCATCGCTCCATCTGGTTTGGGTTTAGTGGCGGTGGTGGGGGTGATGGGGCGATCTGCATTAGCGTACCTATCGCTCTCCTACTTTTGATTTTTCATTGTCAATAAATGCTATGAAATTACCAACAACGGGCCAAACGGGGAGTCTTAGCACCTCCATCTCTAGCCAAATTGAAACACAATTAACCCAAGGCCAGATCTATCAAGGGGCATTGACGGCTTTACACCATTTAACTGGGGAGCGGCCGGAGGTGATCCATGCTCTCCTGCGGGCATTAAACCATGAAGCGGTGCAAACCACGTTAACCTATTTGGCGAACCAGCCGGCCCCTATCCCCGCCCCGCTGCCACTGCGCCCTCAATTGCCCCCCGTTGAGCCGGAACCCGTCGATCCAGTCCGCCAGGAATATGAACAGATTGGCCAACAGATTAAACGGGTGCGCCAAGCTCGCCGCCTCACTCAAGGGGAACTAGCCCGCCGCACGCTGATTCCGGTGGCCCATATTAAGGCGCTGGAGGCGGGAGAAATTGAGGGATTGCCGGAAGAGATTTATTTACAGGGGTTTATTCAGCGCATTGGTCAAGTGCTGGAGTTGCCAGAATTGGCCCAACGGCAGCGCAAAACGCTCCCCGATAACGTTATGCCTTCTTGGTATAACCCACTGCTCCACGATCGCTGTCGTCACGCCCTCCATGAGCCAACCCCCTTCGCGGTTTATGCGGGGTATACGGTGGCGATCGCTGGCATGATTGGCGGCTACGGTTGGGTAGCAGCGGGGCTAAATGCCAATGCCATTGAATCCTTGTTGCCTTGGCATTCCCCCGCCCCCAGTGAAATCCAAGCCCCCCATCAACAATTTACCCCTAGCCCACAACCGCAGATCGTTCCCCCAGATAGTATCATTGCCCCCTTTGAATGATGGGGGGGCGGAGGGGCAAATCATGGGTGGAGGGGCGAAAAATTTTTCGCCCCTCTTGCGGGTGTCGTTCCCATTGAAACGAGGGTGGCGCAATCCGGCGGGGGGGCAGTGGTGACAGTGATGTTGTTGTGACCCGCCAGGGTGAGGAGTTGGGTGATGGCCACCTGAGCGCGATCGCCCGCTTGGGTGAGAATCCCCTGCTCACAGGCCGCCGTGGTGATCTGCGTTAGGGTTTCCCGTTGGGCGAGGGTTTGCAGTTGGGGGGCAACATCAGGGCCAAGGCCGAGAAAGCCGCGATTATAGTCGTAGACTTGCGATCGCTCCACATCAATTTTGCGATCCAAAAATTGCGGGGCTGGCAGATCAATGCGAATCCCCGCTTCAGAAATGTGAATATCACGCTCCGTCAATTGGCTTAAATCAATCCCCGCCTTCACTTCCCCATGGGCAATGTAAAGCAGTTTCGTTGTCCCAATCGTCATCCCGGCCCACTGGCGAGATTGAGCCGTAGGCACAACGGTTTCCAGGGTATAAATGGCCGTCGTTAGTTCGCTGGCTTCACGAACTTGAGCCAAAATTAAACGGCCCACATCAACCGTCGGCGGCGTTGTTTTTAACCCCAAACCTTGCAACCATTGCCCCGCCCAATAACTGCCGAATCGGACAGTGAGCGTTAAACCCAAGGTAAGAGCGATCGCCCCCCCTGCGGTCAAGGAGAGCCAAGTTGATAGTTTGGGGAACTGGGGGATAGATCGCATTGGGGGAAGGAGTGGGAAGTGGGAAGTAGGAAGTGGGGAAGAATGCTAGACCTCCCTCTCTTCTCACTACTCTATCCTCTTTCCTCCTGATGACAGTAATCGGGCTACCGAAACCGCTAAAGTAGAGATAATGAGCGATGGAAGCATAAGGCGCGTGAGACTGATTATTTTAGGAGGGCCCGGTTCCGGCAAGGGGACACAGTTGGCCGTGATCCAAAAACCATTGGGAATTGTGGGGATTTCCGTAGGGGATATTTTGCGAGAGGCGATCGCCAATAACACCTTTCTCGGCACAAAAGCCAAGCCCTACGTTGAAAAAGGCGAACTCGTTCCCGATGACCTGATGGTGCAGTTAATTCGCCTCGGCTTACTGCAACCCCATTTAGATTCCGGTTGGATTCTCGAAGGCTATCCCCGCACCACCGTCCAAGCCGAAGAATTAGATTTTGTTTTGGATGATTTTCACCATCGCGTTGATTATGCCCTTTACCTCAAGGTGAGCGAAGCCCTGATGCTAGAGCGATCCTTAGGGCGATCGCGCCCCGACGACACCCCCGAAATCCTCCACCGTCGCCTCAAACATTTCCGCGAACAAATCCCCCCCATCCTCGAATATTACGGCTCACGGGGGAAACTCTTACCTTTAGATGGAACCGCAGCCCCAGAGGTGATTACGCAGCAAATTTTGCATCATTTGGGGGGTGAGTAGGAAGTGGGAAGTGGGAAGTGGGAAGTAGGAAGTGGGAAGTGGGAAGTGGGAAGTGGGGAGTAGGAAGTGGGGAGTCGCGACAATTGATCTGCTCGTTTCTCTCTCCTTTTTCCTCTCTCCTTTAAATTTGTAGGGGCGTTGGCGTAAGCCTGCCGGAGGCACAAAAATTTTTCGCCCCCCATCAACCCCCAACCCGTTCCCTATTCCCCATTCCCCATCCCCCTAAATCCCCCCAACAAAGCAACCCGGACTCAACAAATTTTGCGGGTCAAACTGGGCTTTGACCGCCCGCATCAACCCCAAAGCATTGCCCGGATAGCCCCAAGGCTCAAACTGAGCTTTGATTTCAGGAGGGGCGGTGAGGAGAGTGAGGAAACCTTGATTTTGTTCACAGCGGCGGCGGAAACGGCGCAATTGATCCAAACGCGGCGGACGGGTGTAGCAAAATTGCCCTAGGCCACTTTGGCGATGGCCCAACGCAACGATGCCCGGCGGAACGGTGGTGAGGATTTCCCCTAAAGCAGCCGGTGACACGCCAAAACGACCAATCATCGCCCCATCCCCTGGCCGCAACTGATCCCCCACCCTGGCCCAGAGGTGATTACCGGGAGAAATAACTTTTAAACCGGCTTGTTGGGCGATCGCCCCCCCTTGATCCTGTTGCATCTTCACCGTGGCCGGCATCCCCGCAAACTCAAGGATCATCCCCAACTCTCCCCGTAAATCCCACTGCTTTAACAGTTCACGATTGCAAAGATCCCACCGTACCGGAGCAATTTTCAGGAGCGGCCCAGAGGCGGCGGCAATGGCCGCTAAGGAACCCGTGTAAATCTGCGTTGTCCCCATGGCTGGCTTGGGGTAGGTGCGGAACGTCAATGCTGTAATCGTCGCCAACGTCCCAAAAGAACCCGTCAGCAATTTCATCAAATCATAACCCGCCACATTCTTGACCACCCGCCCGCCGGCCTTCGCCGCCGTCCCATCCGCCCGCACAAAACTAATCCCCAACAGCAAATCTCGCAATCCCCCATAGCGATGCCGCCAACTGCCCGCGTCCCCTGTGGCCACAATCCCCCCCAAGGTGGCAGTTTGGGGATAACTGGGATCGAGGGGGAGAAATTGGCCATTGAGGGCAAGGTGATTTTGCACAGCGGCGAGGGTGGCTCCGGCAGCCACCGTAATCGTTAAATCCCCAACCGCATGATCAATGATCCCATTGAGGGCAGCCGTACTCACCAAATAATCCAGGGGCGCACCCTCCCCCCCCCAAGGGAGTTTCGTCCCCGCTCCACAGGGGCGATAGGTTTGGCCGTGGGTGTAGCAATGGCGGGCGATCGCCTCCAAAGCCTCCGGCGTTTGAGGAAACAATAACTGCTCTGGGGTGAGGTGAAGTTGAGCGAGGCGTTGGAGGAGGCGATCGCCTCCATCGCGCCATCGGGGAGTGAGGGAGTCCGGCGTAGCAGTGAGAACATCGGGCAAAGGGATCATAGAGGGGAGTAGAGAGTAGGGAGTAGAGAGAGGGGAGTAGGGAGTAGGTGGTAGGGATTAGGCGGTAGACAGATGATCCTAGCTAGATTCTCACTTCTCACTCCTCACTCCCCATCTTCCCATGTCTGTTAGCGCGTCGATCTGCCCCCCTGGCCGAGATCAAATTAATCCGGGTCAATTCCCAGAGGCAACTAGCCTATAATTGCTGAGTGATTAAGATTAACCTACGCGCACACCGATGTCATTTTTGGGCAGTAGGCAATCCAACGCCAGGAGGCTGGCGGGGCTGGTAGGGGCGAAAAACCTTTCGCCCACGCCAGGAGGCTGGCAAGGAATCAATTCCCAGTGGATAAGGGCCAAGAGGAAAAACACCCATGTTGCAGCAATGGCTGAAAACACTTTCAAAACGGATTCATACCGGATCTACGTCTGGGTCGGAAGATACCTTGACGACGGATGTTGGGGCGAAAAACCTTTCGCCCCAACCCCTGAGCGATCGCGATTATGAATTCCTCTTTACCCAACTCTTAGAAGGGATTGCCCACGGCTGGCAACCGGTACGGATCCAACGCTTTTTTGAAACCCTCGCTCCCCGTGGCACGATCGCCCAATGGGGTGAATGGCTCCAACGCTACGGCGCGAAAATTCTCGCGTCTTCGGCTCCCAACACGACTCTGGCGCGGCGAATGGTGGCCTTGGGGGAACAAACCCGGAGCTTGCCGGATTTAAAACCGTTGGGGGAAACTGCGAGTGGTATTGGTCGGCTCCTGTTGGCACGGGAGCGGAAGGAGGACACGGATACTTGGCAGTATGAGGACAAACCTCAGCCCACTGCGCCGCTTCTGGTGGTGGAGGAGCCGACCCCGCCCCTGCCGATGGAACTGGATAGTGCTGGTGTGGAGGCTCCACCCTTAGAGGCGGTGGCTGCCCATGCTGATCCGACTGCGATTACGCTTGATGAGCTATTGGTGCGGCTCCAGGGGGATGAAAATTTAGTGCAGCAGGTCTCGCAACGACTGGGGCTAGATACCCAAGATCCTCAGGAAATTATTCAAGAATTGGTGCGGCAGATCAATGAACGGAATGCGGCGGCGGCGGTTCCGACCCCTGTGCCGATGCCGGTGGATGAGCCGGTGGTGGGGAATACGGCGGCAGAGCAGGTGTTTAATGAGGGAGTCCAGGCTTACGAAGCGGGACGGTTTGAGGCGGCGATTACCTGTTGGGATCGGGCGATTCAGTTGAAGCCGGATTATTACCAGGCTTGGGGCAATCGAGGCTTAGGGTTAAAGAATCTTAAGCGTTATGAGGAGGCGATCGCCTCCTATAGCAAAGCCGTTGAATTGAAGCCGGATTTCCATAAGGCTTGGTATAACAAGGGGCTAGCTTTGGATGAGTTGGGCCGTCACGGTGAGGCGATCGCTGCCTATGACCGGGTGATTGAAGTCCGGCCCGATTTTCCCAAGGCCTGGTTTAGTCGGGGCCATAGCTTGGAACAGGTGGGGGAATGGGTGGGGGCGATCGCTGCCTATGACCGTGCTATTGAACTGAAAAGGGATTTCTATAAGGCCTGGTTAAACCGGGGCGGCGCTTTGGGTCGTTTGGGTCGTTATGATGAGAGCCTGGCCAGCTATGATGGCGCTTTGCAGTTTAAGGTGGATGACGTTGATGTGTGGCAACAGCGGGGTGTGGCGCTTGTGGCTCTGGGTCGCTACGATGAGGCGGTGAGCAGTTATGCCCGCGCTCTCAGTCTGAAGCCTAATGATCCTGTGCTGCTGCGTCAACAGGGGGAAGCCTTGGCAGCGGCGGGGGGCCATGCCCAAGCGATTACTGTTTACGACTTGATTTTAGAGCAACATCCCGAAGATGCGACGGTGTGGTGTAATCGGGGCGAGGCTTTGGCGGCTTTGGGTTGGGAGGTGGAGGCGATCGCTGCCTATCGTGGTGCTGTGGCGCTCGATCCCGACTTGGCGATCGCCTGGCATGGTTTGGGGGAGGCTCTCGAAGCGCAACGCAACTATCCTGAAGCCCTCGATTGCTATGACCATACGTTACAATTGGAACCCAATATTCCCATCCCTTGGGTGAATCGGGCCCAAACTTTGAGGGCTTTGGGGCGGGTGGAAGAGGCGATCGCCTCTTTTGACCGAGCCATTCAACTACAAACCCACCGCTGGCAAGCTTGGCGGGGACGCGGTGAGGCAGCCCAACAATCCCCCCGCCCAGACCTGTTGCTCACTTCCCTCAGCAGCCTCGCCCAAGCTCAACCAGCTTTAAACCAACGGGGCCATGCTGGCCAACTGGCCACCCTCCAATACGGTTTAAGCCAAGTCTCCCCCCAACAATACCCAGAAGCCTGGGCGCGGATTCAGCAACATTTGGGCCTTGCCTATCATGGGATGGCGGCCACGGCTGAAGAGCCAGCGAAGCAATGGCGGCAGGCTTTAACCCATTACCAAGCCGGTTTAGACATCCTCAATCCGGAGCAGTCCCCCCGCACCTATTTGGAACTGATCGAGAGCAAAATGCTCACCGAACTAAGCTTAGAGGAGTTCCCCCAAAGCCAAGCGAGTTATCGGGCGGGCCGGGAACTGTTCCAAAGCCTCAGCGATCAGGCGAATCGGGGACAAAGGCGGCAATTGGCGCTGACGATGGCTACGCTCAATCATCTCTATGTGGATGCGACGATCCAAGCGGGGGAACTGGCGGCAGCGTTGGAGTTGGCAGAATGGGGGCGGAATTTTGCGATCGCCTGGCTTTGGGAACGGCTCCCCCTCCAAGAGGGGAGTTTACGGTGGCCGGAAATCCAGCGGCGGCTGGATGAGAAAACGGCGATTTTATACTGGCATTGCAGTCCCGCCGGATTAACCACGTTTATCATCACCGCCCAAACTGCGGAGCCGTTGGTGTTGGGCCATACCCCCAATGTGGTGCTGAATGTAGTGCTCAGTCCCGCCTTGCGATCGCGGGTGGAGTTGGCAAAACAAAATAGTGAGGCCTCTCTCGCTATTCTGTTGGAACTGTTGGGTTTAGAAGAACATCAGGGCCAACTCACCACCATTCCCCCCAAGAGCAACGAAGCAACACCGGACAACCCCACCGCCCCCACCGCCCAAGCCCGGAGGGCGGCGTTCCACCAGTGGTTTCACACCTGGCAAAACCAGGACAGCGACAGTCTGGGGGCAGCAATCCCCCACCATCTCCGGGAATTGGATCAGATTTTGGGCATTGGTGACATTCTGGAAATTCTCAAGGAGCGGGGGATTAACCATCTGATTTTAGTTCCCCATCAAGCCCTCCACTGCATCCCCCTCCATGCCCTTTTCCCTGACCAATTCACGACGAGCTATCTTCCCAGTCTCCGCCTCGCCCAACCTTCCAGCCTCCCCAGTGCTGGGGCATCTCCCCCCTCTGCTGCTGATCCTTGGTTGCAATCGGAGGCTGATGAGGATTGGCTCTCTCTCGGTTTAGCGGATATTCCTACGCCGGAACTTGCCGCTCTCTCGCTGCTTTGTTTGGAGGCTGATCTGGATCAACGTTTGGATGTGGCCCTGGAGTCGGCAGTGATTGGCTATCAATTTGCTAAGGTGCAGCGGTTGAATACGAATGTCACCAGCCTCGCCACCAGTCGCCAAGCGCTGGGGGCTGGCTATCGCTATTGGCATTGTTTCAGCCGGATTGTCCAAAATGCGAAACAGCCGGCCCAGTCGTTTTTGGCTTTTGGGGAGCATAACAAACTGACGTTTGCTGATTTGGGTTCTTTGGCGTTGTCAGATTGCGAGTTAGTTAGTTTTGCTTATCCGGAACGATCCACTACTCCCTATCCTTCCTATGAGCCGGATCATGTTAGCGGTGTGACGGCGTTACTGAGTCAGGGTGTGACTTATGTGCTGCATCCTCTTTGGGAGGTCAATCCCCAGGCGCGTAATTTGTTCATGATTGAATTCTATCGCCGCCTGACGTTGGGGAGTTCTCCGTTGGTGGCCCATAAACAGGTGCAATTGTGGTTACGGACTGTCACCTATAACGAGTTGGTGCGGTGGTATCTCGATCGCGCTCAGGATCTCGAATCTACGCCTAACAGCTATGGGGAGCGGTTGACGGCGTTGGCGAACCAAATGCGCCAACTGGGGGAGGCGGCGCAACGGAAGGAGCCGCCTTTTGCCCATCCTCAATATTGGGCGGCGTTTGTGTTGGTGGGCCATCCTTTTTAATCGGTCTACCCCCCTGTCAGGCTTCGCCTGCCACCCCTCCAAAGGAGGGGAATCGCCTCTGCTTCTGTGCGATCGCCCCCTGACCCAAAACCGTCGTCAGAGTATAGCGGCTCGCTAAATTGGCAGCAATGGGGGGTAAACCGTGGCTCTGGTGAGGAACAATCATCACTGTTGAGCTATGGGGCGAACTATCTTCAGTAATACGATGGGTTAAAGGGTATAGCTTGTTGATTTCGCAAATATCTTGCGAATCGCCCATCCTGTGGCAGGATCGGGAAGGCGAAAACAGACCAAAAACCAATGACAGAGATTAAATCCTTCTATACCGATGGCGGTTGCTCCGGGAATCCTGGCCCTGGGGGCTGGGGGGTTGTTGTTTATTTTAGCGATGGCTCTGTGGGGGAATTTGGCGGCGGCGAAACCCAAACCACCAATAACCGCATGGAATTGCAGGGGGCGATCGCCGCCCTCGAACTCTGGCAACGCAGTGGCCAAACCACCCCCGCCACCCTCTACACCGATAGTGAATATGTCAAAAAAGGCATCACCCAATGGGTGAAAAACTGGCAAAAACGGGGTTGGAAAACCGCCGCCGGTAAGCCGGTGCTCAACCAAGACCTCTGGCAAAAATTGGTGGCATTACAGGCAGCATCCCCCCCCTTGCAATGGGAAAACGTCCCCGCCCATCGTGGTGTTGTCGGCAATGAAGCCGCCGATGCGATCGCCTCGGCCTTTGCCCAAGGCAGAAAACCGCAATTACGCGGCAACGTTCCCGAAAAGTTCGTTAAAATTTGGCCAGGAAATCAGTGAAAATCCGGTAGCAGGCTTATCAGACGGATTGCAACTTTTAACGATACTTTACAAAAAGATACATAAACTCATCTGTTTGCCATGCCATCGATCATGAATGACCTCAACTCCGGAACAGTGGATGACCAACTCTTGCCCCGGGAAACCCGGATGATGCAACTGAGTCATCTGATTGAAACCCTCCGCATTGCCGAAGAAGTGGCCAGCAAAGGATATTTAATTAGTAGCTCTGAGCTTGCTGATTTGATGGATGTCAATGCCAGCGCGGTGACGAGCCGTGGTGATCATTGGTCTTGGCGCAATTGGGTGATTTCCCGGGTGCGTCGGGAGGGCAATCAAATTCTCTGGCAATTGGAGCGGGTCGATTAGGGAGGGATTGACATTGTGGGGATACAGGATGAGCATTGCGCTGAGGCGTGACCATTTCACCCGTTTCATCATTGATCACGGCTCGCTATAGTACAGAACGGCAATCTTCTTCGCTCCCTCCCCATGGCCTCCCCCCTTGCGTCTGAACCTCTTGAACACCGCTCTCCCGAACCGGAATGGCAATGGTGGATTCTCCAGTGGGGGATCTTACTGTTTTTTGTTTTTCCTAGCCCGAGTTTTTTACTCCTGGGCCTTGCCCTCGTGGGGATGCTCAAACAGGAGTGGCGGCAAATTCGCCAACGGCACCTCTCTCAAGCCCTTTTCGCGCTGTTTTGTCTCCAACTGTTAACGGTGGTGGGGAGCGATCGCCCCCTGGATGCTCTCTTCGGTATGGGCAACTTTGCCCCCTTTTATCTGCTCTGCGTCGCCTTTGCCGAATTATTTCGCACCCCGCACCAGTTAAAACGCCTGGCTTGGTTAATTACCCTCGGTTCCATGCCCCACATTGTCCTCGGTTGGGGGCAAATGCTTTGGGATTGGAATACGCCGGTATGGTGGAACAATTTTTTTGGGTGGTCGGTGACGGCTCAGGGCAAACCTTGGGGGCGGATGGCGGCGGGATTTATGTATGCCAACACCTATGGGTTTTATCTCGTGATTGTCCTGTGTTTAACCCTTGGGCTGGGATTGCTGACTTGGCAGGATTGGCGGCGTACCCGTGAGCCAGGGGCGTTGATCCGAGGTTTAGGTTTAGCCTTAATTCTGGTGGGGAATGCTTCAACGCTATTGATGACGGAATCTCGGAATGGTTGGGCCAGCGGGGTAGTGGGGATCGTGATCCTGATGGCGATCGCCCGGTGGTGGTTTCCCTTGGGGATGTTGGCGGGGTTGGGGGGGGCGGTGTTGTGGGCGGCGTTTTTGCCCCAATGGGGCGGGACGGCCCTGCGGCCAATGGTTCCCTTTCACCTCTGGGGCCGTTTGGCGGGGAAGATGTATGAGTTGCCCGATGCCCTTTCGCGGACGGCGATTTGGCAATTTGCCCTCGATTTAATCGGCGATCGCCCCTGGCTTGGTTGGGGCAATCGCAGTTTTGAATTCCTCTACGAACCCGCTACGGGCCATTGGGTCGCCCATCCCCACAATTTATTTTTGCTCTGGGGGGTAGAATGGGGCATTCCCATCGCTATCCTGATGACGCTGTGGGTGGGGTGGATTGTCGCCCAAGGAGTGCGGCGGGCGATGCACCTTAAGGGGGAGGATCGCCTGATCCTCTTAACAATCCTGATCGCCTTTGGGGCCGCCACGGTGTTTAACCTTTTGGATGTGTCGCTGTTTGATCTGCGGGGCAATGTGTTGGGGTGGTTGCTGTTGAGTGCGATCGCTGGCATCAGCCATCAAAGCGGTGACGGGCAATCCAGGGATACCTAAGGGAGGCAATTTCAGCCCTCTCAAGGCATGATCATCAAGGGGCAATGCAGTCCGCCCCCCGAACTTCCCACCCGACTTGCTCAAAATTTCTACCAGATCGCTATAATGGGGGCAATTTCGCCTCCGCTCAAACGAACCATTCTGGCAATTGTTCCTTTGGACTGCGGCGATCGCCCCCCCCAAACCCCACCGTCCACAACCCCACTTTACACACCCAGGAGACTACACCTATGGCTATGGCATGGGCAATTTCGGAGGGATTTCACCCCGCTCAATTGCCACTCCTATCCCGCCCGACCCCTCAAGGAATGGGATTGCTCGGAGGAAGATCATGAAAATTCAACCGACAATTATCCTCACCATTGTGTTGCTCTTGCTGATGGCCGGAGCGGGTACGGCTTCAGGATGGTTTGCCTATGTTCTGGGGGATATTGCTCTCAAGGGGGTAAGTCAACCGGATGTCAGTCCTTCCAAAAAACTCACCAAGCCCAACCCCGAAACCGTTGGCACTGAAGAAAATCCCGAAGCTGAATTGAGCCTGCTACTGGATGAAGCGCAGTTAATCAAAGCAGCAGAAGCGATTATCAAAGGCGATAACCAGGTTCCTGAAACCCCCACCCCTGAACCAGAAGAAGCCGATCCCGAACCGGAAGAAGCCGATCCCGAAGAGACAACAGCGGCTCCGGCTTTCGACCCGATCACCGGAGCGGATCAGGGCATTACCCTGGCTGTAACCAATGCAGCCCAACGGGATGGCGGTTTAGTCTTAGATGTGAACTTGAAAAACGAGAGCAGTGCAGCGGTGCAGTTTCTCTATAGTTTTCTGGAAGTTCGGGATCAACAGGGGCGATCGCTCAGTGCCATGACCGATGGTTTACCGGGAGAACTGCCCGCCAATGGGGAAGCATTCAACGGCACGATTCGCATTCCTAGCGCCCTCCTCAATGAAGCGGAAACCCTGACGCTGACGCTGACGGACTATCCTGATCAAAACCTCCAGTTAACGGTTTCTGCCATTCCGGTGATTCGTTAAAGGATGGTCTTTCTCCCATTGGCGTAATGACCTCACTTTTGTTCATCGGTCTATTGTCCGTTCCGCCTGCCTTAACGACGGAAGGCTTAGGGTTGCGCTTACTTTCGGTGGCGTTGCTGATTGCGATTAATGCCTTTTTTGTGACGGCAGAATTTGCGATCGTTTCCGTGCGGCGATCGCGCATCACCCAACTGGCGGAAGCGGGGGATGTGCAAGCGCGGATGGTGCAGGCCCTTCAAAATCGTATTGAGCGGTTTCTCTCCACAACCCAAATCGGCATCACCCTTTCCAGCCTCGCCCTCGGCTGGATTGGCGAAGGGACGATCGCCCTCTTTTTGCGCTATCTGATTAGTCGGCTCCCCCTACCCCTGTGGGGTCAAGGGATGCTCGCCCATTCCCTCGCCACTCCCCTGGCCTTTTTCAGTTTGGTTTATCTGCAAATTGTTTTAGGGGAACTTTGCCCGAAATCCCTAGCCCTGCGCTATTCGGAACAACTTTCCCGCCTGTTGGCCCCGCCGAGTTTGGCGATCGCCCGCTTCTTCAACCCCTTTATTTGGATTCTCAACCAATCCACCCGTTGGTTACTGCGGATGGGGGGCGTACAGTATAGCGGCCAAGGTTGGTATAACCGCGTTACGCCGGAGGAATTACAACTGATCATCACCACCGAGCAGGAATCCATGGGCCTAGAGGTGGAAGAGCGGGAATTACTCAAAAACGTTTTTGCCTTTGGGGAAGTCACCGCCGTCGAGGTGATGGTTCCCCGCACCCAACTCACCGCCCTCCACCACACCGCTACGTTTGGGGAATTGCTCGATCTGTTGGTGAAAACGGGGTATTCTCGCTATCCCCTCACCGGAGATTCCCTCGATGACATTGTGGGGATTATTGATTTCAAAGATTTAGCCTTGCCTTTGGCAGAAAACGGCCTCAGCCCAGAAATGGCAATCCGCCCTTGGGTGAAGCCCGCCCGGTTTGTGGCCGAAGGCATTCCCCTCAATGAACTGTTAACGCTGATGCAGCGATCGCACCTCCAAATGGTGATGGTGATGGATGATTTTGGCGGCACAGCGGGCCTCGTGACGCTCAATGATGTGATTGCCGAAATTATTGGCGATGATCTCGGCGTGCCGGAGGATCAAACAGCGGGGATTCATCCCGTCGATGAACAAACCTTTTTAGTCCCGGCTCAGTTGGATCTCGAAGAGGTGAATGATCTCTTGGGGTTAGATCTACCCTTTACCGATGAATACCAAACCCTGAGCGGTTTTCTCCTCTACCATTTCCAAAAAATCCCCCAACAGGGCGAAACCCTGGTTTATGGTCATTTAGAACTAACGGTATGGGATGCCCAAGGGCCAAGGTTGCAAACGATTCGCATCCATCGTCAGGATCCACCCGTGGGGGAAGGAGCGGAGTTGCTGTCGGATCCCTTTCCTGCTGACGAGAATTTCTAACGGTTGGGGAAAGGCCGTGAAATAATGGAAGCAAGTTGACCGAGGGTTGCCGATGCAGTGGCGTAGATTTGTAACGATATTACTGGCGGGGGCGTTGGCCCTGTTGACCTTAGCCGGGGGCGGTGTGGCTTGGGTCTTGGCTCAAAGTCCCCTCAATCTCAAGGATGGGGGCGTGAATGCCACGCCGACCGCTGCGATGTTTGTGCCGAAACAGGCCCCGCTGATGGTGTCCCTGTTGGTCAACCCCGATCGCTTCGAATCCCTGCTCACCTGGGCCACGCCCTTGGGCGATCGCCCCGCCACCCAACGGGAACTGCGGGAACTCAAAGCCGGATTATTATCCCCAGTGGATTTGGCCTATCGTGGGGAAATTCAACCCTGGTTAGGGGAAGAGATCACGTTAGCGATCACCAGTTTGGACTATGACCGCAACCCGGAGAACGGGGCGCAATTGGGCTATCTCTTCGCGGCGGAAGCGAAAAACGCCACGGCGGGCCGGACGTTTTTACAGTTGCTCTATGCCAAGGGGGCGATCGCCGGTCAAGCCGATTTAGTTTTTGAGCAGTATCAGGGCGTGAATTTAATTTATCGCCAAGGCCGCCAAGGGGGAGCGAGTTTAGCCAGTGCGGTGGTGGGCGATCGCTACGTCCTGATTGCCAACCATCCCAAAGTGCTGCGGGATGCGATCAACAATGTCCAAGTTCCCAGCCTCAATCTGGCGGCCAGTGAAACCTATCAGCAGGCCCTCGCCCCCATCACCCGCCCCCGCATCGGCGTGGCCTACGTCAATCTCCTTGCCCTGGCCAACGGCTTTGAAACGGAACCCACCGCCCCCGCTCCCGCCGTCACGCTGGCCCTCACCCTCGGCCCCCAGGGCCTGATTGCTGATACCGCCATCACGGGTTTAGCCAGTGCCGTCAATACCCAAGGGCAACTCACCGCCCCGGTTCCGGCCCTTCAATACCTACCACCGAAAACCAGTTTTGTCGTCGCCGGAGAAGATCTAGCGGCATTTTGGACGGAGATCACCGCCGGTTTAGGCCCAGAGAGTCCCGTGACCCAATTCCTCCAAGGGGTGTTAGGGCAATTCAGCCCGGATCTGGATTTACCGACTCAGATCTTCCCTTGGGTGACGGCGGACTATGGTTTTTCCCTGTTGCCCAATCGTGATTGGGTGTTTGTGACCCGCCATAGTCCGGCAACGGCTGCCGCTTTAAAGGAACTGGATCGTTTGGCGGAAGCGCAAGACCTGAACACAACAACTTTGATGGTGGAAGAGCAACCTGTAACCGCTTGGGCAGAATTGGCGGCAACAGGGGGACAAATTAGCGCCCAAGTACGGGGCGCTCATACCCAAATGGGGGACTATACGGTGATTTCTAATTCTTTGAATGTGATTAGCAATTTGTTGCGATCGCCCTCAGCGAATCTGAGCCAAAGTCAAGCATGGCAGCAGGCGATCGCCCCCCTCCCCACCCCCAATAACGGCTATGTCTATTTCAATTGGCCCCAAGTGCGCCCCCTGATCACGCAAACATTTCCCGTCCTCAAGGTGTTAGATGTAGCAGGGAAACCCCTCTCAGAACATTGGCGATCGCTCTCCCTCACCACCACCGAAAGCCGCGCCGGGATCACCCGCGCCACGGTGGCCTTTAACCTCAGTTTGTTTTAGCCCCTGGGCAGGATAGCAATGGCGATCACCGGCAAAATTAAGGGATTGTCCCCGTCGCTAGGAGGTTTTGGATCGTGTGGAGCAAAACCTGCGGTTTAAATGGCTTGCATAAATAGGCATCAGCCCCCTGCTCTAGACCTTGGGTGCGATCGCTGAGGGTATCTTGGGTAGAGCAGAGGATCACATAAATGCCTTGGGTGCGGCGATTGGTTTTTAAAAACCGGCAAACCTCATAACCGTTGAGATGGGGCATCACCACATCAAGGATAATGATATCCGGGAGTTCCTGGCGCACTTTTTTGAGGGCATCGAGACCATTGCCCACCGCCGTAACGGTAAAAGACTGAGCCTTGAGCCAATGGGCAATCAAATGTCGCTGGGTACGACTATCTTCCACCACCATGATGTGAGCCATCAGAACACCTTGCCAAACGAAGAGCTATCTACAAAATCCCGATCCCTAACCCCAAAATCAGGGATGAATTATCCCCAATCTGCCCATAACCCGGAAGAGGGTGATGCCTAAGCTGATCATTGTTAGGCTCACAACCCCTCACTCTCTGGCGGATTCCGGTGGTAGATGCGACGCAGATGCTTTGATTAATGTGGATTGAAGAAGGCGAGCCGCGATCGCGCAATAATCGCCAATCACACCCTACTCCATCTTAAGGGAGTTCACAGGGTTCGGCATCGGATAGATGGGAGAAGTCGATCGCGAAAATGCGTAAGGGGTAATCGGGCAGGTTTCCCAATGAGATCCAGTAACGGGTAAGCGGCTATTTAACAATACTGTCGCTGCCTTGGCCGTCAAGGGACGGGCAAAAAAGTAGCCCTGACCCAATTCACACCCCAATGTCCTCAGATAGTTAATCTGGGTTGTGGTTTCTACGCCCTCCGCTACCACATTCATCCCCAGGTTATGGGCCAAAGCAATAATCGTTTTAATAATCTCCGCCTCACCCCCTTGAGTGTCCACAGATTGCAGAAAAGAGCGGTCAATTTTGAGGGTATCCACTGGGAAATTGTGGAGATAACTGAGGGAAGAATAACCCGTGCCAAAATCATCAATACTCAATTGCATCCCCCTGGACTTCATGGCTTGTAGCGTTTCTTGGGCTAATTGAGCTTGGCCCATAATCGCACTTTCCGTAATTTCAAATTTGAGATAGTGGGGATCAATATGGGTGCGCTGCAATAGCGCATCAATTTGGGTGAGTAATTCAGGCTGGGCAAACTGCTTGGCGGAAAGATTAATATTCATCGTGATCTGGAGATCGGGGCCCCATTGCTGTTGCCAGGTTTGGAGTTGATGGCAAGCTTGGGCAATCACCCAGGCCCCGATATCGAGGATTAAGCGGGTTTCCTCGGCCACAGGAATAAATTTGCTGGGGGAAATCCAACCTTGTTCGGGGTGATACCACCGGATCAGGGCTTCAAAGCCGGAAAGTTTGCCGGTGGCGAGGTGAATAATCGGTTGATAGTAGAGTTGGAATTGGTTTTGCTCGATCGCCCAGCGCAGATTGGTTTCTAATTGCAGCCGCTCCACGGCGGAACTGTGCATGGCGTAGTTAAAGACGGCATAATGCCCTTTGCCACCGGCCTTGGCTTGGTACATGGCGGTATCGGCATCCCGGAGCAGTTCTTCGGGGTGGTGGTAGTTGGGATGGGCGCAGGCGATGCCAATACTGACGTTGGAAAAGATGGTGTGGTGGTCGATGGTGAAGGGTTGGAGGAAGGCTTCATGAATCCGTTCGGCGATGGCGATCGCCTCCTCTTCCTGCCGCACATGGGGAAGCAGTACCGTAAATTCATCCCCCCCCAAACGGGCTAAAAGCTGATCCGGGGCTAAACAACCGCGCAAACGCCGGGCAATGGCCATCAACAGATGATCCCCCACCGTATGGCCTAACCCATCGTTGACCATCTTAAAGCTATCGAGATCGAGAAATAGCACCGCAAAGGGCTGTGTTGCATGACTGTGGTAGCTGTTGATCGATTCCTGAAGGCGATCGAAGAAGTAAGCGCGGTTAGGGAGATCCGTGAGGGCATCATAAAAGGCAAAATGCTCCAGTTGGGCCTCGGCCTGTTTGCGATCGGTGATATCTGTGAGCATCCCCAACGCTCCTAAATACTCTCCCGCCTCATTAAATAAGGGACTGGTGGAAATTAAAGCCCACAGGGTTTGGCCATTGCGTCGCCGAAAACAAAAATCATGGCGATCTTCTTCCCCCCGCCGCCGCTTCGCAAATTTTTCCGCAACCAGGGGCCGCGTCACGGGATCGATAAAGTCAAAGAGGGATTTACCCCGCATTTCTTCCGGGGTATAACCGAGCATTTCCGCCATTTGGGCATTAACAAAGCTGGTGCGGTCTTGCTCATCGAGCATCCAAATCCCTTCCGCTGCTGTTTCGACAATCCGACGGTATTGGGCTTCACTGCTTTGCAGCGCTAATTCCGTTTGATAGCGTTGGGTGATGTCGTTCTGGATGCCGACAAAGTGGGTGAGATGCCCTTGATCATTAAAAACCGGGGCAATAAACAGTTGATTCCAAAAGGGTGTACGGTCTTTGCGATAGTTCCGCAGTGTGACATGGCATTCCCGCACCTCCTGAAGGGCGGATTGGATTGAGGCGAGGGCTTCCGGTTGGGTTTCTGGCCCTTGGAGGATGCGGCAATTGCGGCCAATAATTTCCTCGGCTTTGTAACCCGTCGTCGCTTCAAAGGCGGGGTTAACGTAGATCACGGGGTTATCGGGTTGGGTGGCATCGGTGAGGACAACGCCGTTATGGCTGGCGGCGATCGCCCTTTCTAGCAGCCTTAACTGTTCATCCGCCTGTTGACGGGCGATCGCCGTGGCTAACACATGGGCAACGGCTTGTAAAAAGTGAATATCATGCTCCGTAAACGAACGACGGCTTTGGGTATGCACGCCCAACACCCCAAAGGGAGCCGCCTCGTTCTTCCCGGCAATCACCACATTCACCCCGGCAATAATATTCTGGTTATGGAGCAAGGGGGTTCCGCCGAAACGGGTTTCAGTGGCCAGGTTGGTGACAATCACCGGCTGATTGGTGGCGAGGGTATAGCCCGCGTGGGACTGTCGCCCGGCACTAAGTACGGCATGACCCACTAAGTTGCGCTCCCAACCCGTCCCGGAACGGAGCAAAAAGGCTTGACCATTGGGGAGCAGTTCTAAAACATAGCCAAATTTAACATCTAAGGTGCGGGCCACTAACCGAATCGCCTGCTGCATCAGGAGATCGAGGCTTTGGTTCGCCAGGGCTTTTTGCCCCAATTTGGCGACGATCGCCTGTTGACGGAGCCGTTGGTGGAGTTGACTTTGGGTTTGGGCGCGATCGCGCAAATGAGCCTGTTGGCTCGTGATATCCCGAATAATGACTAAAACTTCCGAACCGCTATAGGCGGTGAGCCGCGCTTCGTAGTCATGGAGGCGGCCCCCAGAGGGCAGTTGGTAGATCAGGGTTTGGGTCTGTTGGCTGGTGAGGGCGGTGGCGATCGCCCCCCGTAGCTCCTCCGCTAAATCTGTGGGCATCAGTTCCCCTAAGCTTTTCCCAACGGCATTCTCCGGCAATAGGTTGAGGAATGGCCCCACCGTGGGATAGTAATCCATCAACATCCCATCGGCCCGACAACGGATTAATAGATCCGGAATCGCTTGGAGATAAATTCGTTCGGAGGAAATGGAATGGGGAGTCACATCCTCAGCAATGACGGACAGTGTTTGAGCACGTTTACCGGGTAAAGGCTGCCACCGTAGCCAAAACATCGAGCCGTTGCGATGGAGATGACGGGTGACAAAGGGGGCGATCGCCTCGCCCCGCTGCATTTGTCCTAAGGCAGCAGTGATCAGGTTTTGATCCCCGTGATAGGTTAAAGTCTGCCAAGATTGATGGGTTAATTGAGCCAGAGGATAGCCAAATTGCTGTTCCCAAGCGGGATTGAGATAGCTCAATTTCCCCCCAGCGGTGATCACCGCACAGAGGTCTTGCACTTGGTCTAAAAACCCTTGCGGTTCCCCCTCACCCCCCCCGCCCTCACGGCCACTGAAGATCCGGCTCGGACTCCCCGCAACTTGCCAAAGTTGCTCAATCCCCTTCACAAAGAGTAAAACCGTGGGGATCAAGAAAAACAAGGCAAAATAATGGTGCGAATTTTCTTCCGAGCAGAAAAGCCACACGGCCAAAATACTGGTGATTAAACTGAGTACCCAGCCTTTTGCCACTGAAAGGATGTGTTCCGTTGGAGGTATAAATACTGGGCAGGGGTGAATCATATCATTCAAGTTTCGGGTGTATTCTCAAGCACCCTTTGCCTCTATTCTAGGGGAAATGTTAAGGACTCCGAAACTTTGCTGTAGTTAACTTGCGAACTGTTTACTTTTGTAAAGCTTTCCCCAGCCCCTAGAAGCAATCTTGATCGCACCAAAACCCGAACATGGCTAGGGGGGCGGGGCTGTTCACCCCTCAAAATTGCAGATCCCAGCCCCTAGAGTCAAAGTTTAAGCATTTTGGTTCAACCTCTGGTTTTCTGATCGCGTTTTCGGTACTCATGAGCTATAGCCCACTCGATGAGAAGCCGCTGCGCGTCTACACCCCAAACCCCTCTCCCCAAGAGGGCGATTGGCTCTCAGAACTTACCTCATCAATTGAGAAACCGCTATCAGGTTTTTTAAGACTAATCGCCAGGGGTGACAGCCATCCGGTTTCCTCTGCAAAAAAATGTGGTTACTGAGCTATTTTGTAAAGTATTGTGTATATGGTGTGCAAGAACCCGTCTTCATTTTCCTGATTGAGCAAAATCACCATGCAAGTCACTCAATCCACTGCCCCCCTCGTCCAAACCCAGCGGGACTATTTTCAAAGCGGCGCAACCCGTTCCTACAGATTTCGTCAAGCCCAACTCAAGGCGTTAGGGACAGCCATCGAAGGGCAACAAGGGGCGATTCAGCAGGCCCTCGCCCAAGATTTAGGCAAGTCTGCCTTTGAAGCCGTGCTGACGGAAACCACCAATAGCATCAGCGACATTAGCTACACGCTTAAACACCTGAAGGCTTGGATGGCTCCTCAACGGGTGTCAACGAGTATTGTCCAGTTTCCGGCTCAGGGGGAAATTTGGTCAGAACCTTTGGGGGTGGTGTTGAATATTAGCCCCTGGAATTATCCGTTTCAGTTGGCCATGGGGCCGTTGATTGGGGCGATCGCCGCCGGGAATTGCACGATCCTCAAGCCCTCGGAACTAGCCCCCCACACCTCAAAGGTCATTGCGGAGTTAATCGCCAACACCTTCCCCCCGGCATATATCACCGTGGTAGAAGGGGACAAAACCATTACCCAAGACCTGCTCAAAAACCGCTTTGATCATATTTTCTTTACCGGTGGGACAGCCATCGGCCGGTTGATCATGGCGGCGGCGGCTCCCCATTTAACGCCGGTAACGTTGGAATTGGGGGGGAAAAGCCCCTGTATTGTTGCGCCGGATGCCCCTTTGGAATTAACAGCGCGGCGCATTGCCTGGGGTAAGTTCATCAATGGGGGGCAAACTTGCATCGCACCGGATTACGTTTTAGTGCCGCCGGAATTGAAAGCGCCGCTGTTGGGGCAATTGCGCCATTGGATCCGGGAATTTTACGGCGAAAATCCCGCCGCTAGCCCCGATTATGGCCGGATTGTCAATCAACACCATTGGCAGCGGTTGCGGGATTTGATCGATCCGGCGCAGGTGGCGATCGGCGGTGACGGGGACATGGCGGCCCGTTACTTTGCCCCCACGGTACTGGATGGCGTGGGTTGGGATGATCCGGTGATGGAGGCGGAGATTTTTGGGCCGATTTTGCCGATTTTGACCTATGGGGAAATGGAGGAGGCGATCGCCGCCATCAATGCCCGGCCCAAACCCTTAGCCCTTTACCTCTTCACCAACGACCAAAATTTACAAAAACAAGTTCTCCGTCAAACCAGTAGCGGCGGCGTTTGTATCAATGACACGATCATGCAGTTGGGTGCGCCTTCGATGCCCTTTGGGGGTGTGGGGGAAAGTGGCATGGGGGCATACCATGGCAAGTTTTCTTTTGATACCTTTTCCCACCGGAAAAGTGTGTTAAAGCGCAAATTTTGGCTGGATCTGGCTCTACGTTATCCCCCCTATGGGGAGAAATTGAAGTGGCTCAAGTGGCTACCCTAGGCCGTTACTCAATCGGAAAAACTGCCCCTGCTTCGGTAGGCGGTAACATTGGAAAGCCAACATCAAACACCTCTGGTGCTGTCGCCAATGCCCATCCCCCAAATTGTGATTGACACCAATATCATTGTTGCTGGGCTACGCTCTAGAAATGGGAGTGCATTTAGTCTACTGCGCTTGGTTGGCAGCAAACAGTTTCAGATCAACCTTTCTGTGCCGCTAGTTTTGGAGTACGAAGAAGTTTTATGGCGGGAACTGCCAAATCTAGCCATTAATGCCTCAGATATAGAAGATTTCCTTGATTTTCACTGCTCTGTAGCGACTCATCACCAAATTTTCTTCCTTTGGCGACCTTTCTTGCCCGATCCAAAAGATGACATGGTGTTGGAACTGGCAGTTAAAGCGAGGTGTGATACCGTAGTGACATACAACATTCGCGATTTTGTCGGTATTGAGCGGTTTGGGGTTAGTGCCGTTCCTCCGGCAAACTTCCTAGAGTCCATTGGAGCATTGTCATGAGCACGTTAAGCATCCAGCTACCCGACTCCTTATACAAAAGCTTACAGAGACTTGCTGAACAGGATGGGGTTTCGTTAGATCAGTTCATTGCGCTGGCCGTTGCTGAGAAAATTTCAGCATTAACCACTGAGGGGTATCTGCAAGAACGCGCCGGCCGTGGCGATCGCCCAAAATATGAAGCTGTGTTGGCTAAAGTTGCTGACGTTGAACCAGAATTTCATGACCAGTTGCCGCCAGCATAAAACCCCAATCACTGCTGGAGCGGACTAAAGTCCGCACTACGAACTAAATCAGCCTAATGATTGTGGCTGCGGATTTCGGATCACCAAATTAACCCCAAATTTAAAACAAATCCCGGTAACACATCCTCCCCCGATAATTGGGCAGGATTAGCCAACAACTCCGGAGGTTGGCCAGGGCGGTAAATTTCCACATCCCGGTTTTGGGGGTTGAGGAGCCAAGCTAGGCGCGTGCCATTGTCGATGTATTCCTGCATTTTGGCTTGAAGCTGAGGGAGGCGATCGCTTTTTGAACGCAGTTCAATCACAAAATCCGGAGCCAAGGGCAAAAACTTTTCCTGCTGCTCTAATGTGAGCGATTCCCATTGCCCCAAGGAAACCCAAGCCGCATCGGGGGAAAAATAAGCCCCATTGGGGAGATGGAAACCGGTGGAAGAATCTAACACAATCCCCAACTGGGTGGCCCGATTCCATAACCCCAACTCTAAATTCAGATCAGAATTGCGTTTCCCAGTCATTCCCCCCGTCGGCGGCATAATCAATAAATCTCCTTGGGCAGTGCGTTCCAGTTTTAGATCCCGATTCACCAAACTGAGTTGATAAAACTGCTCATCGGTGATCGGTGTGGTTGTAGGGTTGGTGAGGATGAGGGGGGTGAGCATGGTTAGATGAAGCGATCGGGGAGTTCGAGGGGGATGGGGCCGAGATCGCCCCGACGGAAATCATTGAGGAGCATCACCGCCACCCGTTGGGTATCGTTTTGGTAACGCTGATCCGCTAAACGATGCAAATAGCCTTCGCCATTTTCCTCCGTTGCAAGGGGGAGGTGATAGCGATCGCCCAAAATTCCCGCCAAATCCAAGGCTTGCAACAAATCAATCAACCGCTCCGCCACCTTTTCGTTATCGTAGGCCGCCTCCCCAATATCCTCACAGATCGCCAACTTCACCGCATCCTCCTGACTCTCCAACTTCCAAGGAATCACCCCCGGCGCATCGAGGAGTTGAATCTCATCAGAAAGGCGCACCCATTGCAATTGCCGCGTTACCCCCGCTTTCCGCGCACTTTTCGCCACCTTGCGATTCACCATCCGGTTAATTAACGCCGATTTCCCCACATTGGGAAACCCCATCACCACCGCCCGCACGGGGCGCGATCGCATCCCCCGGCTGTGCCGCTTCGCATTCACCGCCACCCCCACCTCCTGAGCCGCCTTAATCACGGGCCGCACACCGATCCCCGCCTTCGCACTCGTCCAATACACCGTTTCCCCTTGGTCTTGAAACCAAGTTTCCCAGGCCTGTTTTAATTCCGGCGGGATCATATCCACCCGGTTTAAGAGGAGGAGACGGGGTTTTTCTCCGATCCATTGGGGAACATCGGGATGCTGGGAAGCGAGGGGAATGCGGGCATCCAGGACTTCAAACACGACATCAACGTGCTTGAGTTGCTCCTTGAGTTGGCGTTCTGCCTTGGCGATGTGGCCGGGATACCATTGGATGGCGGGGGGACTGTTGCGCATAGGAGGGGGGGCGATGGGTAAAACCTTGGGGATGGGCGATCGCCATCCTGCATAAGCAGTAGGGGCGAAAAAGGGGCGAAAAAGGGGCGAAAAATTTTTCGCCCCTACTTAAAGAATTGATAGATAAGTATTCATGGAGGCTTCGGGTAAAACCTTGAGGGTTTGCCGGTGCAAATCCAGTTCAATCCCCAAAGCCTCTAGGGGAATCACCCCTAACAACGGATCTCGACCTCCCGGCAGTTCCAAACATTCAAACGTCCCTTCTCGGCCCAAAAGGCTAATGCGGGCATCCTGAAAGATCCGGGCTTGACTAAAGCCGTTAGCCGTTGCCACATCCACGGATTTTAATAACTTCAAGCCAAGGGTCGTAATGATCGCCGCCGGTAAACAGAGGGTCGTGGCTCCAGTATCCACCAAAACCCGGTCTAACGTGACAGTGCGCACCTGATCGGGGGGAATGCGGCCATCTTCAGCATTGGCCTGATCAATACGGTTGGTAATCGTGAGGGAGGTGAGAATTTTGCCCATGGTTTTGATCCTGAATACTTTTCCATTATCGCCACAAGGGAGAGGAGGAAAGGTGGGAAAATGGCAAAAACTCTAAATCTGTGATGGAAACGGCTCGATCTGGTTATACTTTGCCCGTCTTTGCGGCGGCGGCGGCGGTGGCGGCATTGCGAGGATTACAAACGGAGGAAAGTTGCGAACGAATCTCCCTCGATTTAATTCAACCCTCCCAACAAGTGGAAATTGCCATCGAACAAATGGCCCCCTTAGGGGATGGGACTGTCCTCGCCATCACCCGCAGTGATCCCGGCGATAACCTTGATCTCACCCGCAATACACCCGTTTGGGCGGTGGTGGGTTTTAGCCCCGATGCCCCGGAAAGAATTACCTTGAAAGGAGGCGAGGGCATCGGCAAACAGGCAGATCAAAGCGCCGCCATCTATCGCTATGCCCGTGAGGTGATCACCCATAACCTCCTCCAACACCTGCAACCCGATCAACGGATCACGGTGCGGATCATCCTCCCCGCTGGCCGAGAGTTAGCCAAACGCACCGCTAACGCCGCCTTTGGTGTGATTGAAGGGTTATCCCTGTTAGGCACAACGGGGATTAGCCAACCCCTGAGCGCACCGGCCCAACTGGCCGAATATCAAGAAACCTTGGCCCAACAAGTAGCCCAATTTAAAACCCTCGTATTCTGCTTAGGGGAAAACGGTTTAGATTTGGCACGAACGATGGGGATCAATCCGGCTCAATTGGTGAAAACCGCTAATTGGTTGGGGCCGATGCTCGTCGCGGCGGCGGCCTTGGGGGTGGAATCCCTTTTGCTCTTTGGCTACCATGGCAAGCTGATTAAACTCGCTGGGGGCATTTTCCACACCCATCACCATTTAGCCGATGGGCGGCTGGAAATTCTCACCGCCTACGGCGTGCAGGCGGGTTTAGGGGGGGATATTTTGCGCGACTTAGTGGAAAGTGCCACGGTGGAGGCGGGTCTGAAACGGTTACGGCAGGAAGGGGAGGAGACTGTGCAAGGATTGTATCGCTTGGTGGTGGCGGGGATTGATGAGCGGAGCCGGGCCTATGTGGAAAAGCAAGGGTACAAGGCCCCCCGGATTGGCTCGGTGCTGTTTGATGGCGATCGCCTCCCCTTCAGCAAAAGTACAACGGGGGCAGAGATCCTCCGGAAATTATGCTAATATTATACAAATAAATGATATTAATTGAAAATTAATTGGAGAAATGTCTTGGATTTATCCCCTCATTTCACCATTATTTAAAATCTCGTTTTTTGACCGAGGACAATCTCTAAATCGTGCTTTTTTTGATTAACGCTCACGCTAAATTCTAATGACAACTCAATCATCTTCATCACTGCTCGTAGACCCGCAAACTGACGAAACCCCAACGCCCATGAATCGTCAGATGATTGCCATTCTTGACTTTGGTTCACAATATTCAGAACTGATTGCCCGGCGCATCCGGGAAACCCAAGTCTATTCCGAGGTGTTGCCCTACCGCACCACCGCCGAGGAACTCCGCCAACTCAATCCCAAGGGAATTATCCTCTCCGGCGGCCCTAATTCTGTTTATGACGGCCATGCTCCCCAATGTGATCCCGCCCTTTGGGATTTAGAAATTCCCGTGTTGGGGGTGTGCTATGGGATGCAGTTAATGGTGCAGCAGTTGGGCGGACAAGTGGAGCGGGCTAAACAGGCGGAATATGGCAAAGCGGCCCTGATGATCGATGACCCCACCGATCTGCTCACCAATGTGGAACCCGGCTCAACCATGTGGATGAGCCACGGCGATTCCTGCACAGCCTTACCCCATGGATTTGAAGTGTTAGCCCATACCGATAACACCCCCTGCGCGGCGATCGCCCACCACAGCCGCCACCTCTACGGCGTGCAATTCCACCCCGAAGTCGTCCATTCTGTCGATGGCATCGCCTTGATTCGCAACTTTGTCTATCACATTTGCGATTGTGAACCCACTTGGACGACAGCAACCTTTGTGGAAGAGGCGATCCGAGAAGTGCGCAACCAAGTGGGGGATAAACGGGTCTTATTGGCCCTTTCGGGGGGCGTAGATTCCTCCACCTTAGCCTTCCTCCTCCATGAAGCCATTGGTGAACAACTCACCTGTATGTTCATTGATCAAGGGTTCATGCGCAAAGGCGAACCGGAGCGGCTGGTGAAGATTTTCAAAGAGCAGTTTCATATTGATGTGGTCTATGTCCATGCCCGCGATCGCTTCCTTAAACAACTCGAAGGCATCACCGACCCCGAAGAAAAACGCCGCCGCATCGGCCATGAATTCATCCATGTCTTTGAAGAAGAATCCCAAAAACATGGCCCCTTTAATTACCTTGCCCAAGGCACACTTTACCCCGATGTGATTGAATCGGCAGATACGAACGTCGATCCCAAAACCGGCGAACGGGTAGCGGTGAAAATCAAAAGCCATCACAACGTGGGCGGCTTACCGGATCAACTGCGGTTTAAATTGGTGGAGCCATTGCGAAAACTGTTTAAAGATGAAGTGCGTAATGTGGGGCGGGCCATTGGTTTACCAGAGGAAATTGTCCGCCGTCATCCCTTCCCCGGCCCTGGTTTAGCAATTCGCATCATTGGCGAAGTCACCGCCGAGCGGCTGAATATTTTGCGGGATGCGGATTTCATTGTGCGGGATGAAATCAGTAAGCAAGGGGTCTATCACGACTATTGGCAGGCTTTTGCCGTACTTTTACCCCTGCGCAGTGTGGGGGTGATGGGGGATCAACGCACCTATGCCCATCCGATTGTGTTGCGGTTCGTCTCCAGTGAAGATGGCATGACGGCGGATTGGTCGCGGGTTCCCTATGAATTGTTGGAAATTATTTCTAACCGGATTGTCAATGAGGTGGAAGGGGTGAATCGGGTGGTCTATGACATTACCTCGAAACCCCCCGGAACCATCGAATGGGAGTAACCTTTGTTTCGGTACATCTCGATCAGAGACTACAGTCCTCAATACGAATGTTTATTGGTAGTACAGCTTGTTCAGTAATAACTTAAGATATGCCCTCACCCTAAATCCCTCTCCCAGAGCGGAAGAGGGACTTTGAGATCGTTTTGTTTAACTCGTGAACAAGCTCTAATGACTTTAGTCGTTATGCCACAGCCCCCAAAGTAGGATCTGCCCTTTGGGGGCAATTCGTAGCCAATGATCTTGATTTTTGGCAAAACTCGTGGGTTAATCGGACAATTTTGATCCCCATGGGCATCGATGCCGGTTTAACCCCTAAGCATTAATCCCTTCACCCCAGGAGCATATTGGATGGATACATTAACCACCCTGAACGGATGCTTGGCGATGGGTGCGCTGCAACGGATCGCCCCTCCCTTCTTGGCCATGTTTGGTGGCCCGATTACCGATCCCGTTGGGGTCTTTTTGATCATCATGGCAATCATGTTGGTGGCTCCCTTGATGTTTGAGCGGTTTCGCTTACCCGGAATTGTGGGGCTAATTTTGGCGGGGGTGTTAGTCGGCCCTAATGGTTTGGGCGTGTTGCAGCGGGATAATACGATTATCCTCTTGGGAACCGTAGGGTTATTGTTTTTAATGTTCTTGGCGGGGTTGGAAACCAGTTTGAACGACCTCAAACACAATGGCAAGCAGGCCGTGACCTTTGGCCTGGCCACCTTCGTGATCCCGATGGTGATGGGGACGGTGGCCTTTTTGCTGTTGGGCTATAGCGGGTTGGCTTCGATTTTAGTCGCCTCCTGTTTTGCCTCCCATACGCTGCTGTCGTTGCCGGTGGTGAGCAAGTTGGGGATTATGCGATCGCCCATTGTCACCACCACCCTCGGCGGCACATTAATCACCAACGTCTTTGCCCTCTTGGTGTTGGCGGTGGTGGTGCAGGCCCATCAGGGGGATCTCAGCCTTGGGTTTTGGCTGGTTTTGATTCCCTCCTTGAGCATTTATACTTTTGCAACGTTGTGGGGTGTACCGCGTTTGGGACGGTGGTTTTTTCGGCGGTTTGGCCATGATGAAGGGGCAGAATTTTTGTTTGTGGTGGCGACGTTGTTTGTGGTCTCCTATGTGGCGAAATTGATCGATGTGGAGCCGATTATTGGCGCATTTTTGGCGGGGATTGCAATCACAGAACTGATCCCCCAACTCAGTCCCCTGATGAACCGGCTGCAATTTATTGCCAATACGCTGTTTATCCCCTTTTTCCTGATTTCCGTGGGGATGCTGGTTAATCCTGGGATTTTATTTCAGGAATGGGCCTCGCTACTGGTGGCGGGGGTGATGATTGGGGTGGCGATCGCCGCTAAATGGCTCCCGGCCTGGTTCACGGGGTTAATTTTTAAATATCCTCTCTCCCAAACCTTGACCATGTTCGGCCTCTCGGTAGCCCAAGCCGCCTCTACCCTCGCGGCGATTACCGTGGCCTACGATATCCAACTGGTGGATCAACGCACCGTCAACGGCACGATCGCCATGATTCTCGTCACCTGTTTGCTCTCCCCTTGGGTGACAGATCGTTGGGGGCGACAGGTGAAAGCGGGGGGCAATGGGACAACCCCGCCCATGGCTCAATCGCCATCCCCCAGTAATCAACCGGCGAAATACCGCATTTTAGTCCCCGTGGCTAACCCCAATACTGAGGATAACCTCTTGAATTTGGGGATTTTATTGGCGAAACAAAGTCAAGGCACGCTCTTACCTTTTCATGTGTTGTTAGATCATTTGGGGCCGATTACCCCCTCAGATCAAACCGCTCAAGCGCAACTTTTAGCCCATGCGGAGCAGATTGCCCATGCTGCGGTGACAGCGGTGCAAACCATTGGGCGGGTGGATGATTCCATTGATAAAGCGATTGTGCGGGCGACCCAGGAGAAGGGCGCGAGTTTGATTATTTGCGGCTGGAAAGGGTATTCCAACTATCGGGATAACTTTTTCGGCAGTGTGATTGATAATGTGCTGCGGCGATCGCCTGTCCCGGTTCTCGTTACCCGGTTTACGAATCCCCTGAAAACTACCCAGCGGATTCTGCTCGCCTTAGCCGATCAAGGTCAGACTCCCCCCCCATTTCATCGCCGGTCTCCGCATTGCCCACACCCTCGCCACAGAGTTAAAAGCCCGCTGCGAGGTGGTGCAAGTCACCCCCAGCCAACACAGCCCGACGGCGATCGCCCTCCCCCCCCATTTGACCAATATCACCCTCCGGCAAGAGCGGGGTAATTTTGTGCCGCGCATAGTTGAGCTAATTGGTCAGGATGATCTGTTGGTGTTAATCGTCGAGTCTGATGTCAATTTGCCCGGTTTATCCGTGTTGGGCAATGATCCAGAGGCGATCGCCCGCACCGCTCCCCATCTTTCGATCCTGATCATTCACTATCCCGCTTGACCCTGCCACAACGCCGCCAGGCCATCGGTGACAACCCCATTGCCCACATCATTGAGGTGAATGTGGTCATGGTAGAGGCGATGGGGATCGGGGTCGGTATTGAAAACCGGCAGAAAATCCAGGTAGGGGATGCTGTGGGTGTGGGCAAAGGTGGTGAGGCGATCGCGGGCCACAAGTTCATAATCGCGGGGTTTTTCGGGTTTGAGTTCCCGTTTCAGGGGAGTCATGGCGAGATAAAACTGCGCCCCTTGGGTTTGAGTGAGGGTGTGAATTTGGGCGATCGCTGCTAAATTTTTGCCGACGCGATCGCCCCCCTCCTGATCTAGGGCGACTAATTCTGGCAACGGTTGCACCTTGCGGCCATAGCGTTGATAAACCTCATGGAGAGCGCAAACAGGGAGGCGATCGGGATAATTGCGATCGCGCCCCACCCGTAACCCTGAGGGAGCGGTGGCAAATAAGTCATCAGTATTGAGCAACAGGATCACCCCCTGAGATTTAAATAAACCAAACCGCGCCACATAGGCCCACTGATTGCGCGGCCCCCAAGAATTAGCTGAAGCATTCAACACTTCTAAACCTAACCGTTGCCCCAAACGCGCCGAAATAATCCGCTCCTGATCCGTCCACCAGCCCCCATTGGCCACCGAATCCCCCAAGAGGAGCAGCCGCGCCCCCATTGGCTCCGACGTAATCTCCGGCCCCCGCATCCCGTAGCCATTGATCACAATCCGCTGACCATCGCGGCGGGTGCGTTGGTGGGGAGCGAGAAGATAGCCCATTTCAGGATCAGCAACGTAGAGGAGGGGACGGCCCAATCCAAAACGCCAGCGCAGAATCGTTTCGATGAGCGTCAAGGCGATCGCCATTGTTAACAAAATCCAAACAATTGTCATAGGCGGTTGTCCCTCCCGATGATTAAGATGGGAAAATAATTTGCCATTGCTCAATGGCTCTTAAATCGCTACTTTGTAGCCTGTAACAGAGGAAACACCACCATGTCTGACCTAAATCGCGGCATTATGAAATTCAAAGGTGCGGATCAGCCCCTCGTGGTCTATACATCCGCTGCCCTTGTTTTAGGTAGCATTGCTATCTTAATCCTGTGGGCGCTCCGTGTAGCCTACGCAGTCTAACATCGAAAAAGCCCACGGCTCCCCAGAGCGCGTCAGCTTTGGGTCTGCGCCAAATCCCTGTAGCCAGCCGGTGCGTCCTCCGTCTACTGCCACCCCTCTATCCCCTTCCCCCGATATTCCCCTTGTTATCCCTCCTTGACATCTTAGCTGTTGCTGAAGCTGCCCCCCTACTGGGTTCGGTTTGGCTTGACCTTACCGCCGTGATCTTGATGTTAATGCTTTCAGCCTTTTTCTCTGGGTCAGAAACAGCGATTACCGCCCTGGATGACCTCAAGCTCCGAGGGTTGATCAAACGTCAGGGCGACCCTGACGGGCTATTTCGCCTCGTCATTAACAAACGGCCCCGCTTCATCACGACGCTCCTCTTGGGGAATAACATCGTTAATATTTCTTCCGCTGTCCTCAGCAGTAACCTCTTTGTGATCTGGTTAGGGAATGCGGGGTTAGGACTGGCAACAGGGGTCGTAACTGTACTGGTGTTAATTTTTGGAGAAATTACGCCAAAATCCGTCGCCATCTTAAATGCCTTAACCGTATTTCGTTTAGCGGTGCGGCCCGTTTATTGGCTGTCCCGGTTCTTTTCTGCCCTCGGATTAATTTATCTTTTTGAATCGATTACCCACGGGCTGATTCGTTTATTTCAGGGCAAATCGACCAAGACCGTAGAAGGGGAAAGTCTCACCGATCTGCAACTGATGATGGAGGTACTCAGTGGCAAAGGCAAGCTGGATTTTTACCGCCATGATTTGATCAATAAAACCCTAATGTTGGATCAAATGATGGCAAAGGATGTGGTTAAGCCCCGCATTGAAATGCAAACCATTGCCCACTGCGCCAGTTTACAGGAATTAGTTGATCTTTGCTTAAAAACCGGCTATTCTCGCATCCCTGTACAAGCCAATTCTAAGGATCAAATTGTCGGCATTGTCCATTTAAAACGAGCCTTGCGGCAATTACAAACCGGTGAAACCCCCTCAACAGAGCAACATGATCTCAGCCTCACAGCGGTTATGGATCCGCCGGTCTATGTGCCGGAAACGCAACGGGTAACGAGTTTACTCAAGGAAATGCTCAAACAGCGGTGGCATTTGGTGATTGTGGTGGATGAGTATGGGGGAACAGTGGGGTTAATTACGTTGGAGGATATTTTAGAGGAATTGGTGGGGGAAATTTACGACGAAAGTGATTTTCCCCGCCAACGATTACCCCTACTTCAGTAGGCACAGAAACCGGGTTTTTCCAACCGATATTTTCCAGGTTGCTCAGTAGATGGTGCGTCAGCCGTTGTGCTGCTCTTGTGCATCAGAGATCAATCGTTCTGACGCACCCTACAACCCAAGCGTAGGGTGCGTCAGACCGGATCAATGATGATGTTGATGGTTAAATTGTGGCTGACGCACCGTTCACTAGCATAATTATTCTTAACCTGTGGAATGTGAGTTTAAAGGCTCAGAAACCGGGTTTTTACCACAATTCAAGCAAAGAACAAGCAGGTCAACGCAACCCGGTTTTTCAATGAGAGCCGGTTTCTGAGGCTCAATCCCATCAAGGCACATAAACCCCGATCGCATTATGAACCCGCGCTGCCCCCGCTGGCGGTCGATCCACCAACTGCCCCCCCAGGTAAAAGGAGGAAGAACTCCCCCCATCCAAATTCAGGGCGTGGGTCATCCCCAACCGTTGAGCTAAACCCGCCAATTCGGGTAATGAGGGGCCGCGGCCGTCAACGCGATTATGCACCACGGCGAGGATCACATTGCCGTTAGCGGTTGTGCCGATTAGCGTCCGGGAAGCGGCCTGTTGGGCAAAGGCGGCGCTGAATTTTTCCGCCTCCGCATTGAGAACCACGCGGCCACCCTCCAGCAGGAGCGGCCCCGCGCCGATAATGTGGGGATAACTGGCAAAATCTCCGGGGGTGGTGGTGGTGCTGACCGTTACTCGCATCCCCACGGGTAACTGTTCGCGGGAGACACTCCCGGCGCGAATCACCAAGAGATAGCCATTGTCAGGGAGCGGAAACTCCACTTCCCCCGCTGTGCCGCCTGCGTAATGCTCCTGTACCTGATCCCCTTCCACATAAATGATAATTTCATTATCCGTGAGGGGGCGGTAGGATACACCCCAATCGGGGGTATAGCGGGCCATGCCCGCTTGAACATAGCCGCTGTTGAGGTGGGAAATAAACAGCCGTTGCCCCGTGGCGGTGGTGATCGTTTCCTGTAAAGTGAGGCGACCAATGCGGAACTGGCCTTGATCATTCCAGGCGATCGCCCCCCGGTTGAGAATCGGCCCCGAAAACCAACGGCCATCCCGTCGCAATGCCCCCAAGGGTAAGCGGTTATTGCGATTAAAAAACCCCGCATTAATCGCCGCAAAAGCCTGCCACCGTTGCCCCATCTCCACTAAGGGACTGGTTCCCTCCATGCGATGGGGATCACTCCAGATTGGCCGCAATGCTACCCCCCGGTTATTGGCGGCAAATTCTAAAGAAAAAACGGGAAAGCGATCGCTCCCTAACACGACATAGCGTTTTTGCCAGCGGATGCCCGGTTGCCAGCGAGTATCCTCCGGCTCAAAAGTGGCATGATCCACCTGAGCCAATTGTAGCGGTGCAGGGGAAGACTGGGCGATCGCCGGGCGGGGGGCGAATTCCGCCGCGATCGCCCCAAATAACCCCATTACTAAAAACGAAATGCTACCGTGAGAGATCCACCGTCGTAGCTCAAGTTTGATCCGTTGCGCTCTCTTGCCCAATGCACAGATTCCCTATAATAATCGAAGATTTACAGCAGTAGCAGTTCACACTTCCTACGTTCGCTATTAAAGCAATCTCTATCATTTTCGCCAATAATTCCTACTATGGATCAGATCATGGAGCCAACCCCGCAACTGTCCCATCCCACCGCTGACCCCCACCATCCCTATCCCGGTCAACCTTGGCTCGTCCAAGAACGGGATGCCTGCGGCGTGGGCTTCATTGCCAACAGCAGAAACGCCGCCGAACACCATCTGATCGAACAGGCATTAATGGCCCTCGGTTGTCTAGAGCATCGCGGCGGCTGTAGTGCTGACTACGATTCTGGCGATGGGGCGGGCATCATGACCGGCATTCCCCGTGAACTGTTCCAACCCTGGTTTAATGAGCAGGGCCTCACCCTACCGGAGCCAGAAGCATTAGGCGTGGGGATGTTCTTCCTGCCGGTGGATGAGGCGATCGCCCAAGAGCGGCGGCAACTGGTGGAAACCATCGTCCGCTCCGAAAACCTCACCGTCCTTGGTTGGCGAGCCGTCCCCACCAACCCCGATGTCTTAGGCATCCAAGCCCGCGCCAACCTCCCCCGCATTGAGCAAGTTTTAATCACCTCCCCCGACCTAACCGGGGATGCCCTCGATCGCCGCCTCTATGTGGCCCGCAGTCGCGTCGGCAAACGGTTAGCTGATGACTTCTACGCCTGTTCTTGGTCTTGCCGCACCCTCGTTTATAAAGGCATGGTGCGCTCCGAAGTGCTCGGGCAATTCTATCTCGATCTCGTCAACCCCCTGTATAAAAGTAAATTCGCCGTCTATCATCGCCGCTTCAGCACCAACACGATGCCCAAGTGGCTCCTCGCCCAACCGATGCGCATCCTCGGCCATAACGGCGAAATCAACACCCTGTTAGGGAATATCAACTGGATGACGGCGCGGGAAAGCAGCCTCGAATCCGCTGGGTGGAAGCATGACGACTTAGCCGGATTAACCCCCGTGGTCAACGCCGCCAATAGCGATTCCTCCAACCTCGATAGCGTCATGGAATTGCTCGTGCGCACCGGCCGCACCCCCTTTGAATCAGCGATGATCCTCGTGCCGGAAGCCTACCGCAACCAGCCAGAACTAGAAAACTACCCCGAAATTACTGACTTTTACGACTACTACAGCAGCATCCAAGAACCCTGGGATGGCCCCGCCCTCCTCGTGTTTAGTGATGGTAAAACCGTTGGGGCCACATTGGATCGCAACGGCCTCCGTCCCGCCCGCTACAGCATCACCAACACCGGCTATATCATCGTTGCCTCCGAGGCCGGCGTGGTGGACTTTCCCCCAGAGGACATCGTAGAAAAGGGCCGCCTCGGCCCCGGTCAAATGATGGCGGTGGATCTCGAAACCCACGAAATTCTCCACAACTGGGAAATTAAGCAACGGATTGCCCAAGCCCATCCCTATGGTCAATGGATGGAAAAACACCGCACCCCCATCGGTCGCCAAGCTTTTGCAACCGCTGCAAATCTCGATGCGATCGGCTTACTCCAACAGCAAACCGCCTTCGGCTACACCGCTGAAGATGTGGAAATGGTGGTGGTTCCCATGGCGTTACAGGGGAAAGAGCCGACGTTTTGCATGGGGGATGATGTTCCTTTAGCGGTGCTTTCGGCAAAACCGCGCCTCCTTTACGACTACTTTAAACAGCGGTTCGCCCAAGTCACCAACCCCCCCATTGATCCCCTGCGGGAAAGTTTGGTGATGTCTTTAAGTATGTTCCTAGGGGAGCGGGGCAATCTCCTGGAAACCACGCCCAAGGATAATGTGGTGCTCACCATTGATAGCCCGGTGCTCAATGAGGCGGAGTTAAATCAAATTCGCGGGGCCGGGCTGAAGGTGACGGAACTTTTAACGCTGTTCCCCAGTGGCGTAGGGCCAGAGGGGTTAGAGGCGGCCATTGCTGAACTGTGCCGCCAGGCCTTGGCCGCTGTCCAGGCCGGCAGTGAGATCTTAATTTTGAGCGATAGGTACGCTAACGCGGATCGCTCCCATCCTGCCCTCAACAGCGAAACCGCCTACATCCCCCCCCTCTTAGCCGTGGGAGCCGTCCATCAACATCTGATTAAAGCGGGGCTACGGCTCAAAGCCTCCCTGATCGTTGATACGGCCCAATGCTGGAGTACGCACCATTTCGCCTGTTTAATCGGCTTTGGGGCTTCAGCGGTCTGCCCCTATTTAGCTCTGGAAACGATCCGGGTCTGGTGGCAGGAAGAGAAAACCCAAAACCTAATGGAGCGGGGCAAAATTGAAACGGTGAGCCTTGACCAAGCTCAAACCCACTACCGCCAAGCGGTAGAGGCGGGGATTCTCAAAATTCTCTCGAAAATGGGGATCTCCCTATTGGCCTCCTACCATGGGGCGCAAATTTTCGAGGCCATTGGTTTAGGAACTGAGGTGATTGATCTGGCCTTTACCGGCACAACTTCCCGTTTAGGGGGGATGACCGTGGCGGATTTAGGCCGTGAGGCTCTGACGTTTCATGCTCTCGCTTTCCCCGCACCCCCAGGGAAAAAGTTAGAAAACTATGGGTTGGTCAACTTTAAACCCGGTGGGGAATATCACATGAATTCCCCGGAAATGACGAAGGCGTTACATCAAGCGGTGCGAGGGTTTGAAACCCTGGCCCACAATGGCACGGGGGCCAGTGCCTTGATTGCGGAACGGTATGATCATTACCGCACCTATATGGATCAGTTAAAGGGGCGGCCGGTGACGGCGTTGCGGGATTTGCTGGATTTTGGCAGCGATCGCCCCTCTATTCCCCTTGAAGAAGTGGAACCCATTGAGGAGATTGTGCGGCGGTTCTGTACTGGGGCCATGTCCCTCGGTTCTCTCTCCCGGGAAGCCCATGAAACCCTCGCGGTCGCCATGAATCGGATCGGCGGGAAATCCAACTGTGGGGAAGGGGGAGAAGATCCCTTGCGATTTGCGCCCATTGAAGATGTGGATGAGACGGGCCATTCCGTCACGTTTGCCCATTTGAAGGGGTTGAAAAAGGGCGATCGCGCCACCTCTGCCATTAAGCAAATTGCCTCAGGCCGGTTCGGGGTTACGCCGGAATATTTAATGAGTGGCCAACAGTTGGAAATTAAGGTAGCCCAAGGGGCGAAACCAGGGGAAGGGGGGCAATTGCCCGGAACGAAGGTGAGCGAATATATTGCAATGTTGCGCCGATCTAAACCCGGTGTTCCCCTCATTTCCCCCCCGCCCCACCACGATATCTATTCCATTGAAGACCTGGCCCAACTCATTTTTGATCTCCATCAAATCCACCCCACGGCTAAAGTTTCCGTGAAGTTGGTGGCGGAAATTGGCATCGGCACGATCGCCGCTGGTGTGGCCAAGGCCAATGCCGATGTGATCCAAATTTCCGGCCATGATGGCGGGACGGGAGCCTCCCCCTTGAGTTCGATTAAACACGCCGGGGTTCCTTGGGAATTGGGCTTAACGGAAGTGCATCGCAGTTTGATGGAAAACCAGTTGCGCGATCGCGTCCTGTTGCGGGCTGATGGCGGCATTAAAACCGGCTTTGATGTCCTCGTTGCCGCCTTAATGGGGGCGGAAGAATACGGCTTTGGCTCCGTGGCGATGATTGCGGAAGGTTGCATCATGGCGCGGGTCTGCCATACGAACAATTGCCCCGTGGGAGTGGCCACGCAACAGGAACGGCTGCGGCAACGGTTCCCTGGTACACCGGATCATGTGGTCAACTTCTTCTACTTCATCGCAGAAGAGGTGCGCCAACTCTTGGCCCGGTTGGGTTATACCCGATTGGAAGAGGTGATCGGCCGGTCGGATTTGTTGGTGGAGCGGGCCGATGTCACCGTGGTCAAAACCCAAAGCCTCACTACCGCCTGTTTAACGTTACCCCCTGTTAATGAGGGCCGGGAATGGCTCAACCATGGCGAAACCCACGGTAATGGCCCGGTGTTGGAGGATCAACTGCTGGCGGATGAAGGAATTCAGGGTGCGATCGCCCACCACGGCCAAATCACCAAAACCCTCAAAATCCTCAACACTGATCGCACCGTCGGCGCACGCATCGCCGGCCACCTCGCCCAACACTACGGCAACGATGGGTTTAAGGGAGAAATCCGCCTCAACTTCAGCGGGTCAGCGGGGCAAAGTTTCGGCGCGTTCAATCTACCGGGGATGATCCTCCACCTCCAAGGGGAAGCCAACGACTATGTAGGCAAAGGCATGAACGGCGGCGAAATCATCATCACGCCGCCCCCTGAAGCCAGCTATGAGGCGGCCACTAATGCCCTGATCGGCAATACCTGCCTTTATGGGGCTACCGGCGGCACAGTCTACGCCAACGGTCGGGCCGGGGAGCGGTTCGCGGTGCGCAACTCTAAAGGACAGGCGGTGATTGAAGGAGCCGGGGATCACTGTTGCGAATATATGACCGGCGGTGTGATTGTCGTTCTCGGCTCTGTGGGGCGGAATGTGGGCGCAGGGATGACCGGCGGTTTAGCCTATTTCCTTGATGAAGCGGGGACTTTCCCGGCGCGGGTCAATCCGGAAATCATCAAAATCCAACGGGTGACAACGGCAGCCGGAGAAGCGCAACTCAAGGGGATGATTACGGCCCACGCAGAACGCACCGGCAGCCCCAAGGCGAAGGCGCTCCTGGCAGATTGGGCCACCTATTTGCCCCAATTCTGGCAAGCGGTTCCGCCGTCGGAAGCAGATATGCCGGAAGTGACCGATGGGGTGAATGATTTGGCTGCTGCGGCTGTTTAGGGAATGGGGAACGGGGAACGGTTATTCCCTATTCCCCATTCCCCACTCCCCTTGCCTTATCCTAAAAGGCGAAACCCTCCTCCGAATTGTTATGCAACAACAACCCCTACGCATTGGTATTCTCGGCGGTGGCTTTGGTGGTTTATATACGGCCCTCCGCCTCAATCAATTGGTTTGGGATGGCCCCCGGCCGGAGATTGTGCTGATCGATAAGAGCGATCGCTTTGTCTTTTCCCCCCTGCTTTATGAATTAGTGACGGGGGAAATGCAGGCCTGGGAAGTGGCCCCTCCCTATGAGGAATTGTTGGCCAATACGGGGGTGCAGTTTCTCCAGGATGAGATCACCGGGATTGATGTGGCCAGCCAAACGGTGCATTTGGCCCAGCATCCGGCCTTGAAGTGCGATCGCCTCGTCCTTGCTCTCGGCGGCAAAACTCGCCCCAGCGATATCCCAGGGGTCAAAGAACACGCCCTGCCGTTTCGCACCCTCACCGATGCCCATCGCCTTCAGCAACGGCTGCGCCATTTAGAGCAGTCCGACCGGGAGCATATCCGGGTGGTGATTGTCGGGGGCGGCTATACCGGCGTGGAATTGGGCTGTAAGTTAGCCGATCGCTTGGGCAAACGGGGGCGGATTCGCCTCGTTGATCGCGGTAGCGAGATCCTCAAAGGCTCCCCGGACTTTAACCGTGAGGCAGCAAAACAGGCGTTAAGCGATCGCAACCTTTGGCTCGATTTTGACACCGAGATTGAAGCGGTTCAGGCCGAGGCCATCACTTTACTGTATAAAGGACAGGTGGATACCATCAGTGCGGATCTCGTGTTATGGACAGTGGGGACAGCGGTGGGGGAACTGATCCAAAATTTACCCTTACCCAAAACCGCCCAAGGTCGGGTACAGGTGGAGTCAACGCTGCAAGTGCCAGGGTTTCCCGCCTGTTTTGCCCTAGGGGATGCCACGGACTGCACCGATGCCACGGGGCAGATGCTCCCGGCAACGGGCCAGGTGGCGCTCCAGCAGGCGGATTTCTGCGGCTGGAATGTCTGGGCTTCCCTCAATGACCGGCCGCTGCTGCCCTTCCGCTATCAACCCTTGGGGGAAATGCTCAGTTTAGGGGTGGATGCCGCAACGTTAACGGGGTTGGGGCTACAGTTAACCGGGCCAGCGGCCTACTTGGCCCGGCGCTTGGCTTACCTCTACCGCCTCCCCACAATGCAACATCAACTCACGGTCGGGTTGAATTGGTTAACACGACCATTACTCAATCACTTGGTGCAAGAGACTTAGGGGATTATGGCAAAACCAAAGGTAATTTTTCTCGATGCGGTGGGGACATTATTCGGGGTGCGGGGCAGTGTGGGCAAAATCTATAGTGCGATCGCCCGTGAGTTTGGCGTTTCCACCACCTCGGCGGCGGTCAATCAAGCCTTTTATGCAAGTTTTCAAGCCTCCCCGCCCCTCGCTTTCGGTGAGATTTCCCTAATGGAATTACCAGAACGGGAATATGCCTGGTGGGAGGCGATCGCCCGCGCCACCTTTACCCAAGTCGGGGTCATTGACCAATTTGAAGACTTTGATGCCTTCTTTAACCGGCTTTACGGCTACTTTGCCCTCCCCGATGCCTGGGTACTTTATCCCGATGTCAAAAAAATGCTTTACCGCTGGCAAGAAATCGAAGAAATCGAACTAGGGATCATTTCCAATTTCGACACCCGGATCTACGCCATCCTCGACACCTTCGGCCTGATGCAATTTTTCAAAACCATCACCCTCTCCTCAGTCATTGGCTCCGCTAAACCAGAGCCGAAAATTTTCCAAGTGGCCCTCAAAAAACACCACTGCGCCCCCAACCAAGCCCTTTACATTGGCGATAGTGTCGAAAATGATTATAAAGGAGCCAAGGCAGCAGGGATCAAGCCCTACCTGCTCAAACGGGAACCCCTCGTAGAACCCAAAACTTCTGACTAACATCAGGAGGAAAGAAGATAGAGAAGAGAGAGTAAAGTCTAGCATTCTCACTTCTCACTTCCTACTTCCCACTTCCCACTTCCCACTTCTTACTTCTCACTTCACCGGGAGAACAACAGCCTTGGATGCGGCCAACCAGCAGAAAATTTTAGGGTACTTCATTGAGGAGGCCAAGGAACATCTCGAAACCCTGGCGGAGGGTTTGATGGATTTGTCCAAGGTGATCAGCGACCCGGAGGAGATTAACGAACTCTTTCGGGCGGCGCATTCGGTGAAGGGTGGCTCTGCGATGTTGGGCTATAACAGCATCCAACGAACGGCGCACCGTTTGGAGGATTGCTTTAAAATCCTCAAGGAGCATGATATTCCCGCCGACTCAAAGTTAGAGTCTTTATTTCTCAAGGGCTATGACACGCTCCACACATTGATTGATCAGTTAGAAAGTCCTTTCGGGTTACGGGATGAGGAGGCGGATAAGATTACGGCGGCGGCTGACCCGGATTTTGCCGAGTTGGAGGCTTATTTAAACCAGTTGGTGAATGGGGTCGTTCCGGCTCCGGCTCCGGTGGTGCAGGCGGCTCCGGTGGCTATGGCTCCAGAGCAGGCGGAGTTTAGTAAAAAGGTGACGGTGTTGCTCAAGGAAATGCTAACACTGTTTAAGCAGAAGCCCAGTCCGGCAGGACGTAAGGAATTACAGAGACGTTGTGTGCGCTTGGCGAAGTTGGCTCCCCAAGTGAAGCCCTGGCAACGGTTAACGAAGGCTTGTCATCAGGCGGTGGGGAATCCGCAGTTTGGTTATCGGACGTTGGCCCCGGTGGTGATTCAGGAGTTAAAGCAGGGGAGCGATCGCCTCGCCCTCAAGCAGGGGGATGAGGTGAAGATCAGCCCCGAATTAAAACAATTGGCCACCGCCAAGGTTCCTCAAATCCTGATCCCGGTGGAGCCAAAGGCAGCGGCTAGAACATTGTTACGGGCCTTTGATAAGCAGCAGGTGGGGCAGTTGGTGAAATTACTTTCGGAGGTATCTTAGGAGGTTGATGGCATGGGTGTGGAATCTTGGGGAAGGCTCATCTTTGGAGCATTTGCTTGGGGGTTTTTGGGCTTAACCCTTTGGCGTTTGGGGTCTTTTGTGCGGGAGCTTTGGGTACGGGCGGCAACAATGCACCGCATCCCCTGCACCCAATGCCAATTTTTCACGAATCAAACGGTGTTGAAGTGTACAGTTCATCCTGATTGGGCCAATACGGAAAGGGCGATCTTTTGTCGTGACTTCCATCTCCAGGAATAGCTGGGGTCTCATCATCATGAGCAGGCGAAAAAGCTCCGTGGATGCTTAAAAAATAACCCAAAGACTGTAACATTTTCAGATATTCGGACTCTTTTAGAACAGGAAGGATTTTTACGCGATCGCATTACTGGAAGTCACCATATTTTTACTAAAAATCAAGCAACATTTATTATGTTCAAACAACAAGGTGAAAACAATCTATGTTAAACGGCTAATTGAATTGATTGAGTAAACAGATAACTAAACTGGCAAAAAGGAGAAAGTATGAACTATCCGATTGTGATTTATCCCAGTAAAGAAGGTGGTTATGTTGCAGAAGTTCCAGCCTTGAAAGGGTGTTTGGCTCAGGGTGAAACCTTGCCTGAAACCTTAGAAGAATTGGAAATTGTTAAAACTTTGTGGATTGAAACTGCCAAAAAATATGGACAGTCTTTGCCAGATGTCGAGAGGGCAATTCAAAAGGTTAAAGCATTGAGTTCCTCGGCGGTGTAGAGAGTGGGCAATCCCCACTAAACTGCACGATCTTATTAAGCCAATTTCATATAGCAATTTCTCAGTCAATGAGGTACGGTCTAAAGCCAATCGCCCTCTTTGGGAGAGGGGTTTGGGGTGAGAGCTAGACTTCATGAGTACCGAAAACGCTATATTAACTCAATAACGCGATTTCATCCAAAACTCTAATCCCCTACTTGCTATGCCCCTCTCTCCTGAACAAATCAAAAAAGCGATCGAGGATATTAATCGCCTCGCCAATCCCGCCAGTCCCCGCTATGGGCAATTGCTCCAATGGCAAGATTTACCTAATCCCGCTTGGCATTATGGGATTGGTCTATCAGATACCCACATCTTCGACACGGGCGGCGGCTTGCAACCCTTTAAAAAGCACAATGCAAAACCAGTCCTAGGCATTAATGCCATTGCTTTTCCCCCAGATCAAACCATTGAGCGACTAAAATGCGCCCTTCATGTTTTTGGCAGTTGGCAATACAATTTACTGGGTTGGAACTGTGAACATTTGAGCCGGTTAATCGCCACAGACCAACCCAGATGTTATCAAAGTCGCCCCCTCCATTGGTTGTGCAATCTGACCCCAGAGGGCGATCATAAAACTGCACAGCAAATTTTTCAAACCTACCTAGATAACATTGATCCTAGCCTTTGTAAAAGAGGATAAGCAACCCCATAGCACAACAAATTATTTTGACTACTCATGAAAATCAACATTCAAAATTTAGGTGTGATCAAGCAAGCAGAGCTTGAATTAGGCGATCTGACGATTATTTGTGGGCAAAATAATTCTAGCAAAACCTATGTAACCAGGGTAAACGCATCAAAATTGGTATAAATTGTACTTGACAAAAGAGCCAGAGCTTAAAATGCCCTTAAAAGCAGGTCTATCATGGGTTTCTGATTTATCCACTTGTCCTCACTGTAGGACAAT